>ERZ778511.2229-NODE-2229-length-11102-cov-4.421019_pt1 | contig 11102 bp, 11 predicted proteins | sample MGYA00510347_ERZ778511 | MGnify/ENA primary metagenome ERZ778511 (study PRJEB29527, sample SAMN07138967) | mouse gut metagenome | material: feces | host: mouse | place: China:Nanjing | collected 2016-01-25 ...
TTATGCACGAATGGTAAAAATCCGTTCATAAAACGTCTTATCCTTTTTTCTACAGCGGCAGCATAACCTCTGTGACAAATACGCCCGGCTCATTTTTGCGGTTAATAAATCCCTGATTCTTTTCCACGATTTTGTCGATCCGCTTTAATCCGTGCCCATGATTTCCCCACTTCCGGCTCACAAACTCATGCCCCTGTTTCCGCTCCTCCTCATTCGTAGAATTCATGACCGAAATGTAAAGCTGTTTCTTAAAAACACCGATGTAAACCCGAAGGAACTTCTTTTCGTCATCGCCCATCTTTTTGCATGATTCCAGGCTGTTATCCACGAGATTCCCGATGATCACGCAGAGATCCACATCACTGACCGAAAGCTCTTTTGGCACCTTCGCCTTGCAGTTGATCTCGATGTCCTTATCCGACGCCACAGTCAGTTTGCTGTTTAAGATCGCATCCACACTTACATTCCCTGTCCGGTACGTGATGTCGATCTCGTCCAGATCCTGCTCCAGACGGTTCAAATACTCCGTGACTTCCTGAAACTGCCCGAGCGCCAGATGGGCCTTGATCTTCTGCATATGATTATGGTAATCGTGCCGCCACCACGCGCATCGTCTTATATATATTCTGAACTTCCTCGCGCTGGGTTTTCAGAATCTTATCCTGATACTCGTCAAACAGGTTCTCTTCCCGCCTTCTTACTACAAAAGTAGTGACAACCACCGCCAGCACAACTGTCAGAACCCAGACCGCAATTCCAACACCCATCTGCACGTTACATCATTCCCTCCGTATTTATTGTGGCAAATCCGTTTTATAATATCGGATAAACGCCTCATTGACCGCCTTATACTGGCTTCTGCTGACTGGTATCTCCTCGCCGTTATCCAGAACACACCCGGTCTTTCCAACGCGCGAGATCCGTCCCATGTTCACCAGCACGCCCCGCCGCGTCATCACGAAACCGTGCCTTTCAAACAGATCCTGCACGCTGCCGAGACTCGATTTCCACTGCACCTTCTGATCCCCGAAAGCCATTTGCAGATAATGTCCCTGCGATTCAACGTACCAGATATCACGAAACGGGATCTTCTGTACCGTCGTTCCCGTTTCCAGCAAAAAACATTCTACACTCGTCTCCCTCTCCTTTTCCGCCACCTCGTCCATAATACGGAAAAACTCATCTTCCCTGACTGGCTTCAGTAAATAGCGGACAGCGCCGACTTCATACCCCTCGAGCACGTAATCTTTTACGCCGGTCAGAAAAAGGATGGCCGCCTTCGCATCCATCTCCCGGATCTTTCTCGCCAGTTCCATGCCGTTCATTTTCCCCATTTGGATATCGAGAAAATAAATTTCATAGGGAAAATACCCGTCAAACGAAAACATCAGCTGCTCGGCGCTGATATACCCGGACGTTTCACACGGGATTCCTTTTTTCTTTGCCCACCGTGCCACCAGGGAAAGGATGTAATCCCGCTGCGTGTCATCATCCTCACAAACGGCAATCCTCAGACGCTCCTTCATCCTGCCTGCCCTCCGAAGTTTTTTCTCCATCTTCCACGTTATATCCGCGTAACATTGTTCAGTCTTTATATAACGCATAATAATCCGCTTCCATATTCGAAGCACTTCTCTCGTAAAATTTCTTCGCGTCATCTAACGCGCGGTTATAAATATATTTTGCCAGATTATCCTGAAAGAAATCAAAAACCGTTTCCCGGCCGATGATGCCAAGATCCAGTTCAAATTCCTCGTTGAAAAAATAGGCGATCTCTTCCAGCATCTGGTCTTTTTGTTCCTTACTCAGCGAATCCATTAACATTTCCACGGCCCTCCCTGCATGTAAAATAGATGATCTGGTACTCCCGCGCGATCTCGCGCAGAAACCGCAGACTACCTTCTGTTTTTCTATCGTCCAGATTGACAAATGGGTCGTCAAATATCAAAAATGGCTTTTCCCCCGGATACATCGCGTCGACAAACGCCATCCGCAGACAGATCCCCATCATATCCTGATACCCCGTACTGAACAGTCCGATCTTCCGCGGCATTCCCTGCTCCGTCACAGCGAGTTCCAGATTCGCGTCGAGTTCATACGGATCCGCCGCCGTTCCGGTCAGGATGGCAAAATACTTATCGAATCCTTCCTTCAGCGGTTTTGTATACTTCGCGGTAAGCGCAGCCTTCGCCTGTTCCAGATAATGCCCCGTCTGTTTCAAAATATCCCGCTTCTTTCTATTCTGCAAAAACTGCTCCCGTAATTGTGCTAACTGCCCTTCGGACTCCGCGATCGCATCCCTTTTTTCCTGCAGCTGTTCCAACTGACGGTCATATGCCATCTGGTTCCTCTGGATCCCCTCCAGTTCTTCGGAAATGAGCCGCAGGCGGTTTTGGATCTCCGTGAGGGACTCATTCTCATTAACCCTGTAGGCATTCGCCTCACTGGCATTTTCTCTGCTGGCATCCGCCCCACTGTCATTCAACTCGCTGGCATTCGCTCCGCCGGCATTCCTCACCGCTTCTAAATTCTCGATCCCATCTGCAAATTGATCTTTCGCCTCTACCGCCTTTTTATATTCTTCACCGGCATGAAGATAGTCGCGCAACGCCTCTTTTACCGTCTGCAGCTGCAGTCGAAGGTCCGGCTCTGCCTCCATCCCCAGGCCGGACAAAAAAGCGCGTACCGCTCCGGCTCCTTCCTGATAAGAACGGGATGCCGCCTCATACTTTCTCCGCTTTTCTCCTAACTGCTCATACCGGGCCAGCGTGCCTTCGAGCGTGCGGAGCGCATTTCCGTACGCGTACAGATCCGCTTCTTCCCCGCCCCTCCCCGACATATCATATGTTTCTAAAAACGCCCGGACTTCTTCTGCCACCTGGGCCACATACGGCGGGTTCTTTTTTCTTACGAAGCCCATCACAGCTGCCGCCGCACCGGCGAGCAGACAGATGAGACCCGCAGCCAGCATGACAAAGCACAAAGCAGCCCCGGCAGCGGCCAGCACCGCGCCCGCAGCCAAAAACAGCTTATTTCCCGTCGGTTTCGCCGCCTGCGCCTCACCGATCTTCCGATGATATTCTTCTATTTCATGCAGTCCCGGCACACCGGATGTAAACGTACGCTCCAGTGATTTCCACTCACGCTCTTCCTCGTCGTCAAATTGATAGATCTCCCGTTCTTTCTCCACACCGACGAGCTGGTCCGCAGCCTGCAGGCACCTGTCAATCTCCTCCACCGCCGGGATACGTCCCGGAAAAAACGCCCGTTTCTGCTGCCATACACGCTTTTTACCGGATACTGTCTCACACAGATGCCGGTACTCGTTATGTTGGACCGCCAGATCTTTCTTCTCACTTGCCGCCTTCAGACGGTTTGAAAGAACGGCCTGCTCCTCTTTTCGCTCCGCACAGGAACGGCGAAGTGACTCTTTCAAACGAACAAGTTCCTCCATCGAGGCATCAAGCGCCTCCCCGTTTTTGATCTCCTGTTCATACTGGGCGATCTGCCCTTTCTGTTTGTACAACAGCCCGGTCTTTCTCGTTTCTGACAACGCGTTCAGCCGATCCGTGATCTTCTTTTCCGCCATCTCGTAATGGTTCAGGTCGTCGGTGTGCTCCGTCAGATTCCCGATCTTCGCGCCGATCGAATCGGTCGCCGCCGTCCCGCATCCCAGCTGGGAAATGTATATGCTGCGCGAAAAGGAAGCGCTGTCGATCTGGAACAGTTCTTCCCCGATGCGCTCCGAAAAATCATCGCTCTCAAGCAGTGTATCCGCATCGCGCAGGACAAATTCATCCTGATTTTCTTTCGCGCCGAATACCCGGGACATCAAATAAGTCGATCCGCCCGCCTCAAACGTGATCTGCCCGCCGTAAACGCCGCCCTGCCACGGCTTGTAACGCTTGCGCTCATTGTCGATCTCACTGCGCTTCCCGGCATTGTCAAACCCAAAAAACATGACTTTAATAAAGGCCGCAAGCGTACTTTTCCCCCAACCGTTTTCCTCACAGAACAACTGGATCCCAGACGGATCCGTAAAAGAAACCGTAAGGTCACTCAGTTTTCCAAAATTTTCCACATGACATGTGACCAACCGCATCCGTTACGCCTCCTCGCCGGCCAGAATATGTATCCCACAGCGGATAATGTCCGCCTTTTCTTCCTCACCCAGCTTTTCATCATTCATGACCATACGCACAAATTCCCCTTTGAGCGACGCGTCCAGTGCAAAGCTGTGATAATCTACATGCAGTTTTGTTTCATCTACTATTTTCAGGAAATAAAATCGATGTTCGAATTGCTTCAATAAATAATCCAGATCTTTTTCACATTCCACATCTACTTCACCGGTCAGCACGATCTTCATCAGGGACGTTTCCGGGTAGGAATGCTGAGAAAGCGCCTCCTCGATGCGGCGCGCGATCTCTGCCGTCGCCGCGCACGATGTGACATCAATGTCCAGCGAAAAAATATGGCGGTACGCAGCCGGCACAAATGTCCGCTTCCATGTCTGCTGCGCATCCCCGATGTCGAGCCGGACAAATCCGTGTTCCCCGCACTCGTCAAAACCGCGCCCCTCCAGACATCCGGGATAGCAGTAAAACCCTCTCGCGTCAAGCGCCTCTTCCCGGTACGAGTGGATATGTCCCAGCGCCAGATAGTCGATCCCCTTATGTTTCAATTCCCGGATATGGATGATTTCGGCCTTATCCCCGGCCGCGTGTTCCGAGATCTGCCCATGCAGCATCACGATGTTGAAACAGTCGGGATCCAATACGAGTGAGTCGGAAACCGTTCCGGCATTGTCCCGGTTTAAGCGCACGCCGCTGACCGTAACCGGCCAGCCGGCGCTCCCCTCAAAGCGGAAACTTGTCCACGTACTGCCAAATACTTTTAAATTGTCCGGCTGTTCCTCCTGCCCGTCCAAAAAAGCATCTTCTTCGTGATTTCCCGGCAGATAGAAAAAAAGAATGTGCGGATGCTCTACAATGGCCTGCCAAACCGTTTGGAACGCCGCTTTCGTGATCCGTTTTTTATCGAACAGATCCCCGGATATCAGTATGGCGCGGACGTCATTGTCCGCGGCATACTGGATCATACGGTGAAACGTCAAGAGCAGTTCCCGTTTGCGTTCCCTCGCCTTTTCACTCGTAAGATTGGACGTCATATTCGAATCCAGGTGCAGATCCGCACAGTGTATGATCTTCATGTTCATTTCCCTTTGCTCTGCGTTCTTTAGAAATCAAATTCCTTGTGCACGGCGTTCATCGCCTTATCCGTCTCCGCGCGGTCGATCAGGACCGTAACGCGGATTTCCGACGTCGAGATCTGCTGGATATTGACATTCGCGTCATAAAGCGCCTCAAACATCCTGGCCGCTACGCCCGGGTTCGTCTGCATACCGGCGCCGACCACCGATACTTTTGCCACGTTCTTTTTCACCTTGACATCCTGGCATTTCAGGCTGCCGCTGCGGTGGCGCTCCACGGTTTCCACCGCCACATCCGCCATATCTTCCGTTACGGTAAAGCTGATATCCTTCGTATTGTCGCGTCCGATCGACTGAAGGATCATATCTACGTTTACGTTATGGTTCGCAAGATGACGGAACAGCTTAAAGGCCACTCCCGGCTGATCCTCCAATCCGACTACCGCGATCCTCACTACATTTTTATCACATGCCACTCCGCTTACAAGCATTTTTTCCATCTTAACTTCCTCCTTAACCATAGTACCTTCCGACGTGTTCAGGCTGGAGCGAACGACCAGCCGTACCCCGTATTTTTTCGCCATTTCCACCGAGCGGTTGTGCAGAACTCCCGCGCCGAGGCTCGCCAGTTCCAGCATCTCGTCATACGTGATCTCATCCAGTTTCTTTGCGTCTTTTACAATGCGCGGATCGGCCGTAAATACGCCGTCCACATCCGTGTAGATCTCACACGCATCCGCATGGAGGGAGGCTGCCAGCGCAACGGCTGTCGTGTCAGACCCGCCTCGTCCGAGCGTCGTGTAATCGTCGTAGCGGTTGATTCCCTGAAACCCTGTGACGATCACGATCTTTCGCTGCTCCAGTTCGTGTTCGATGCGCTCTTTGTCGATCTTTTTCAGCCTGGCGTTCCCGGAAACCGACGTCGTGTGCATCGCCACCTGAAACGCATTTAACGAGATCGCCGGAACACCGAGAGAGTGCATCGCCATCGCCATGAGCGCCACCGATGTCTGCTCCCCTGTCGTCAAAAGCATATCCAGTTCTCGTTTCGATGCGTTCGGGTTAATATCATTCGCCATATCCAAAAGAACATCTGTCTGTTTCCCCATCGCGGAAAGTACGACTACAACGTCATTCCCTTTTTTATAATCTTCAATACAGCGGTTCGCCACATTAAAAATACGCTCTTTGTTTGCGACCGACGTCCCGCCGAATTTTTTCACAACTAACATGTCTACCTCTCATTCCGGCGCCCCATCAGACGCCATCGTTTTATTTCAAAAATTCCCGGATCAGCGTATAACCTTCGTCAAGGTAATGCCCGCTCTCCTTCGCTTCCTTCTCATTATAATCCCATTCGTGATCCTGCTCTGCCGCGCTGTCGTACCGCATATAGGGAACCGGATCACTCGAATGCGTCCTCGTCCGGATCGGTGTGGGATGGTCCGGCATCACGAGCAGGCGGAAGTCCTCTCCACTCTTTTTCATCTGCTCATATACAGGGCCGATCACCCTGCCGTCAAGGTACTCGATCGCCTTTACTTTCCTCTCGACGCTTCCCTGATGACCCATTTCATCCGGCGCCTCGACGTGGATATAAACGAAATCACTGCCGTTTTCCATCACCGCTTTCACGGCCGCCGACGCCTTTCCTTCATAATTTGTCTCAAGCGTTCCGTCCGCGCCCTCGACTTCTATATTTGTCATAGCGGCTCCGACCGCGATTCCTTTCAAAAGGTCTACGGCGGAGATCATCGCGCCCTTCTTCCCGAATTTGCCCTCGAACGAGTCTAGCGCCGGTTTCGTCCCCGCGCCCCAGAACCAGATCGAATTTGCCTTGTTCAGTCCTTTTCTTGCCCGCTCCTCATTTAACGGATGATGGTTCAGTATGTCGTAACTGCGTTTCATCTTCTCACGAAGGATCTCATCATCTGGCAGATACTCTCCGATCACCTTCCCTAAAATATCGTGGGGCGGCGTCAGTTCCACCACGTCCCCCTCTTTCCAGATCGTACAATGGCGGTAGCTCGTTCCGAGATAGAACCGGTACACATCATCTTCCAGCACGTCCCTGACGGCGTCCAAAAGTACCGCCGCATCCTCAGTCGAGATCTCGCTGCTGCTGTGATCCACGATCGTCTTCTCTTCATACGGCAGGGAATCATCCGAAACCGTGACGAGATTACAGCGGATCGCAATATCTTTTTCCTCCATATCCACGCCGATGCTGAGCGCTTCGAGCGGGGATCGCCCCGTGTAGTACTGCTTCGGGTTGTAGCCGAGAACGGCGAGATTCGCCGTATCACTCCCCGGCTTCATGCCGTCCGGGATCGTCTTCGCCAGCCCGATCTCTGACTTTTTCGATATCTCATCCATCCAGGGCGTTTTCGCATAGGCAAGCGGCGTCTTTCCTCCCAGCTGTTCCAGCGGTTCATCCGCCATGCCATCGCCCAAAACAATGATATATTTCATCGGAACCAAATCCTTTCTTTTTTCCTATTCGTCTCCCATCACACGAATCCGCGTGATCAGCTGCGCGAACGCTTCCGCCTTCTTCGCAAATTCCTTCTCTTTCATACCAGACGTAATAAATCCGCACTCCCCGTCTACGCCGGCGTCGATCATCTGCACCTCGCCAAACACATCCTGAATCTTCTGTTTTTCGGACTCATCAACGCGGACAAAAAACCGGGTTTCCATCTCTTCGACCGACGAAATCTCCAGTTTCTCGGAACTCCATGTGATCGGCACATGATCACCCTGATGCTTCACGGCTGCCACGACATCTGCCACAACCGCGCTCGCCGTCGGAAGTTTGCCGGCTCCGGCCCCGTAAAACATCACATCTCCGAGCATGTTGCCCTTTACGGAAATGCCATTGAACACGCCGTTTACGCTGTACAACGGATGTCCGCTCCCGATCATCTGCGGCGCAACCATCGCATACACGCTGCTTCCCACTTTTTTACTCATTCCAAATATCTTGATCGCCAGACCCGCTTGTTTCGCGTATTTAAAATCGCTGGCCGTTATTTTCGTGATCCCCTCGGTGTAAATATCCTCATAATCTACCTGTTTTCCGTACGCGAGGGATGTCAGGATCGCAATCTTGCGGCAGGCGTCGTATCCTTCGACATCCGCCGTCGGATCCTTCTCCGCATAGCCGAGTTGCTGCGCCTCTTTCAGTACATCCTCAAAATCGGCTCCCTCGTCTGCCATTTTCGAAAGGATAAAGTTCGTCGTTCCATTGAGGATCCCGTTGATCTGCTCGATCTCATCGGCCGTAATGCACTGGTTCAATGGCCGTATGATCGGGATGCCGCCGCCCACACTCGCCTCAAAGAAGAAATTGACCTGTTTGTCTTCTGCGATCTGGATCAGCTCGGCGCCGTGTGCCGCCACCAGTTCCTTGTTTGACGTGCAGACGCTTTTTCCATTCAGAAGAGCCGTCTTCACAAAATCATACGCCGGCTTCGTGCCGCCCATCGTCTCAACAATGACCCCGATCTCCTCATCTTCCGCGATCACGGAATAATCGTGGACTAATATATCCTGCACCGGATCGCCTGGAAATTCCCTTAAATCCAAAACATATTTTACTTCGATCTTTTCCCCGGCACGTTTTTCAATGCTGGCGGCATTTTTTTCCACCACCTCGACGACGCCGGAACCGATCGTTCCATAACCTAATACTGCAATTTTCATAAAACACCAAACCTTTCTATTCCTCTTCTTCCTCTTCCTGTTCTTCGTTTTCCTGCTTTTCCTTTTCCTGTTTTTCCTTTATTTCAGAAAAATCAATGGTCCTGAGCCACTCCTCCTGCTTCTTTGTCAAAAGCGCATCCGGCTTCACGACGACGATCAGTTCCTGATCCATCCGCACGACAAAATCCACAAAGTCGGTATCCTCTGATGTAGCGATCTTGGGGAATGACTGCACATTATCCCCCTCCGCCCGGAATACCTTGCCAACTCCGTCCACGACACAGGCGATGATGCCCGCCCCCGTGCGGAACAACAGTATCTTCTTGCGCTCTACCGATGCACCTGCTCCCAGTTTTGCGTGGATGTCCAAAACCGGAAAGATCTCTCCCCGGATCTCTACCGTCCCGAGTATCCCCTCCGGTGCCTCTGGAAGCGGACTCGCATCCTGATAACTTTCGAGACTCTGCATCCCGCTGATCTCCACTCCGTATTTCTTTCCGTTCAGAAAAAAGACAATGATCTCTTTCACTCGAAAACACCTCCGTACATCTATGCTGCGTTAGCTATTGATCCATTTCAGGTAGCCGTTGATAAATGTATCCAGTTCCCCGTCGAGCACCGCGCCTACATTTCCAGACTCCACATTCGTCCGATGGTCTTTCACCATCGTATACGGCTGCATGACATAAGACCGGATCTGATTGCCCCAGCCGATCTCCTTCTGCTCCCCGCGTATGTCCGATTCCTTTTCCAGGTTTTCCTGCTGTTTGAGCAGGAACAGCTTGGCTTTTAACATCTGCATCGCCTTGTCTTTATTCATATGCTGGGAGCGCTCATTTTGACACTGGACGACGATGCCGGTCGGAAAATGGGTGATACGGATGGCCGAGGACGTTTTATTGATATGCTGTCCACCGGCGCCGCTCGAACGGTACGTATCGATACGGATGTCATCGTCGGCAATTTCGATATCCACATCCTGCTCGATGTCCGGCATGACATCACACGACACAAACGATGTCTGCCGCTTGCCCGCCGCGTTGAACGGCGAGATCCGCACGAGACGGTGTACGCCGTGCTCACTTTTCAGATAACCGTACGCGTTCAGGCCGTTGATCTGCAGCGTCACCGATTTGAGTCCCGCCTCATCGCCGTCAAGGAAGTCGAGCATCTCCACCGAGTACCCTTTTTTCTCGGCCCAGCGCTGGTACATGCGGCAGAGCATGCTCGCCCAGTCACAACTCTCTGTGCCGCCGGCTCCGGCGTGGAGCGTCAGGATGGCGTTACTGTCGTCATACTCTCCTTTGAGCATCGTCGTGATCCTGAGATCTTCGAATTCCTGTATAAATTCGCTTAATTCCTGCCCCGTTTCCGCGACAAGCTCCTCGTCTTCCTCCTCGTACGCCATCTCGATCAGCGTCATGATGTCTTCGTACTTGCCGCTCAATCCGTCCGCACGGCCCACGATGTCCTTCAGTTCCTTGACCTCTTTCATCGACTGGCTCGCCTTTTCCGCGTCATCCCAAAAATCAGGGGCCTCCATATTCTTTTCCAATTCTTCGATCCGGAACCGCTTATCCCCGAGGTTCAGGGAATCCCTCACTTCACGGAGCGGTTCCTCATACGAAGCAAGTTCCGTTTTATAATTATCCAGTTCAACCATGAGTTTCCTCCTGCTTCCAAACTTCCCGACAAACAATACTTGAATTAGTGGCGAATGTCTCCTACGGAGACAGTAGAATCCGCTTTGCGGATTCTACCAGTGTGAATAGGCGGCTTGCCGCCGTAGAGTTCCTTAGCTTTCGTTTTTTGAAAGCTTAGTAACTCTATTCACACTTTTCACACTCTTAGCGACCACAGCAATATTTGTATTTCTTCCCAGACCCGCACGGACAAAGCGCGTTCCTGCTCACTTTATCCGACTTCCTCACCACCGGGGCGTTTGCCGAATCGTCCTTATTCGTTCCGGTCTCTTTCGCCACCTGCTCGCGCTCTACCTTCTGCTCAATCCTTACGTGCATCAGCGCCTTTACGGTTTCTTCCCGGATGGACTCCGTCATTTCCGCGAACATATCATAACTCTGGAAGCGGTACTCCGTGACCGGATCCCTCTGTCCATACGCCTGCAGGCCGATTCCCTGACGCAGCTGGTCCATATCGTCGATATGGTTCATCCAGTGCTGGT
>ERZ778511.2234-NODE-2234-length-11087-cov-4.268673_pt1 | contig 11087 bp, 4 predicted proteins | sample MGYA00510347_ERZ778511 | MGnify/ENA primary metagenome ERZ778511 (study PRJEB29527, sample SAMN07138967) | mouse gut metagenome | material: feces | host: mouse | place: China:Nanjing | collected 2016-01-25 ...
TGTTGAAGGGGAGCCGGCCACAGAATATTTAAGGCGTCTGATCTGTACAGATAAAGAGCTGTTTCTGCGGGAGATGGACCACTTCCGGGATTTGGTCATTGGCTCTTCGGAGCATGTGCCCTATGCGGAGGTGGACTGGGAGAACTTCGACCCGGCCTGGCAGAACGGGGAAGGGCAGGACATACCCAGGGACAGATGGCGCAGGGAGGCGCTGGAGGCAGAAAACGGGGCAGAGGATATGGGAATTATCCTGCGGCGGGGTTATCCGGATCTGGTGTCCCTGAACTGCTTTTACACAGACGGAGAGTTTGTCTTTTATGACCAGGAGTTTTGTGTACCCTGTCTGCCGGCCAATGCGGTGCTGATGCGGACCATTGACTTTATCTACTGGGGAATGCAGGACGGGGACTGGAAAAAGGGAGAGGCGAATGGGAGCCTGGAGGCGTTGATGCCCAGGAGACTTCTGGAAGAGCGGTATCACCTGACTCGGCATAAGGCATTGTGGCACGCTTTTTCGGATTATTTTATTTACAGCCTGGTCAACGGCAGAGAGTTGTCAGGGTATCACAGGCTCTGCCGCCGTGACAAAGACATTGTGGAGGAAAACCGTTACCGGATGAATTATGCGGAAAGGGACTATCGGCGTTTTCAGGACATTTTTCGAGATACAAAGGGACGGGAGATTTATCTGTTTGGCTCAGGGAGTTATGCAGGGCGGTTTCTGGAACGTTTTGAGGCCCGGCACGGGATTGCGGGCATTGTGGACAACAACCAGGAGAGGTGGGGGAAGGAAGCATTTGGCATTCCCATCCTGCCGCCGGGGCATTTACAGTCCTTAAAGGAGGGCTCATACAAGGTGATTATATGTATTCGCAAATGTATACCGGTGATGCGGCAGTTAGAGGAGATGGGCATAGACGCCTATAGTGTGTACGACGACAGTCTGGAGGGAAAACGGCATGCGGGATGGTGAAGGATATGAATGGTTCAATGCGGTTTCGGGCCTTTCGGGGCGCTCTGTCGTATTGTTCGGTGCAGGGCGGATGGCGGCCCACTACCTGGAGCGGTACGGAGAGATGTACCCGCCGATATTGATTGTGGATAATGATACAGGCAAATGGGGGCGCCATGTGTGTGGGACAGAGGTAAAGAGTCCGGATGCGCTGGCAGGCCTTACGCCAGGGAGTTTCCGGGTTGTCATTGCAACAGGAGAGTACGAGGCGGTTGCGCAGCAGCTTGCAGAGATGGGGCTGGGCGAGCGTGAGTGCCGTGTCTATAACAGAGGGATGGACAGCCTGCTGGCGGGCCGTCTGGATGAGACGGTATCAGAAGGAAAATATAATATCGGCTATGTGACAGGGGTGTTTGACCTGTTTCATGTAGGGCATTTAAACCTTTTGAGAAACTGCAAAAGGAGGTGCCACTACCTGGTGGCGGGGGTGCTGACGGACGAGCTGGCGGAGCGGGATAAAGGCAAGAGGCCGTTTATCCCGTTTGTGGAACGGCTTGAGATCGTGAGACAGTGCCGGTATGTGGACCGTGTGATCAGGGTGGATTTCCACAACACAAGCAAAGTAGAGGCGTGGAAGGCGTTGCGGTACGGATGCCTGTTTTCTGGCAGCGACCATGAGGGGGAAGGGTACTGGATGTGGCTGCAGCGACAGCTTCGCACGCTGGGATCGGATCTGGAGTTTTTTCCCTATACCCAGAGCACCAGTTCCTCCATGTTGCAGGCCGTTATAAGGGATGCCAGGTGAGAACAGGATGGAACAAAAGATGCATTATGATACAAGTCTGTGCAGCGGGAGGAATGCAATGAAAAAAATCTGTGCCATGGGAGGCGTTATTTTTGATTGCAGAAAGCCGGGACCGAGTATCCGGCAGCTACGGGAGGCAGGAATCCATGGAATCATGTTTGATTTTGGCCTGTTTTTGTCTCCGGAGTGGGCAGTGCGTGAACTTGAAAAGGAAGAAGGCGAAAGGCAGCTCAAACCGTCGATTGCAAGAAAACAGTTCCGGGAAGTACTGGATGACTATGCGGCACATGCATTTCTGCCCTCTGTTGCAAGACTGCCATTTATCGACATGGAGGCGAAGACGGAAAGCGGCCGTTTGAATGACCTGCTTAGGAAGATTGCAGTAGAGTGCGTCAGAACCTGTGAACAGATCGGGTGTGAGGAAATCATTGTGCAGCCTCTGCTGGCAGGTATCAGGAAAGAAGAACTGTGGGAGACGAACCGGGCGTTTTTCCTCTCTCTGGCAGATGTGTGTGCACGGGAGGAAACCCGGATTCTGCTCACAAACCAGTGCCACAGTTATCATGGCCATCTGGTGCGTGGTGCCTGCTCGGACGGTGAGGAAGCCGCCCGGTGGGTGGACGCCCTGAACAGGGAAACGGGCAGGGAACGTTTTGGATTCTGCCTGGATACGGGTGTCTGCGGACTTTGCAGACAGGATATACAGGAGATGGTCCGGCCGCTGGGAAAACGCATCCGTGCAGTGATCCTGACTGAAAATAAAGGGTATCTGATGTCCAGACTGCTGCCGTTTACCAATGTATATGGACGACAGTCTGCCATGGACTGGATGGGGGCAGTCAGAGGGTTGCGGGAAAGCGGATTTGACGGCTGGCTGATACTGGAGACAACAGATACGACAGTGACCTTGCCCCCGATGATCCAGCCTGTGTTTTTTCCGGTATACAAAGCGTATCTGGATTATTTTTCCATGCAGATTCGTATAGAAAATGACCTCAGAAAATATGAACAGGTGGTTCTGTTCGGCGCCGGCAATATGTGCCGCAATTATATGAAGTGCTATGGGGAGAAATATCCGCCGCTGTTTACCTGTGACAACAACGAAAAGCTGTGGGGCAGTCAATTTGAGGGGCTGACGGTGAAATCCCCGGAAGAACTGAAAACACTGCCGGAAAACTGCGGCGTGATTATCTGCAATATGTATTACCGGGAGATAGAGGCGCAGCTGCGGGCCATGGGGATACAACAGATAGGGTATTTCAGCGATGCGTATATGCCTTCTCTCTATTTTGACAGGCTGGAGAGGAAAGAAGAGAAGGCAGAAAAAGACAAATAATTTTAACACCGGATACGGCACATGTATTCCGGTGTTTTTTTCTGTCCGGGATCATGAAATGTGCAGCGCTCAAATGGCATGTATAGGTATGACGGGAAGATGTCCCAAAGGACCATAGAATGTTCATTGAAAATACAGAGGGCTTCATGGTATGATAGGTGGGAAACAGAGGTGTCCATGCAGACAGAGTGGGATTGTCTGTGGGAAGCAGAAGGGGAGAAGAAAGCGAAAGACTGTTGAAACATGTGACGTTGGCGCAGGGCAGGCATGAAAAGCGGCCGGCTTTTCAGAAGCATCATCAAAGTGAGATAAATGGGGGATGAAGTTATGTTAGGGAAAGATGATACAAAGGAAAAACAGATGCAGCAGGAGTTATTCAACCACCTGAAACTGTCAAAGAAAAATCGTGAGATTGCAGAAAAATATCTGGATATGGAGTGCCCGGAAAATGCTGCGCTTCTGGAGGATGTGGAGCGGCAGGATTTTGCTTCTTTCTGGAGAAGAAGCGGGGACTATGTGGAGTGGCTCCAAAAAAAGAAACGCTTTGAGGAACTTGGGCGGTATCTGCGTTTCCTGATGCAGGCAGGGGGCGCGGCTTCGTGGGTGTTTTTTGTACATGAGAGTTACAATGCCAGTGGGGCAGAGCTGGAGCCGATGCTGCCGTTTCTGACAGGGAAGGATGCAGAGGCCCAGAGACTGGCCGTGTGGGGAAGCCTTTGTAAGGAGGCGCTGTTCCGGCATCGTCCGGAAGAAGCAAAGGCGTTGTGCCAGTGGGGAAAAGAGAACCTGGCGCTGTTTGCCGCTGCCATGGAGCAGTGTACTGACTTTTGCCAATCGTTTTCTCAGGATGAAGGAAGGCAGACGAGAGTATTTCTGACAGCCGTATATCTGCATCATGTGCAGCCAGAGACGGAAGAGGCGGCAGAGATGGCGGCATATCTGGAACGGTGGTTAACAGACGGCGTATCTGTAGCCATACAGCTTGGGGGCTCAGCGCAGCAGGGGATGCTTGCCTATGTAAAAGATGTGAATCGGGACGCGCCTTTTCCGCGCCAGCTCCTGGATACCCTGCGTGGAAAACGGGGCGGAATTAACAGGGGCTGGGTGGCTGTGATCGCGGGATGTGCGTTTCTTGCCATCCGTCATTCAGTGCGTTTTGAAAAATTGCTGCGATTGATGGTGGCTGCAGATGTGCAGTATGCAGGCCGGGAAAATACCGCGCTGCAGATCTGTATGAAAATTGCCGGGGATGACTGGTGGGATGAACGCATGGCAGAGCTGGAGGAAATGCTGCCCATGGAGGATGACCAGTATGTTACATGGTGTATGCGGGTTGGGTATGACCGTGGAGTGAGACGGGTGTCAGCGGGCAATCCTGAGGCTGTCAGGGAAGCCGGCAGACATATGGAATCGGAAGATTATAGTGCGCTGGCAGAGGCAGTGGGAGATGGCAACCCGGCTCTGTATGAAGAACTGAGAGCTTCTTACAAAGAGGTGTTCTGCGAGAAGACCACCAGAGAGATTGCCGGCTGTTATTATCCGGGCCAGGATGAGGCGGCCGGGTATCTGCAGGGGAAGAATAGGGTGGATACACTGGGTTCATTTATGGCAGACTGGGAGGGCGACCATTATCTGAATGAAGCTGCTTACCGGAAAATCGAGAATCTCAGGAAAATAGGAGCCCGTTTTCCCTACAGGCGTGCCCTGGTTTTGGAAGCATTGCGGAAAGGAAACGGTTATTTCCGGCAGTACCGGATTGCCGGCAGGGAGGCATTCCCGGAGCAGGAGACGGAAGCTGTTGCTGCCTGTCCGGAATTTCTCCGCTTTGACAGAGGGAATCACGGACAGAAGGATGTGAGGGAGCGTGCCGGGAGTGCGGAAAAGAACTCTCTTCTCACAGAGGAAGGACAGGTGGGTGCGCTGGTACGGCTGCTGGAGGAAGAGGCGGTTCCGGTGCCGATGGCTTTGGAGGCTCTGGGCGGCATGGCGGATACCCTGAAAGAGAAACAGGAGAAAGCCCTGTTTACCGGGTTGTGTGTCAAACTGCTTTCGGAAAAGGTACAAAGCCGGGAGGACGGCTGGGAAGCCGGTATCGAAGAGGCGGTGACAAAAGGGGGCGCTGCCGCCTGCTGCCTGGCATTGCAGGTATTGGCACAGGATTGGGTGCAGTACAGAGAACAGATTCTTTCCTGTGCGGGGAACGGAGCCAGACAGGTACAGGCATTGTTGCTGCAAATCTGTGAGGAACGCCGGGAATGGGAACCTCAGATATTGGCGCTGCTTGCCTCGAAAAAGGCGAGAGAGAGGGAGTTTGCCGTTCTGACAGTGGAAACATGGGGGATTCCATCCCATCTGGACAAAATCAGAGAGGCGCTGGACAAGGAGAAAAATAAGAAGGTAAAGGCACTGCTTGAGGAAGTGGGAGAAGAACTGGAAGCGCAGGCTGCGGCAGAGGCAGCAGCGGCGGAAAATCCGGGTCAGCAGCAGAGGATTGCAAGAGAGAGGTTCGCCGCCGGTCTGCTGCGCGGCGCGGCAAAGCGGAAGGTGGAATGGGTTATGGCGTTGCCGCTGCCGGAGGTACACTGCCAGGATGGCACGCCGGTTTCTCCGGAATACATGCTTGCTCTGTGTGCCGTCTATGGGGATATGGAAAAGCCCGGTATGGATGAGAACGTGACGAAACTGGTGCAGCCCCTTGATCAGAAGGAACTTTCCGGGTATGTGTGCGCGCTGTACGAGGGCTGGCTTGGGACAGGCGGGGAAGCAAAAAAACGCTGGGTGTTGTATGCCTTCTCTTTCCATGGCGGCAGGGATGTGGTTCCCGAACTGTATAAACAGATCCGGGAATGGTCTGAGAATTCCAGGGGCGCCATGGCGGCGGAGGCCGTACAGGCCATGGTTCTGCATGGCAGTCAGGAAGCATTGCTTCTGGCAGATCAGATGTCCCGCAAGTTTAAATCCCGCCAGGTAAAAAATGCGGCAGCAGCAGCCCTCGAAGCTGCTGCGGATCAGCTTCATATCAGCCGCGCGGAGCTGGAAGATAAGCTGGTGCCGGATCTGGGATTTAACAGGGATATGGAGCAGATATTTGATTATGGTCCCCGTACCTTTACCGTGCGTCTGAACGCCGCACTGGAAGCGGAAGTCTATGATGAAAGCGGCAAGCGTCTGAAAAATATACCCGCGCCGGGGAAAAAGGACGATCCGGAAAAAGCAGCCGCAGCAAACAGCGACTTTAAGCAAATGAAGCGTCAGCTCAGGAGCGTGGTGGCGAGCCAGAAACTTCGTCTGGAACAGGCTCTTATCTCAGTCCGGTTTTGGCAGGCAGAGAAGTGGGAGGAACTGTTTGTGAGAAATCCCATTATGCATTTGTTTGCAACGGGGCTGATCTGGGGTGTCTATGAGAACGGTGCACTGAAAGAGACATTCCGCTATATGGAGGACGGCAGTTTTAATACAGTGGATGAAGAAGAATTTGCTTTTCCCGGCGATGGTATGATCGGGCTGGTACACCCTCTGGAACTGAAAGAAGAACTGGATGCCTGGAAACAGCAGCTCTCTGACTATGATGTGATACAGCCGTTTGCCCAGCTGGAACGCCCTGTCTATGAGGTAAACGAGGAAGAGAAGGGCAGCGACAGTAAGGCAGTCACCCGCTTTTATGGGACAGAGGTAAATGGATGGACTCTGTCCAGCCGTCTGCTCGCTGCAGGCTGGATGCGCGGAGAAATCCTGGATGCGGGCTGTTATATGGAATTTTACCGCAGTGACGGGGATGCGGAGGCAGAATTGACGTTCTCCGGCAGTTCCGTGGGGTATGAGTTTGAAGATGTGATGATCTATGAACTGCATTTTTACGGGCATACAGAGACGGGCGAGGGGGCTTCTCATCAGAAAATGGTGCAAATTCCCCTTTCGCAAGTAAGTCCGCGGTATTTCAGTGAGATTGTCCTGCAGGTGGCAAATGTGGCGGAGACTTCCGGAAGTGAGGATAAGGATGTATGAGCGGGAAGGATGCATGTGACAGATAAGAAAATCCAGAAAGGTGTGAGGGTATATGAATATTGAAGGGGGATCCTACAGCCAGGAGATTTCGGATGCTTTGGATACGTTGAAGCTGACAGCAGGAAACCGGGAAATCGGGCAGCAGTATCTGGATATGTCCCAGGCGGAAGCGCCGGGGCTGCTTCAAAGCGTTTCCAATCAGGATTATTCCATGTTGACGGATATGGAGCGGCAACAGTGTCGGGAGGCCATTATGCGGATCTGGGACACAGGTGAGCTGGTATCCCGTTTTATACGGTTTGCCGGGACCGTGGGAGGCGCTTCAGCCTGTTATGCGCTGGGCATGGAGAATCCGGGATGGATCATCAATCGTCTGGATAAAGTGCATCGGACGGCGTGCCGTGGGGAACTGTATGCACATCATGCGGATGCATTTAGCCTGAACAAACTGAGTGTATTATATGATGTGGGCCGGAAGGATCCGGAAGCGTTGCTGCAGGCTATGGGACTTTGCCGCTGTCAGGACGGGGCAGCCCAAATGCTGCTGGCCGGGGTATATCTGTACTGTGTTCCGCCGGGGCCGGATACGGAAGGAGCGGTTCAAAGACTCAGGGCATTTCTGGAACAGGCCATAACAGATCATCTGGGAGAGCTGGTGGGCGGCCCCGCCTGTTCGGATGCGCAGTTGGCAGCCTTTCGGGCCTTTCTGACGGACTCTGATCCGGACGGAGCTTTTCCGGCAGAGTTAACCGCCATGCTCAGGGGAAAGCAAACCGGCAGAGAACTATTTGTCAGGCTCGCAGGCTGCGCCTGGCTGGCTCTTGGTCATGGCAGGTTCTTTGGGGCTTTTCTCCGCCTGGCGTCAGTGTTGGATATGGAATCCGGGCGCCCTTCCCTGCCCGGTCTTTTCAGGTATATGACAGAGCAGGAATGGTTTTATCGTCATACAAAGTTCCTGCTGGAAAAGTTGTCTATTTCTCCGCAGACGTGGATTGAGTGGAGCCTGAGAGAGCGTGAAGACACGGTCTGGCTGCTTATGGTGAAGAAATATCCGGAAGCGGTACGGCAGGTGGCCGGAGCACTGCCCGTCCGGGAGTATGAACGTCTGCTGGAAAAGGTACAGAAAGGAAATCAGCGGCTGTATGAGGAAATCCGCCAGGGGTTTGCACAGGATTATAAAGGAAAGCTGGCCGATGAGCTGCTTACCAATTATCCTTCCGGAAAAAACGAAGCCAGGCAATATCTTCTGGGAGAAGCGGAATTTGACCGGATTGAGCCGTTTATCAAAGAGTGGCAAAAGAGTGGATGCTCTTATGGCAATAAACATAACAGGCTGAAGGCGCTGCGGGATGATAAAGAGAATGCTTCCCTGTATCGGCGTGGTGTGGTGCTGGAAGGCCTGTTGCTGGATGGGAGTTATTTTATTCGTTATATGTTTGTTCCTCCATCTCTATACTGGTATACTTCCGGGCGTGACCATGTGTATCTGACAGCAGAAGAACTGGAATCCGTTTTGGATATTTTTGGGCAGGAGCAGGTGCCCGTATTCTATCAGCTCGCCATGTTGTCCGGTCTTCACGAAAGCTGTTACTCCCATCGTTCAGAAAAAGACCAGGAGGCTATGAGCGGGGAATGTGTGGCTGCGCTGGACAGACGGATCGACAGATGGGGCGGGGCGTATGGTGAAGCTGCTCTGATGGGGCCCGTCATGACACGGATTTTCTGTATCCGGGTGATGAATCTTCATGCGGGACAATATAAAGAGCCATTGCTGGCCTGCGCCGGGGACAGTTCCAAACAGGTCCAGGAAGAATTGCTTGCCTTGTATGCAGCACATAAAGAATGGGAATCGGAATTTGTGACTATGCTGCGCGCAGGGAAACAGAAAGAGCGGCTGATGGCGGCGCGGGTGCTGGAACAGTGGGGCTCCGACGGATACCGCCAGGAACTGGAACAAGCTCTGGAGAGAGAAAAGAATCAGAAGCTGCAGGCGTATTTCCGCCAGCTCGTATGTGTGCAGGAAAAAGACCGAAGGATAGACGAAATCGTAACGGAACTGTTGAAAGGCAACCGCAGGCAGAAAATTTTATGGGCGTTTGAACAGCCTTATGAAAAGCTGCATAAAAGAGACGGGACAGAAGTTTCCGAGGAGTATCTCCAGGCGATTCTGGTCTGCCATGCAGATATGGATGTACCAGGCATACATAAAGACGCCGCAAGGCTGGCGGCAGAGCTGGACGGACGGGAGCTGGCAGCTTGCATGGGGGAGCTGTTTCAGCGATGGATGGGCCTTGGCGGTGAGACAAAAAGGAAATGGGCGCTTTATGCCGCCGCTATTCACGGCGGTGAGGAGATTGTACCTCTGATTTATCGGGAAATCAAAGAGTGGCCCGCAAAATCCAGGGGTGCCATAGCAGCGGAGGCTGTGAAGGCTCTTACACTGAACGGAAGCAGCGCGGCTCTGCTGTTGGTGGATCAGCTTTCACGGAAATTTAAGTACCGGCAGGTCAGACGTGCGGCTATGGAGGCCATGGACAGTGCGGCGCAGGAGCTGAATATCAGCCGGGAAGAACTGGAAGACAGGATGGTGCCGGATCTTGGGTTTGACCAACGGGGGGAAAGGGTTTTTGATTATGGTACACGTACTTTTACGGTGCGTCTTGTGCCTGCCCTGCAGACAGAGGTTTACGATGGGACCGGAAAGCGCCTGAAAAATATGCCCACTCCCGGTGTGCATGATGATCCGGAAAAGGCACAGGAGGCAAACCGTGCGTATAAGAGCATGAAAAAGCAGTTAAAGACGGTGATTGAGAATCAGAAACAGCGATTTATCCAGATGCTTTCCGGCGGAAGGCTCTGGAATACAGATGATTGGAAGCGGCTTTTTGTGAAAAATCCTGTGATGCACCAGTTTGCGTCGGGGCTGATCTGGGGAATTTATGAGAAGAATATGGCGCAAACGGATACGACAGTATTGGGAAGCAAAGAGAGCTGCCCTGTGGAGAACAATGTTTTGTGTGGAACAAGTCCTCTGTTAAAAAAATCTTTCCGCTATATGGAGGATGGCAGTTTCAATACGGCAAAGGAGGAAGTGCTTTCCCTTCCGGAAAAAGGGGTTGTGGGTTTGGTTCATCCTCTGGAACTGTCCGAGGAGGAGTTGGCTATATGGAGAGAGCAACTGGCGGATTATGAGGTGGCACAGCCTGTCTGCCAGTTGGAGCGTTGCGTGTATCGACTGAAAGAGGAAGAGGAGAATGGGTTCGTGCTGACCCGTTTTCAGGGAAAGCGGCTTAGCCGGCTGACTCTTTTTGGAAGGCTGGAGCGAGCCGGCTGGTTGAAAGGCACGCCAATGGACGGAGGGGAGATTCGCAGCTTCTACAGGGAAGACGGCGCTGTGGGTGCCATGGTAGAATTTTCTGCCTGTTCCATGGACCATGGGGATCGCATAGAAGAAATCGGTGAAGTGTTCTTTTACAGAACCGGTCCTGCAGATGATATGGGCAAGAGAAGACAGCGATGCAGACCGGGAGAAATAACACCCCGGTATTTCAGCGAGACTGTATTGCAGCTTGCAGAGGTGATGAAAGATTGAGAAAGCATCATATATAAAAACAAAGATGACGGAACAGATAAAATAGCAACTGTCATGATTTTTCAAACACGCTCTAGTGTAACCGTGGGATGTATCTGTCTGTGGAATGCCTTTTTCCAAAACATATCACTTGTTATAATATCTGTTCCGCCTGAAACATATCATTTGTTTTTACTCAGGCCCATTTCATTGTAAGTGTTCATCCACAATCACAGACATTTTGATTGCAAAAATTTACAATTTCCTCTTGAAAAGTAGAAGCAGGTATGGTAATATATCTCTGGTCAGGTTATCTGTTTGCAGAAAAGAATACCAGATATGGCTCCGTGGTCAAGCGGTTAAGACATCGCCCTTTCACGGCGGTAACACGGGTTCGATTCCCGTCGGAGTCATTTGT
>ERZ778511.2235-NODE-2235-length-11082-cov-3.771289_pt1 | contig 11082 bp, 8 predicted proteins | sample MGYA00510347_ERZ778511 | MGnify/ENA primary metagenome ERZ778511 (study PRJEB29527, sample SAMN07138967) | mouse gut metagenome | material: feces | host: mouse | place: China:Nanjing | collected 2016-01-25 ...
CCGAGTGTGGGCGCGACGGAAAATGTCATATTGTTTTCCGTGCTCCGAAACGGCCGTACTGAGCTGCGCAATGCGGCAAAGGAGCCGGAGATCGTGGAATTGTGCTGCTTTTTGAGAAGCATGGGGGCCCGTCTGTCCGGCGAGGGGACTAACCGGATACTGATCTGCGGCGTAAAACAGCTTCATGGCACGACATACCGGTTAAAATCCGACCGCATCGTGTTTCTCACATATGCCGCGATGGCGGCGGCAACCGGCGGAGAGGCCGTGTTTCATGTGTATGGCGATACGTTCCGGCGGGAGAGGGGATATCTGGAACAGGCGGGGTGTCTCGTGGAATACATACGGGAGGAGGATTGTTTCCAGACGTGCCGGATCGGGGTTTCAGGTAAAAATGGGATCCGTGCCGTCCCGTATATCCGAACGGGCCCGTACCCGGAGTTCCCGACGGACGCGCAGTCTTTGTTTTTGGCGCTCTTATCGAAATCATATGGCGAGAGTATAATAGAAGAAAGTGTTTTTGAAAACCGGTTTTTAGTTGCTTCCCAGCTCCGCAAGATGGGGGCTGATATCGAAGTGGCGGAACAGCGCGCCTGTGTCCGCGGGGTTTCGCGGCTGCACGGTGAGACGGTATGCGCGACAGATCTGCGGAGCGGAGCTGCGCTTTTGGTGGCAGCAGCGTCAGCGGAGGGAACGACCCGTATCCTGGATTCCGATCTGATCCTGCGCGGATATGAGAGGCCGGTGGAGAAAATGAATGAACTTGGCATCCATGCCAAGATGTGAAAGGTGCGGCCCTTAAAGGTAAGATGGCGGCTGTACCTGCGATACATGCGGAAAGGAAGGTCAGATGATGAAAAATGTTCCTTGGCGGATCGTGGTCCCGGCCGGAGTTATTTGTTTACTTGTACTCTGCCTGTTTTTGTTCCGGGTCACGTCCGTTACGGTGGAGGGAAATACGTTTTATCCTGAAGACGTGGTGGCTTCCGACGTGTGCGGTTCCTTTTTTGATAAAAATACGATCAGTTCCTTTATCAAAAATCATCTCGGATTTATGGAGGTGCCGCCTTATGTAAGGGAATGCGAGATCACGTATCCGGGCATACATGAGGTTCACGTTAAGCTCTATGAAAAGAAGATCATAGCGGGTGTTGCTTATATGAACCAGTATATCTATTTTGATAAAGACGGGATGGTATTGAAAAGTACAAATGAGGAAATGGCGGATATACCGTTATTTCAGACGAAAAAAATGACGACGTTCACCCTCTACGAAAAGATCGAGATGGAGGACGAAGGTCTTTTGGGACAGATCCTGAATCTTGCCAATTTATTCCAGCACTATGAGGTCGTTTGGGACAAGGTTGTGTTTAATGAGGCGAATGCCGCCTATCTGTATGCCGGGGACATCAAGGTCAATTTGGGGAAGAAAGAGAGCTATGATGAACAGGTTTCGGCACTTTCCAGCGTTCTTGATACGGCGCGGGAACAGAATTTTTCGGGCGAGATCGATATGACCAATTATCGGGTTAAAGGGGACATCATTTTTCACAGAACAGCGACGAACTGAAAAAAATTTATTTTGTACTTGATTATTTCCATAAAAAACTATATTATATATTATATATGCTTGTGATTTATATGATCATTCAGATTGTTAGATTCTTTTCTTATAAATAAAAGGAGGAACTGTAGTGTTAGAAATTATGAACAATGAGGCAGAATCCACCGCGAAGATCGTTGTGATCGGAGTCGGGGGAGCTGGGAACAATGCCGTGAATCGAATGATAGACGAAGGGATCAAAGGGGTCGAGTTTGTCTGCGTAAATACGGACAAGCAGCACCTCCGCAGCTGTAAGGCTCCGCTGAGCATGCAGATCGGCGAAAAGCTGACGAAGGGTCTCGGCGCCGGAGCAAAACCGGAAGTCGGGGAAAAGGCAGCGGAAGAGAGCCGGGAAGAACTTACGGAAGTGATCAAAGGCTGTGACATGATATTTGTCACATGCGGCATGGGCGGGGGAACCGGTACAGGAGCCGCTCCGGTCGTGGCCCAGATTGCCAAGGATATGGGGATATTAACGGTAGGGGTTGTGACAAAGCCGTTTAAGTTTGAAGGAAAACAGCGTATGACGAATGCGCTCGGAGGAATTGACAAATTGAAGCAGCATGTGGACACGCTCATTGTCGTACCAAATGATAAGCTGCTTGAGATTAGTGATAAGAGAACGTCGATGGCAGAAGCGTTCTGCATGGCCGACCAGGTGCTGCAGCAGGGTGTGCAGGGAATCACCGACCTGATCAATATGCCGGCGCTCATCAACCTCGATTTTGCCGATGTGGTGACAGTCATGCAGGACAAAGGGATCGCGCATATCGGTGTCGGAAGCGGCAAAGGCGAGTCGAAGTGTCTGGACGCGGTTCAGGCGGCGATCACGAGTCCGCTGCTCGAGACGAGTATCGACGGCGCTTCCCATGTGATCATAAATGTATCTGGAGATATTGCCCTGCTTGAAGCAAACGAGGCAGCTACATATGTGCAGGAAATGGCCGGCGACGATGCCAATATCATCTTCGGTGCGAAAGTGGATGAAGAACATTCGGATACGGTGATGGTCACCGTGATCGCGACGGGGTTAGAGGAAAAAGGCGATTCCGCCTTTGGAAATTCGTTTGGTGCCAAGACCAGCAGCATATTTGGAAATCCTGCGATGGCGGCCAATACGCCGATGAGAAAGCCGAGCTTTTTGTCCGGCATGGGAAATCAGTCCCGCACGCAGGCGCAGCCGGTACAGAAACAGCAGGCGCCAGAGGAGATGCCGGTTGTGACGAGGTCGCTCAATGTGCCCAGGTCAGCAGCGGCCGTAGAAAACCAGGAAGTTCAGGAAGGAATTAAGATTCCGCCATTTCTTCAGAAAAATAGAAAATAGGAGGACTAGGAAATGTCTACAGTAGTAAAAACAATGTTCGAGGTATTATATATTGTTATTTGTATTGCCATCATCGTGATCGTACTGATGCAGGAGGGCAAAAACTCCGGACTCGGAGCGATGACCGGTGCGGCAGACACTTACTGGAGCAAGAACAAAGGAAGATCGACCGAGGGAAATCTCGTGAAGATCACGACGGTGCTCGGCGTTTTGTTCATGATTCTTTCTCTTGTGCTTTGCAAGTATATGGTATAATTCCGATATTTGATAAAAGACGAAACGGTAAGAAATAATAACCTCTGAAGAGCGTTTGTAAGCGAAGCTTTCAGAGGTTTTCTTTTTGCCGGATCATTTAAAAATCGTGCGTGATGCACAGGAAATGAGGATTAAGACGAAGATGAAGAGTAGAAAAGATGTAGTATATGAACTGATCGGTGATGATCAGTGTAAGGCGATGAAACGGAGGGAAATGGCCGTTTTCCTGCGGATCCCGAAAGGGGAGCGCCAGGAACTGTATGATATTTTAGATGAACTGTGCGCCGAGGGGAAGGTCGTGACAGATAAGCGCGGCCGGTACCGTCTGCCGGAGGAACATGTCGATGTGGGCGTGTTTATGGCTACGACGCGCGGATTTGGATTTGTGAGGATCGAAGGGCAGGACGATGATGTGTTCATTCCCGAACCGTACTGTGGCAGCGCCTACGACGGCGACCTTGTAAAAGTACAGGTCTATAGGGAGAGCGGCGGCCGCGGTAAACGGCGGGAAGGAAAGGTCACGGAGGTGGTGCAGAGGGCAAACCAAACGGTTGTCGGCACCTTTATGAGAAATGACACGTTTGGTTTTGTCGTGGTAGACCGGGAAAAGTTTACGAGCGATGTCTATATCCCGAAATCAAAGACAAAGGGCGCCGTCAATGGCCATAAAGTCGTGGTGGAGATCGAAGATTTTGGCGATGGTACGAAAAATCCCGAGGGAAAGGTGATCGAGATTCTCGGTCATGCAAATGATCCGGGTGTGGATATTTTATCCATCGTCCGGGCCTTCGGCCTGCCGGAGGAATTCCCGGATGAAGTGATGCGGCAGACGGAGAAGATCCCGTCGGCCGTGTCCCCGGATGAGATAGCTGGAAGGATGGATTTCAGGAACTGCCAGACCGTGACGATCGACGGTGAGGACGCGAAGGATCTAGACGATGCGATCACGCTTTCGAAAACGGACGAGGGCGGGTATGAACTCGGCGTGCATATCGCGGATGTGAGCCAGTATGTGACCGAGGGGTCTCCTCTGGACAAAGAGGCTCTCAGACGGGGGACGAGCGTCTATCTGGCCGACCGGGTCATTCCGATGCTCCCTCATAAGCTCTCCAATGGCATCTGTTCCCTCAATGAGGGAGAGGACCGGCTGGCGCTGAGCTGTCTGATCACATATGACGCCAAGGGGAAGATACGGAGTACGCGCATCGGGGAATCGGTAGTCCGTGTGGACCGACGCATGAGTTATAGCGATGTCAATGCGGTTGTCTCCCTTCACGACGCGGATACGAGAGAGCGGTATCAGGAGTTTGTGCCGATGTTCGAACAGATGAAAGAACTGGCATCGATATTGCGCAGGAACCGGAAAAAACAAGGTTCGATCGATTTTGATTTTCCCGAGTGCAAGATCAAGCTGGACAAGCAGGGGCATCCGGTGGACATCGTACCGTATGACCGGAATACGGCGACAAAGATCATCGAGGAGTTTATGCTGGCGGCGAATAAGGTCGTGGCGGAGGAGTATTTCTGGCAGGAGATCCCGTTCTTATACCGCACGCACGATTACCCGGATCTCGAAAAGATAAAAGAGCTGGCGGCACTTGCCAGGAATTTTTCCCACACGTTAAAGATCGGGACGGATGAAGTGCATCCGAGGGAGATCCAAAAGCTGATCGAGAGCATCGAGGGGACAGAAGAAGAGATTTTCCTCAGCCGCCTGACGCTGCGCGCGATGAAGCGGGCGAAATACTCCACGGAAAATGACGGTCATTTCGGACTGGCGACAAAGTATTACTGCCATTTCACCTCTCCGATCCGCCGCTATCCGGATCTTCAGATCCACCGCATCATAAAAGAGGGGATGCGGGGCGGCATCCGGCCGAAGCGTCTGGAACACTATGAGAAGATCCTCGGGCAGGTGGCGAATGCGAGCAGTGATCTCGAGCGCCGGGCAGATGAGGCGGAAAGAGAAGTCGATAAGCTGAAAAAGGCGGAATATATGCGCACAAAACTGGGCGAGGAATACGAGGGCGTTATCAGCGGCGTGACGGGCTGGGGCATCTATGTGGAGCTGCCGAATACGGTAGAGGGCATGGTGCGGCTTGCCGATCTGGAAGATGACAGGTACGAGTATGACAGTGAGAACTACCGCGTCGTGGGAAGGAGCGGTGGCAGAGAGTACCGGCTCGGACAGAAGGTCACCGTCCAGGTGGCAGGTGCCGACCCGCTGTCCCGCACGATTGATTTTGTAATTCCACGGGATTAGGTTTTTTAATACCGTGGGATTGGGTTTGTTCATAGATAGGAGGCGAAAAGTAAGAGATGGGGAAAGATAGTATACGCCTTGTCGCGAATAATAAAAAGGCATGGCATGATTATTTTATAGAGGATAAGTACGAGGCCGGCATTGAACTTCACGGAACCGAGGTAAAATCGATCCGGCAGGGCCATTGCAGCATCAAAGAAGCGTTTATCCGCGTGGAACGGGGGGAAGTGTTTATTTACGGGATGCACGTAAGTCCGTACGAGAAGGGCAATATATTCAACAAAGACCCCCTTCGGGTGCGCAAGCTCCTCCTTCACCGCAGTGAGATCCGGAAACTGGTGGGCAAAATGGCGCAAAAAGGATATACGCTCGTCCCGCTCCAGGTCTATTTCAAAGGCAGCCATATCAAAGTGGAGATTGCGCTTTCGAAAGGAAAGAAGTTGTATGACAAGCGCGAGGATATTGCGAAAAAGGACCAAAGACGGGCAGCCGAACGTGATTTTAAAGTTAGAAATTTGTAATCTTTTTTAACTTTTTTTAATAATTCTGTAATAAAGTTAACAAAATTGAATATACTCTATTATAAGCCAGTTAGGTGAAACGTACAACAGTTCCGTCAAAAGACAACCTGCACGGGCAGATGTCAGGCGATGGCGGAGCGGTTTGGAAGTGAGGCAGAGTATATGAGAAGGATCAGAATTATTACAACAGTATTGTACATGGTATTTGCAGTGGAAATAGTAAGCGCTTGGGAGAAAAAGCCAAATGCGATCGAGGCGGCTGCTTTTACGCAGACGATCGTGTACGGCGAGGTGGAAGGTGAAAACCAGCTTGCGCTACAGGAACTGGCAGCGCGGGCCGATTACGCAAAGATGAAAACACTGGAGCGGGAGAGGTGCAACGAGTACTGCGCCCTGGAGAACCAGCTGGAAGAGGAAGAACATGAACTGTCGTGGAAAAGGGAGCAGAGACGCAAAGCGAGGGAGCAGAAAAAGCGAAGGGAAGAGCGGGCCATACTCGAGCGGATCGTCGAGGCGGAAGCCGGAGACCAGGATCTCAAAGGCCGCATCCTCGTGGCGAATGTGATCATGAACCGGGTGAAATCGAGTCATTTTCCTGATTCCGTAAGAGGCGTTGTATTTGCGCACCGCCAGTTTTCTCCGATCGCAAACGGAAGCTATTACCGCGTGACGGTGTCGGAAAAGACAAAAAAAGCCGTGCAAAAGGCGGTAAAAGGAACCGACTACTCGAAGGGCGCTCTGTATTTCATGTGCCGCAGCGCCTCCACGCCGTCCAATGTGGCGTGGTTTGACCGGGCGCTGACGAAGGTGAAGGAATACGGGTGCCACGAGTTTTTTAAGTGAGGTCTTTCCAAAAGGAAAATAGAAAAAGAACAGCCTGTACCGGCCTCTATCGGGGGATTTCGGCGCAGGCTGTTCTTTTTCTTTGACAACGATCGCTGTGTGTGGTAAAATCTAAACGGATGTATGCGTGATATCGCTACTTTAAAATATGTAAAAGGAATGCCATGGGTTACGCAGGAGGTATAGAATATGAAGCGGTTGAAAGCAAGGAAGATACTGGCATGGCTGTTAAGTATTTCGATGGTCGCAAGTGCGGTACTTGGCGGGAGTGCGCCAAATGTAAAGGCAGCGGATGATTCGGATATAGAGACCAGTAATTATGCTAGAACGATCAATTTGGGAACGAAGGGGATTTCACGGCCGATCGTACCGACGGGATCGGGGCAGAAGTGGCGTGGTGATTATGTTTATTTTGGAGTTCAGAATCAGGGATTTGGTATCGAGAACCGAGTTTTGGATCCGTCTACCACGGAATTTGGTACGGATGAAAGTACGATGCTCTTAGAATATTCGAATGTGATAGAGGATATGACACTGCATTCAGAAGGTTCGGCATTGGATGACTGGACAGAGGCGCGTACATATTTGAACGGAGATTTTATGGATTCGCACTATAATACGGGTGAGAAAAATGCAATTGCAAAAAGTTCGAAAGCGAAAGAGTCAGAACAGGATGGAAAAGGTTATCGGGGACTGCGTTTTGTACCGTTCTCTGATGCGTCGATCTTTCTTTTGGATGCCAAAGAAGTGACACGGCCTTCTTATGGATACAACGATAACAAAACGGACAAGGCTGTGAGCCGGGTGAAAAAGATGAGCGGAGAGCCAGCATCATGGTGGCTGCGTTCTGAGTGCTATGTCGAGTATGAACTTACGCCAGAGGATCAGGAAGAAAAGAACTGTTTTCAGGGGGGCGTTGTCGGAACGGCTGGCAGTCTTTCCTGTATCATTGATCATGCAAAAGAAGAAGAATATACGCAGGGGATCAGTCCGGCACTTAATGTGAGGTCGTCCCAAGTCGTATTTACTTCTATGATTTTTGAGAGCGAGGTACCGGAAGGAGATTTGATGTTCGGTAAGTCTTTTGACGTCATCTCTGGTGAAAACACGCTGAAGGAGGTACGCGACTATGACACGGTAGATAACATCGGCCACGTCTGGAAGCTGACGCTTAAAAGTGGAGATGCCGCACCGGGAGTTTCAGAAATCGAGCGAAACGATAATAAGATTTCATTTGATTATAGTGGTGTGAGGACCGGTGACAAACAGACGTTGTCTGCGATCATTACGTCTGGAGAGGGAGACGAGGAGATCGTTTTGCATTATGGTGTACTGGCAGAAACCGATAGGGCGGGTAGTCAGAGCGGAACGGTGACATTTACCCTGCCCGCCGGATTTGATGCCAAAAAGCATAAGCTGAAAGTCTTTTCCGAGCAGAGGAACGGGGATGCAAAAACAGATTATGCTGGGGATATGGCGCTCGTGGATGTACCGGATGGGCCAGTGGTGACAGAGCCGCCAGTTGTTACGGGTACCCCGGCACCAGTGCCGACCGGGACACCAGTCGTAAAGCCGGCGGAGACAGATAAGCCGGACCCCACGGGAACACCAGTAGAGACGCTGAAGCCGACTAAGCGGCCGGATGTGGAAACGGGTGTTGTAACGACGGCTAAACCTACGGAAACGCCAGAAGGAACCGGAACACCGACTCCCAGGCCGACGCAGGAACCAATTGAGACGGAACAACCAGCTGAGACCGGTACTCCTGTTCCGAATACGGAGAAACCGACGGAAAAACCGGAAAAAACCGAACAGCCATCAGAGGGGCCGACGCAGGAACCAAAAGAGACGGAAAAGCCGGAAGAGACAGATAAGCCGGATACGACAGCAGAACCGACGAACCAGCCTGAGGTGACAAAATCTCCAACGCCGCAAAGCGCGACCGCGACGCCGCCGGCGAAAGTGATCGAGGATCCTGACCTCGATGAAGAAGAGGATGAGTATGAGGAGAGCGGGCCGGAACGGACAAAGACCGGCACAGCTTCTGGAACAAAGGATCAGGAACCGAAGACAGGGGAAGAATCGAAGGTGGAAATGTACGCGACGATAGCCATGGTGGCGGGATTATCCTATCTGCTCCTATATTTCACGGATGAAGAGCGCGGAATGACAGAAGAGCGGAAAAAGGAACTTGTTTCCAGACTCGTCCGCTGGGCGAAAAAGGGAGGGCGCTTCCGAAATATGCTGGCAGCGGCGGCGATCGTATTACTTTTGGTATATTATCACGCGATTGGCAAGCGTTCCCGGCTGGAAGAAAATGCTTGTCAGGATAGAACGTAAATGTAACTTGTGTCGGCGCGCTGATTGACACAAAGTTACTTCATTATTTAAAAAAAATAAGGAACCGAGGTTCCGCGCAGAAATGAGAGGAAAATATGATGGAATTACGATATAAAAGTACGAGAAGCGACGCTGATCCGATCAGCGCTTCTCAGGCGATTTTAAAGGGACTGGCTGACGATGGCGGCCTGTTTGTGCCGGAGACGATCCCAGCGCTGGATGTGGAACTAGAAGCGCTGGCGGGACTCTCTTATAAGGAAACGGCATATGAAGTGATGAAGCTCTTTTTGACCGACTTTACCAAAGAGGAACTCCAGTCCTGCATTGACGGCGCCTACGATGGCACGTTTGATGTGGACGAGATCGTACCTTTGGTAAAAAAGGACGGCGCTTATTATCTGGAACTGTTCCACGGGAGGACGATCGCTTTTAAAGATATGGCGCTCTCGATCCTGCCGTATCTGATGACGACGGCTGCCAAAAAAAATGGCGTGAAAAATGAGATCGTTATTTTAACGGCGACATCCGGGGATACGGGAAAGGCCGCGCTGGCCGGTTTTGCCGATGTGCCGGGAACGAGTATCATCGTATTTTATCCGAAAAACGGCGTGAGTCCGATCCAGGAAAAACAGATGGTCACGCAGAAAGGGAAAAATACGCATGTCGTCGGGATCGAGGGGAATTTTGACGATGCCCAGACGGGAGTCAAGGCCATGTTCCATTCGCGGGAACTCGCGCAGGAGATGGATCAGGCGGGGTATCAGTTCTCGTCGGCGAATTCGATCAATATCGGAAGGCTTGTACCGCAGATCGTCTATTATGTGTATGCGTACGGACGCCTGCTCCGGGAGGGGGAGATTTCGTGCGGGGAGAAGATCCATGTGGTCGTTCCGACGGGGAATTTTGGCAATATTTTAGCAGCTTATTACGCAAAAAATATGGGATTGCCGATCGAGACGCTGTTTTGTGCGTCAAATGAAAATAAAGTGCTGTTTGACTTTTTCCAGACGGGAACGTATGACCGGAAACGTGAGTTTATCCTGACTTCTTCTCCGTCGATGGATATTTTGATCTCCAGCAATCTAGAACGGCTCATCTATCGGATCACGGGTGAGGACGCGGAAAAGACGAGAGAATTGATGGAGGCTCTCACCACGGGAGGCGAGTACCGGATCACCGATGAGATGCAGGCGCGCCTGAACGATTTTACCGGCGGTTTCGCGACGGAGGACGAAACGCGCGCAGCCATCCGCGCGATGTATGAGCGCACCGGTTACGTGATGGATACCCATACGGCAGTTGCGAGCCATGTCTATTATGACAAGGCGCAAAAGACAGGCCGTAAAACCGTGATCGCCTCGACGGCGAGTCCGTATAAGTTTACGAGAAGCGTCATGAACGCGCTGGGGGAAAAAGGCGACGGTGTGAGCGACCTCGAGCTGGTCGACCAGCTCGAAAAGCTGTCGGGTGTCCCGGTTCCGAACGCGATTGAGGAAATCCGCTCGGCGGATGTCCTGCACGATACCATTTGTGACCGGACAGAGATGGAGAAGACCGTGAGGGAGATATTAGGCCTGCCGGCAAAGAAAAGGTAAGGTTTCCTTTGATTTACTGCGTAAATCGCTTCTTTCTCATGTTTGGCGGGCCAAGTTCAAATGCCTTATCATGCAAGAATGAACTGCATTTTGACCTTTTGACCCTGGCATCATGAAATGGAGGTTCAGATGAATTTTCGTCCTTGTATTGATATACACAATGGAAAGGTGAAGCAGATCGTGGGAGGCAGCCTGAACGATGAAGGAGATCAGGCGCAGGAAAATTTTGTTTCCGATATGGAGGCGTCTGATTTCGCGAAATTGTACCGCGAGAGAGGACTCCCCGGCGGTCATGTCATTCTCCTGAACGCGAAAGACAGCGAGTATTATACAGAAGA
>ERZ778511.2261-NODE-2261-length-10970-cov-4.305634_pt1 | contig 10970 bp, 10 predicted proteins | sample MGYA00510347_ERZ778511 | MGnify/ENA primary metagenome ERZ778511 (study PRJEB29527, sample SAMN07138967) | mouse gut metagenome | material: feces | host: mouse | place: China:Nanjing | collected 2016-01-25 ...
ACGCTGATGAAGGCAGGGCTTCTCGTGCCGAATCCGTGGGGGGATTTCAGGGCACAGCTTATTTCGCTGAGAGAAGTATACTAGATAAGATTATGAGGGGTGATAAAGATGGTTAAGTCTGTAAAACTAGCAGATATTGCGGAGAAAGTGGGGGTCAGTGTCGTCACGGTATCCAAGGCATTGTCAGGGCAGAAGGGCGTCAGTGAGGAGATGCGCGCAAGGATCAAAGAGCTTGCCGATGAGATGGGATATACGCCAATACATGCAGCACAGACGGGCAGGATGCGGTCCTACACAATCGGCGTAATTGCTTTTGAGCCATATTTTGCCAGATTTGCATCTTTTTACTGGAAAATGTATCAGGAGCTTGCCACGCGTGCAGTCAAGAAAAACTGTTTTTCCATGCTGGAGGTCATATCGAATTATGATGAGGAAAATCTCATGCTGCCGAAGCTGATTCTTGAGAATCAAAAGATAGATGGTATCATTGTGATTGGAAGGCCAAAGAAGGACTATCTCAAGATGCTTTATCAGAATAAAAGGATACCGATGGTCTTTATGGATTTCTACGATGATGAGGATGTCGTGGACTGCGTCGTGTCGGCGAGTTTTAACGGCATGTACCGCATGACGGAATATCTCATCAAAAACGGGCATTCGCGCATCGCCTATGTCGGGAGCCTGATGTTTACGGAGAGTATTACCGACAGGTATTTTGGCTACTGCAAAGCATTGATGGAGAACGGCATTGAGACGCGCAAGGACTGGATTATCAAGGACCGCAATTACAGCGACGGCGTGATCGGGCCAGAATATACACTACAGCTGCCAAAGGATATGCCGACAGCTTTTGTGTGCAACAATGATGTGACGGCGTATGCGCTGATTCGGCAGTTGGAGAGGGAGAATTACCGTGTTCCAGAGGATATCTCTGTCGTAGGATATGATGATTATCTTTACCCGGAATACGGTGATTCCAAGATCACGACCTATCTGGTGGATATGGGGGAGATGTCGAAGATCGCCCTCGCATGTATTATCAGGCGCATCGAGAACATATCCATGAATGCCAGCGTCCACATCGTCAATGGCAGGATCATAGAGCGTTCGACGGTCAAGAAAATAAATAAATAATCCAAATGTTATTGGATGACTGGTGTCTCCCGGCGGTATGTGAGCGGGGTGACGCCAGTTTTTTCTTTGAAGAGCCGGATAAAGTGGTTGGCGTTCTCGATGCCTACCGTCTGGCTGATCTCCACAATCTTATCATCGGTGTTCAACAGCATTTCTTTTGCCTTGTCAATGCGGATTTTATTCAGGTACTGCATGGGGGTGTATTCATAATACTTCGCAAATTCACGGCATAGACGGTATTTGTTAATCTGATATTCGACGGCAAGCTCGTCGAGAGAGTACGGTTCATAGTATGCCGTCTCAAAGCGGCGGTGCATGTCTGCGATGTAAGACGGAATATGATATGAACCTGTCTGTTCGATGGCGCGCACTAAATAGAGCTGTGTGAAGAAGCTGACGAGGTCCCGCGCGCGCATCATGCCGTGAACCTCATCATCTGTATCGTTGCGCAGCACCTGCTCCCATGCTGTCAGCACATCAGAATAGTTGTCAAGTTTAAAGATAAAATCACCCATGCCGCAGATTCTTTGCAGATGGTACTCTAGGACACAAGTGCTCACAAAACAGATCGTGTATTCCCAGATATTGTGCTGGCAGACAAGCTTGTGGTTTTTGCGGCAGTCGATGACCGCGAGCCTGCCTTTGGTGAGGTCGTAGCCGGCATTGATGCCGTTTGCGTTTTTGCAGAAGAGCTTCCCGGCGCCCTTGGTGGTGTGTATGATACACAGGGCGTCGAGATTTGCCGCCTCGTAGGAGAAGGGCGACGTGACGGAGACGCTTTTGTGGCTGTACTCGCAGGGCAGGCTGCCGCAAAATTCATAATCTCTGCGGTAGGCGGTATCGAAATAGTCGGACAGGGAGAAGCGGTTGCTTGTCTCAGAGGAGATCAGGCAACTGCAAAATTAGGTGGAAAATAATTTTGTCGGCATGTGGTATACTCCTTCTCGTTTTTGAATATAATTTTATAGCGGCTTTTTGGACAAGCTGCGCGCATGGAATGATATATATTATATAACTTTAATAGTAAAAAATCAAGAAAGGAATATTAAGTGAAATAATCGGATATAAAATTTGTAAGATTGCGAAATAATTCGAGAATTTAAGTAAATAAAAATATATTTAAGTTAAAATTTAAGTAAAATTAGGTAAAAATAAAATATAAAATAGACATTTTATATAAAAATTATAAAAGGAAATTGTTTAAATAGGGGAAATGACGAAAAACAGCAATAATTGAATGTAAGTAGCAATAATAAATGGTGACTAAAAGACAAAGTTAATTTAAACTAAAAACAAGTTAACCGACAGGCTAACAAAATTAAAAAACTAAAAACGAAAATTTCAAAAAGGGAGGTTTCATCTATGAAATTAAAGAGACTTATGGCACTTGGTATGGCAGCAGTTATGACAATGTCGCTCACAGCATGCGGCGGTTCTGGTGACACACCATCGACAAACAGCAACACTGCATCCAATAACAATGACAGCAATGCAGCGGCAGACAATGATGCAGCGGCGGACGATGCCAATGCAGCAGATGACAGTGCAGCGGACGATGCCAATGCGGCAGATGACAGCGCAGCGGAGGGCGGACTTACATACGGCAGCATTACGCTTGGCGAGGATTACACAGATCTCACAGCTTCCATCAAGTTTATCCATCATAAGACAGACCGCGAGCAGGACGGCTCTATGGCAAAATACATTGAGGCATTCAATCAGGAGTATCCAAACATCACTGTCGAGACAGAAGGCATCACAGACTATGCACAGACAGCGCTTTTAAGACTTCCTACAGGAGAGGCATGGGGCGATGTTATGTTTATCCCTTCTATCGACATGGTACAGCTTGCAGATTACTTCATTCCATATGGAACAGTGGATGAGATGTCAGAGTACGTTAACTTTGCAGACCAGTGGAAATTTGAAGGCAACTGCTATGGTGTGGGATATATGGGTAATGCTCAGGGAATCCTTTACAATAAGAAAGTTTTCGCGGATGCAGGTGTGACAGAACTGCCAAAGACACCGACAGAGTTTATCGCGGCATTGCAGCAGATTAAGGATAATACCGATGCGATTCCTCTCTATACAAACTATGCTGCAGGCTGGACAATGGGTGGTCAGTGGGATGCTTATCTCGGCGCTATCACAACAGGTGACACAACATGGCTGAACCAGAAGTTTGCACATTCTGCAGAGCCTTTTAAGGACAATGGAGATGAGACTGGCGCATATGCACTGTACAAGATTCTCTATGATGCAGTGGCAAACGGACTCACAGAGGATGACTACACGACAACAGACTGGGAAGGCTGCAAGGGCATGATCAACAGAGGCGAGATCGGTACGATGGTACTTGGCTCATGGGCAGTGGCTCAGATGAAGGAAGCGGACGCAAACGGCGGCGATATCGGATATATGCCGTTCCCAATCTCTGTAGGCGGCAAGCAGTACGCTACAGCAGGTCCTGACTACTGCTATGGTATCAACAAAGAGAGCTCAGCAGACAATCAGGCAGCAGCGATGGTATTTGTGAAGTGGATGGTTGAGAAGTCTGGCTGGTGTGACAACGAGGGCGGATATCCAATCTCCAAGACAGCGCCTACCTCTTTCGTATTTGATGGCGTAGAGGTAGTAAACAATGAGGCAGCTCCTGATGATGAGGCAGATCTGATGAACCAGATGAACTCAGAGTGTGAGCTGAACTTCAACAACGGCGGCGACCGCAAGGTTCAGGAGATCGTGGAGGCAGCAGCGACAGGCTCTATGACATATGATGAGATTATGGCAAACTGGACAGAGTTGTGGAACGATGCACAGTCATCACTGGGTGTCGATGTCACAGAATAATTCAATAGCGTTTATCGAATAATCATTATACATTATATGAAGTGGCTTGCGGGCATTGGGCTTGCAAGCCACAAATCCCAAAGAGATTGAGAGGGAATTTTTATGAGAGAAGGAGGGGATTGTAGTGACTAAGACTCAGACAAAGAAACCATTTAATTTCCAGAGATGGCTCAAAAGCCGGCAAGGTCAACAGACAATCATCATTGTCTTGTTTTCTATCATTCCGTTAGCACTGTTGTTTGTTTTTACATACTATCCGTTTGCGGAAATGTTTAAGTTCAGCTTTTATGACAGGAGCTATACACGCGTTAAGGGCTTTGTGGGGTTGGACAACTACGTGGACGTATTTAAGAAAAAAGATTTGTTCCGTTCATTGTTCCTGTCAGTCTACTATATGGCTGGTGCAGTGTTCCAGCTGGCATTAGCGCTTTATCTGGCGACAATATTCTGCTTTAAGATCAAAGGAGGAAACTTCTTTAAGGGCTGTATGTTCTTCCCGTTTCTAATCAATGGTATCGCAATCGGATTTATCTTCAAGTTCTTCTACACCAGAGGATTTGTACTGGATACAGTACTTGGCTGGCTGGGCGTTGATATGGAAAGCCTTCCGTATTGGCTGAGAGATCAGAGTATCAACAACTGGTCACTGGTTGCCACAAGTGTGTGGAAATATTTTGGTCAGAATATGGTACTGTTCATCGGCGCGATGATGTCTGTGGATGCATCACTCTATGAGGCGGCAGACTTAGACGGCGCGAACAAGTGGCAGCAGTTTAAATATATCATGCTTCCAAGTATCAAGACCATCGTGATGCTCAACCTGATCATGTCCATCACCGGTTCGCTCAGTGCGTTTGAGCCTGCATACGTCATCGCGTCAAAGGGTGCGAACGGCACAGCGACTTACTTCGTAAAGATGCATGAGGTAGCGCACACGAGTCAGAAAATTGGTCAGGCGTCCGCGATGGCAGTGGTGCTGCTGCTGATTATCTTCGCAGCGACAATCCTACAGAAACTCTTCTTTAAATATGTATTTAAGAGCGGAGAAGATGAGGATAGGGGTGCAGCGGCAAGACGCGAGAGACAGATTGCAAAGTTAAATGCAAGGAAGGGGGCATAAGCATGACAGCGGTACAGGCTTTTAAGAAATATTTATGGATATTTATCAAATATTTTTCAGTCATATTTTTCTCATTCGTCGCATTGCTTCCGATCGTTTCCTGTGTGATCACTGCGCTGAAAACTAAGACAGAATATGAGAACACAAACGTAATGACACCGCCGCAAAACTGGTTTAACTTCGAGAACTTTGTCACGGCGTTCCGCGATGGCGGTATGGGCAAGGCGTTCTTGAACTCATCACTCATTGTAATCTGTGTTGTGGTTGGTTCTGTGCTCATCGGTTCGATGATCGCCTATGTGTTAAACCGTTTTAAGTTCCCGGGCAACGGACTGATTCGCAGTCTGTTCCTCTTTGCGACACTCCTTCCGGGTATCGCGATGCAGGTCGCTACATACCAGTTGATGTTCCAGCTCAAATTCATTGATACATTATATGGATATATCATTCTCAGCATGGGTACAGACGTAATCTCCATCTATGTATTCATTCAGTTTTTTGAGAATATCTCTGTATCGCTTGACGAGTCGGCATATATGGACGGCGCAAGCTACTTTACAATCTTCTACAGAATTTTGTTCCCGCTGTTAAAGCCGGCGATTGTTACCTGTGCGATCTTAAAGGGCGTGGGCATCTACAATGAGTACTACAATGCGATGCTATACCTGACAAAACCAGATTTAAAGACAGTTTCATTGGCGCTCTATACCTTTACAGGACCGTTCGGAAATCAGTATAACCTCATCTGTGCAGGTGTTATTATGACACTGCTTCCGGCGCTGATTATCTTTATCGCATTCCAGAATCAGATTTATTCTGGACTGACAGCAGGTGCGGTAAAAGGTTAGTAATTAGGAGGATTACGATGGCAAATTCAGAAATGAGATCGGAGGTGATGACACACCTCACAACAGATATCATACCGTTCTGGAAAAGTCTGAGAGATGATGAGAACGGCGGATATACAGGATATCTCGGATATGACTTAAAGGCGGACAAGAAGGCAGTCAAGGGCTGCATTCTCAACAGCCGCATCACATGGTTCTTTGCCAATGCATACACGCTTCTGCGGGATGAAAGTCTCTTGAAGGAGGCAGAGCATGGCTTTGAGTTTCTCAAAAATGCTTGTTGGGACAAGAAAAACGGCGGGGTATACTGGTCTGTCAACTATGACGGCACACCGGCTGAGACATTGAAGCATACCTACAATCAGGCGTTCTCCATCTATGCCCTGTCCTCCTACTATGAGGCGAGCGGCGACCGGGAAGCATTGGATATGGCGTATCAGCTCTATGAGTTGATCGAGGGAAAGATGCGCGACGAGCTGGGCTACAAGGAAGCCTTTGATGAGGCCTTCAACGAGATTGACAACGAGAAGCTCTCTGAAAATGGCGTGATCGCGTCAAAGACAATGAACACCCTCCTCCATGTATTTGAGGCGTACACAGAATTGTACAGGGTAGATCACAACGAGAAGGTTGCTGATCAGATCAAATGGATGATGGACATTGTGGCGGAGAAGGTATACAATCCGAAGCTGCACCGTCAGGAGGTATTTTTTGACGAGGCTTGGAACCCTATCATAGATCTGCACTCCTATGGTCATGACATCGAGACCGCATGGCTTATTGACAGAAGTGTCGAAGTGTTAAATGACGAGGCATACGAGAAAAAGATGTCGCCGATCACGCAGGATTTGACCAATCAGATCTACAAAGTGGCATTTGACGGTGCGTCTCTTGCGAACGAGTGCGAGAAGGGTGTTGTCAATGAATGGCGTATCTGGTGGGTGCAGGCGGAGACTGTCGTGGGATTCTTAAACGGCTATGAAAAGACAGGGCGCTTGGAATATCTCGACGCGGCGAAGAAGGTATGGCAGTTTATCAAAGACCATTTGATTGACAAGCGTGACGGCTATGCGGCAGGCAGAGAGTGGTACTGGCGCGTACAGGCAGACGGTACGCCGGATGAGACCCAGCCGATCGCAGAACCGTGGAAGTGCCCGTATCACAATGGCAGAATGTGTTTTGAGGTTATCAGGAGATAGGGCAGGCTCAGCGCGCTATTTCGAATTGGAGGTTGACATGGGAAATGTATTTGAGCAAAACAAGGAAATGATAATGAGACGGTACGAGGAGATCGTAAACCGTAAAAATGTGAAGAGCGATTTCTACAATGGCATTTATGACCGTTATGAGTACCCGGTACTGACACGCGATCACATCCCGCCATTCTGGAAATTTGACATGAATCCCGAGACCAATCCGTATTTCATGGAGCGGCTCGGTGTGAATTGTGCCTTTAATTCCGGCGCGATAGAGCTGGACGGAAAGTTTTACCTTGTGGCGAGGGTCGAGGGAAATGACAGAAAGTCTTTCTTCGCGGTGGCAGAGAGCGACAACGGGATTGACGGATTTCGATTCTGGGATTATCCGATTCTGCTTGACGATGTGTGCCCGGAGGAGACAAACGTATATGACATGCGCCTGACGAAGCATGAGGACGGCTATATCTATGGGGTGTTCTGCTCTGAGAGCAAGGATACCAGGGTCAATGACCTGTCTGCGGCAGTGGCGGCGGCAGGAATTGTGCGGACAAAGGATTTAAGGACATGGGAGCGGCTGGAGAACCTAAAGACGCTGCGTTCCCCTCAGCAGCGCAATGTGGTGCTGCACCCGGAGTTTGTAGACGGCAAGTATGCGTTTTACACAAGACCGATGGACGACTTCATTGATACAGGAAGCGGCGGCGGTGTCGGTTTCGGACTCTGTGATGATATCACGCATGCGGTCATTGATGAGGAAATCATCACGAGCAAGCGAAAATATCACACGATCACGGAGGCAAAGAATGGCGCTGGCGCAGTTCCGATCAAGACCGACAAGGGCTGGATCCATATTGCCCACGGTGTGCGCAACACCGCGGCAGGGCTTCGCTATGTAGTGTATGCATTTGCTACGGCGCTGGAGGACCCGGCAAAGGTGATCGCAGAGCCGGGCGGATTTTTGATCGCACCGCTTGGGGCTGAGCGGGTTGGCGATGTGTCGAATGTGGTGTTCACAAACGGAGCAATCGCAAGAGAGAACGGAGATGTATATATTTACTATGCGTCGAGCGATACGAGGCTGCATGTGGCGACGACCACAATCGACAAGCTTGTGGACTACGTGTTCAACACACCTGAGGACCCACTCCGCTCTGTGGACTGTGTGGCACAGCGGTGTGCATTTATCAAGAAAAATTTGGAATATATGAAATAATCGTTTATAGGAGCAGGAGGATAAACAGATGCGTACACAAAAGTATGGAATCGATTGTAGGAAGGGCGTTTTGAATAAAGGAAATCTTTATCGAATTGAGAGAGCGATGAAGAAAGCGATGCGCGGTGAGGCAGTCACCGTGGGATTTTTGGGCGGCTCCATCACGCAGGGCTGTTTGTCCTCGACTCCTGAAACCTGCTACGCATATCTGGTGTACAGATGGTGGTGCGACAAATTTCCAGCGTCAGCGATCACGTATGTCAATGCGGGAATTGGCGGCACGACCTCACAGTTTGGCGTGGCGAGGGCGGACAGCGACCTGCTGTCAAAAGAGATAGATTTTACGATTGTCGAGTTCAGTGTGAACGATAAGGATAATGAACATTTTCTGGAGACCTACGAGGGTCTGATACGCAAGATTTACAGTTACCGTACCGAGCCGGCAGTGCTGATTGTGAACAGTGTATACTACAGTGACGGGGAGAATGCACAGGCGCAGCACGTCAGGATTGGCAAGGCATATGATCTGCCTTGTGTCAGCATGAAGCCGACTTTGTATGAGAAGGTGCAGGATGGTACATATACAAGCCGTGATGTGACCGAAGATGATCTGCACCCAAACGATGAAGGGCATGGCTTGATGGCGGAGGTGATCATCAGCTTTTTGGAGATGGTTTATGAGGAATTACAGTCAGGAGACGAGGCGGCGGACAACCATTTGGATGTACAGAAAATGACACCAGTGACCCGAAATGCCTATGAAAATTCTGTCAGATACCAGAACGATAACAGCGAGACCGTCTTGACGGAAAATGAGGGATTTACGGCAGATGGACAGCCGCAGCATGATATTCGGGAAATATTTCGGCGTGGCTGGACAGCGGACAAAAAGGGTGCACATATTGGTTTTGATATAGAGGGAAGCTGTATCGGCGTACAGTACCGCAAGTCGGTGGCAAAGCCTACCTGCGTGGCGCGGGCTGTGGTGGACGGCGATATGGACAAAGCAGTGGTCCTCGACGGGAATTTCGAGGAGACATGGGGGGACAGCCTGCATCTGGACACAATTGCAGAGCATCTGCCCTATGGCAAGCATCATGTGGATATTGAGCTGATTGAGACGCATGAGGACGACAAGGTGCCATTCTATCTTGTGTCGGTGATCGGTTCAGGATTATAAATATAGTAAAAATTGAAAACAGGAGGATTAAAAAATGAGTAAAGTAAAAATGATGAGTCCGGCAGTTCCAAACATGCCTTGGCAGGACAGGGCAGACGGCAAAACCTCAGGCGTTGCCGATGCGCCCATCTGGCGATACAATGAAAATCCGATCATCGGGAGAAATCCTGTAAAGGGTGTTGCGAGAATCTTCAACAGTGCAGTGATTCCGTATGAGGGCGCGTTTATCGGCGTGTTCCGCGGTGAGCAGACCAACGGTGTGCCATATATCTATCTGGGACGCAGCCAAGATGCAATCCATTGGGATTTTGATGCAAACAAGATTAACTTTGTCGATGAGGCAGGAAATCCGTTCATGCCAGTGTATGCATACGATCCCCGTCTCGTGAAGGTTGAGGATGTGTACTATATTATCTGGTGTCAGGATTTCTACGGTGCGGCGATCGGTATGGCAAAGACGACGGATTTCAAGACATTTACGCGCATCGAGAACCCGTTCCTTCCGTTCAACAGAAATGCAGTGCTGTTTCCAAGAAAGATCAACGGCAATTTCATGATGCTGAGCCGTCCTTCGGATTCCGGCCACACACCATTTGGCGATATCTTCGTGAGCGAGAGCCCGGATTTGGTATACTGGGGCAAGCACAGACATGTGATGGGCAAAGGAAACGAGTGGTGGCAGTCCTTGAAGATTGGCGGCGGCGCAGCACCGATTGAGACAAGTGAGGGCTGGCTGTTGTTCTACCACGGTGTGACAGGCACCTGCAACGGCTATGTGTACTCTATTGGCGGTGCAATCCTTGATATTGACAATCCTTCGATTGTGAAGTACCGCTGCGAGAACTTCTTGCTGACACCTGAAGAGTGGTATGAGGAGAGAGGTTTTGTGCCAAATGTATGCTTCCCATGTGCGACAATCCACGACTCCGAGACTGGCAGAATCGCTATTTATTATGGCGCGGCAGACAGCTATGTAGGACTTGCATTCACTGAGATTGATGAGATCGTTGAGTACATCAAGACAAAGAGCGCAGTGACGACATCAGATACAGAGATTGGCAGAAGATAGTGTGAGAAAGTCACATATCAGGAATATAGGATTTATATGTGAGGAAAAGAACGTCGGATTCGCGGCGTTCTTTTCATACACATGATAGTATAAATGAGGAGGGATTGCGATGCTGAGAGAGACATTGCTCAAAGAGATTCCAGAGTTGAAGATTCATGGAAGGACGACGGCGTGCCGCGACCCGCTGACGCTGTTTTGGACGGCAAGCGGGTTTGAGTGCAATGTGACAGGCTCAGAGCTCTGGGTGGAGTTGGAGGTCACATTTGACATGTACGAGCCATGGTTTAGTTATACCGTGAACGGAGACTGGGTGGGCAGGCAGATGCTGCAAAAGGGCAGAACATGGATTCCGCT
>ERZ778511.2263-NODE-2263-length-10966-cov-4.370910_pt1 | contig 10966 bp, 10 predicted proteins | sample MGYA00510347_ERZ778511 | MGnify/ENA primary metagenome ERZ778511 (study PRJEB29527, sample SAMN07138967) | mouse gut metagenome | material: feces | host: mouse | place: China:Nanjing | collected 2016-01-25 ...
GTCTCCTCGATATAACCGTTCAGTTTTCCGAGCGCCGACTGCTGGGCCCGGTAATATTTCGAGCTGCGCATCGCGATAAAACCGCCGGCCTTGATCATCGCCGGCACCATGACGATTGTCAAAAGCGCGAGCCAGACATTCATATAAAACATAACGGAAACCGTGCCGATGATGCTGATCGCGCCGGAGATAAACTGGATCACCGAGTTGTTCAGCAGCTCGCCGACCGCGTCCACATCGTTCGTAAACCGGCTCATGATATCGCCTGTGGCATTCGTATCAAAATACCGCACCGGCAGCGTCTGGATATGTTCAAACAAATCTTTCCGCAGCGTTTTCAGCGCCCGTTGGGACACGCCGATCATGATCCTCTGCTGCAAATACGTGGCGACCAGCCCCGTCAGATACACTCCCCCCATCAAAAGAATGCCGAACAGCAGCGCGCGCATCCCGTCCTGAATGACCGCATCGGCGTTAGCCGGATGCTGCACCGCCTCCTGCACGGTTTTCGTCAGTCCGTCAATGATCGGAGACAGCAGATAGGAACCGGCGATCATCGTCGCACTCGAGCAGATCGCGCAGATCAGAGCGACAATGATCTTCCCTTTGTCCCTTCCGAGGTAAGTCAGAAGGCGTCCGATCGTTTTTTTCGTCTCTTTCGGTTTCCCTCCCATCATACCACGCCCTCCAGGCCCGTGCCCGCGTCCAGGTCCATGTCCGGGGCCTCCGGCTGGCCTTCCGCCCTGTGGTCTATTTTCCTCACTCATGCTGACACCTCCTCTTCTTTTCCTTTTTGCGAATAGTATATTTCCTTATATTCCTCGCAGCTTTTCAGCAGTTCTTCGTGCGTTCCCTGACCGACGATCTCCCCCTCATCCATTACCAAAATACGGTCGGCGCTTTCCACCGATGAAATGCGCTGCGCGATGATGAGTTTCGTCGTATCTTTGAGGGACGTGGAAAAACTTTTGCGGATCTCAGTCTCGGTCGCCGTATCGACGGCACTCGTACTGTCATCCAAAATAAGTATTTTCGGTTTTTTTAACAGCGCCCGCGCGATACAGAGACGCTGCTTCTGTCCGCCCGAAACATTGACGCCGCCCTGCCCGAGTTCGGTGGCGTACCCCTCGGTGAACGACGTGACAAAACCGTCGGCCTGCGCGTAGCGCGCCATTTCGTACACCTGCTCATCCGTGGCGGTTTCATCCCCCCAGCGCAGGTTATCCATGATCGTACCGGAAAACAGCGTATTTTTTTGCAGTACCATCGCCACGCCGTCGCGCAGATGCCGCAGAGAATATTCCCTGACGTCCACGCCGTCCACGAGCACCTGTCCCTCGTCAGCGTCATACAGTCTCGGGATCAGCTGCACGAGCGAACTTTTCCCCGATCCGGTCGAGCCGATGATCCCGATCGTTTCACCCGGGTTCGCGCGGAACGATATATGTTTGAGTACATTGTTCTTATGTTTTTTATAATAACGGAAGCCGACATCCCGGAATTCGATCTCCCCTTTTTCCACGAGACGATCCTTCTGGGAGGACTCCTGATCGTGCAGATCCACCTTTGCCTGCAGCACTTCCTTGATACGCTTCGAGGAAGCGAGCGCTCGCGATCCCTGGATCATGATCATAGCGACAAACATCAGCGACATCAGTATCTGGACGATGTAAGTCGTAAACGCCGTGAGGTCGCCGACCTGCATCTCCCCGTACATCACCTGTTTTCCGCCGAACCAGACGACGGCCAGCGTCGCCACATTCATCGCCAGCGTCATGACCGGCATCATAAAGATCACGACCTTTAACGCACGCAGGCTCTTTTCCTTCAGTTCCTCATTGGCCTCATCGAACGTCGCCTGTTCAAAATCATCGCGCACAAATGACTTCACCACCCGCACATTCGTAATATTTTCCTGAATGCGGGAATTCAGTTTGTCGATCCGCGTCTGCATCACGTCAAACCGCGGAAACGCCGTGCGTATCACGCACACGATGGCGATCAGCAGAAGCGGGATGACTACGCCGAGGACGACGGCCAGCCTCGGGTTCATCATGATCGCCATGATCAGGCCGCCGATCAGCATACCCGGCGCACGCAGGAGCATGCGCAGTCCCATCGCGATGACATTCTGCATGTTCGTAATATCATTTGTCAGCCTCGTCACAAGCGAACCGGTCGAAAATTTCTCGATATTCGCAAAAGAGAACTCCTGCACTTTCGTAAACACGTCCCCTCGCAGTGCCGCCGCAAAATTCGCGGACGCTTTGACGGCAAAATACGCGCCCAGCGTTCCGCCGGCCATCATGCACAGCGCCAGAAGCACCATGATCAGTCCTTTTAAAATGATATAACCGTTTCCCGCGCCATTCGTAATGCCCTCGTTAATGATCATCGCCATCAGCTTCGGCATAAACACCTCACCGAGCACTTCGACGATCATAAAGATCGGCCCGAGGATAAACGCGGACAGATACGGCGTCACATATTTTTTATAGATACCCATAACGATTCCATCATCCTTTCCTTATTCTTTTAAATATGCCGACAGGTTGTCATACATGCGCCACAAATATTGACGCAGGGCATCCAGTTCTTCCTCCGAAAACCCCTTCACCGCCTCGCGGTCGATTTGATGAAATGTTTCCCGGCTGCTCTCCACAATGTCCTTTCCCTTTTCGGTAAGCTGCACAAAATGGGCGCGGCAATCGTCCTCTTTTACCGTTTTCCGTATGTAACCGCCCTTCTCCAGCTTCTTTAAGGAAACCGCGACCGTCGCCGCCGAAATCTCCAGTCCGTTTGCCAATTCGGTCTGGGAGCCGAACTCATGCTCCGAGAGCGTCATCAGCATCCGGTGCTGCCCGCGGTGGAGTCCCGTCTCACCCACGAGCTGCTCTAACGTCCTGCGGTGGAGCTGGCTCACAAAAATCATTACCTTCATCGGATTTGTCTGGGCGCGCACATCTTCACCCGCCTCACATTTCCACTTTTTGATCAGTTTCGGCAAATGATCCCCTCCTTTAATTAGCATGCTTATAATTAGCTTGCTAATCATTATACTCATATTTTACCACTTGTCAACACTTTTTTGCAAAATGATAAAGGGCCGCCGTCGCAGCCCTTTATCTGAAAGAGGAGTTTTATGAAAAAATATCAAAAATAGGAAAATTGCCAAAAGCTATTGTATAAGTTTTGTTTAACTTATGAACTCAGTATAGAACATAAATGTGAATAAATCATGTTCAAAATAACGAATTTTTGTGAACGTTCTGTTAAACATCATTCACATTTCAGTCACTATTTTTCCTGATCAGATAGTTTTTCTCGTTTAGCGCTTCCTCGATCATATCCAGCGTTTCCTCTGAATCTGCCGATACCGTATGATAATGATAATCCGAGGTTATATTTTTGAGCGGTGTCGATTTCCCACTCTTGATTCCCTGTATAAATTCCATGACATCCCTGCTCGTCCGTATATTCAGATCGACCTGAACCCTTCCGTACACTTTGTGGTTCACAAAATCGTTCTCCACTACCCCGCCGTAATAGACGATGGTATTCAATTCGTCCTCGGTCTGCTCATCGGTGTTACACATTTTAAATACACGGCTGGCACTGCCTCCTGTGCCGCCGCGCAGCATATACCCCCGGTTCGTCGAAACAATATCCATATGGGCAGCACGGAGTATCGCAATATCCTGTACGATCACCTGGCGGCTGACATGAAACTCGGAAGCCAGCTTGTTCCCTGATACCGGTGTTTTCTTTTCGCGCAGTTCCCGCAAAATCGCGTCCCGTCGCTCACTACCGCACATCGTTCTGATCACCTCTTTCCCTACGAAAGTTTCCTTATAGAAGTTCTTATTCTACCGGATGCAGATTTTTCAGGGATATGTCTAAGATCGGCGCGGAATGTGTCAATGCTCCGCTGGAGATAGAAGCCACTCCGATCTCGACCAAATGTTTCACATTTTCCTTTGTCACATTTCCCGAACATTCCGTTTGGGCTCTGCCGCCGATCAGCTTCACGGCCTCACGCATTTCTTCCGCGGACATATTATCTAACATGATAATATCCGCTCCGGCATCCGCCGCCTCACGGACCATATCTAAGTTCTCCACTTCCACTTCGATCTTTCTCACAAACGGCGCGTATTCCTTCGCCATCCGCACCGCCTGGCTGACGCCTCCGGCAGCGCCGATATGGTTATCTTTGAGCAGAACCCCGTCCGAAAGATTGTAACGGTGGTTGTACCCCCCACCGACTTTCACGGCATATTTTTCAAAAATACGCATGTTTGGCGTCGTCTTCCTCGTATCCAGAAGTTTCGTCCCCGACCCTTCTAACAATTTCGCGACTTCACTCGTATACGTGGCGATCCCGCTCATGCGCTGGAGATAATTCAGCGCCACCCGTTCCCCCGAGAGCAGCACCCGAATATCTCCGGTCAGAACTGCCATGACCTGGCCACTCGTGACAGCGTCCCCGTCGTTACAACTGAATTTGATCTCAACCGTTTCGTCGAGCAGGCGAAATACCCTGGCAAACACCTCGAGTCCGGCGATGATCCCATCCTGTTTGCAGATCAGCTGCACCTCTCCTTTTTTCGCGTCCGGCATAACGGCATTTGTCGTAATATCCTCATTCGTAATATCTTCCTGCAGTGCCAGCCGGATCAAATGGTCTGCCTGCAGATTCATGGTGATCCCGTTCATCGTTTTCCTCCATTCTCTCTTCGCTTCTGTCTCGCCTTCTCAATCTCCTGTAGGACAATTTCCCTATACTGTTCCCTCAGCCTTTCCGTATCCGCGTACGATGCCAGATCGACCCGCGGCTCATGCGGTATATGTCCGTGCCCCGACGCGATCTTCTGCGCCGCCCTCTTCGCAAATACGAGGCTTTCGAGCAGAGAGTTGCTGGCGAGGCGGTTCGCCCCGTGAACCCCGTTACAGCTCGTCTCCCCGATCGCGTAAAGATGACGCATCGACGTTTTGCTGTCGGCATCGACCCAGATGCCTCCCATAAAATAATGCTGCGCCGGAACGACAGGAATCGGCTCTTTTGTCACGTCGTACCCCTCTTCCCGGCACCGGCTGCATATATTGGGAAAATGTCCCTCGATCTCCTCCTTCGGGATCGGTGCCAAACTAAGCCACACGTACGGCATACCGTCCTTTTCCATCTGCTCGTACACCTTCTGCGTCAGGATATCCCGGGGCAGAAGCTCGTCCACAAACCGTTCGCCTGCCTTATTTAACAAAACAGCGCCCTCTCCCCGCACCGACTCGGATATGAGGAACCGGCGGCCCGGTTTTTCCGAATACAGCGTCGTCGGATGTATCTGTATATAGTCTATATTTTCCAGTTCGATCTGATGCTTTACCGCGATTGCGAGCGCGTCGCCTGTCATATGCTGAAAATTCGTGGTATGCTCAAAGAGGCCGCCCAGACCGCCGCAGGCCAAAACCGTATGATCGGCCCGCACGGAAAAAACCGTTCCATCCCCGTCTACCGCAATGGCGCCAAAACACGTATTGTTCTCCGTTATCAGATCGATCATCGTCGTGTGTTCGCAGATCGTCACATTGGGAAGCTGCTGCACGGCACGCAGGAGCTTTCCCGTGATCTCCTTTCCTGTGGCATCCTCATGAAACAGGATGCGGGGCGTCGAATGCCCTCCCTCCCTCGTAAAAATAAGGGAGCCGTGGTCATTCTCAAAATCCACGCCATATAAAATAAGTTCATCAATGATCTTCCGGGAAGACCGGATCATGATCTCCACCGATTCTTTCCGGTTTTCGTGATGGCCCGCTTTCATCGTGTCCTCAAAATAGCTGGCATAATCATCCTCTGATTTCAATACGCAGATCCCGCCCTGCGCCAGATAGGAATCGCTGTTTTTCACATCATCTTTTGAGAGGATCAGAATCTTCTTATCCCTCGGAAGGTGGAGCGCACAAAACAATCCCGCGGCCCCGCTCCCTACAATTAAAATATCTGCTTTTTTCTTCATGCGGATACCTGTGCCTTTCTTCGTGACAGTAGTAGTTCTATTCACACTTCCAAACATGCCGCCGCAGGCGGCACAAACAATACTTGAATTAGCGGCGTAGAATCCGCTTTGCGGATTCTACCAGTGTGAATAGGCAGCTCTGCTGCCTATTCACACTTCTCCCCCTACACCAACACCTTAGACAAAAACTCCCTCAGCCGGGGATTTTTCGGATTTCCAAAAAACTCCTCCGGCGGCTCTTCCTCTAAGATCATACCCTCATCGATAAACAGCACCTTATTCGCGACCTCCCTGGCAAATCCCATCTCATGTGTGACAATGATCATCGTCATCCCCTCTTCGGCGAGCGATTTCATCAGATCAAGCACTTCCCCGACCATCTCCGGGTCAAGCGCACTCGTCGGCTCGTCAAACAGGATCACATCTGGATTCATCGCCAGCGAGCGGACGATCGCCACACGCTGCTTTTGACCACCGGACAGCGTGGACGGATAAACATCCGCCTTATCTTCCATCCCGATCCGGCGAAGGAGCGACATCGCCTGCTCCTTTGCCTCCTTCACGATCTGCGCTTTGCTCGTCTCCGCCTGGCTTTTCAAGCCGCCCCTGCTGAACATGCTCCTCCACTTGCTCTTTTGCAGTTCCTGACAGCGGATATAGACAGGCGCGAGCATGATATTCTGCAATACGGTCTTGTTGTGAAAGAGATTAAAATGTTGGAACACCATGCCCATATGGCGGCGGTGGATGTTAATGTCCACGTTCACATCGGCGATATCAACTCCATTAAAAATAATCTGGCCTCCCGTGGGATCTTCCATGCAGTTAAGGCAGCGGAGAAATGTGCTCTTGCCGGAACCGGACGGCCCCACGACCACCACGATGTCACCTTTGTTTATCGTTACGTTAATCCCCTTTAAAACCTGATTATCTCCAAAATGTTTTTCCAGATCAATTACGTCTATCACTTTTGCGCAGGCTCCTTTCCATAAGTTTCACCGCAAGGCTTATGAGCATTACGATCACAATGTAAATTACTGCCATAACCAGATAAGGAACCATAAATTCATAACTGTTGCTGCCGATGTAATTAAATGCCACATAAAGATCCGCCGCCCCGACAAAACTCACGACCGACGTTTCTTTTATGAGAGTAATGAATTCATTTCCCAATGTCGGAAGAATATTTTTCACTGCCTGCGGGATCACGATCTTTACCATCGTCGTGGCAAAGCTCAGGCCGACCGCCCGGCCAGCCTCCATCTGCCCCTGATCGACAGAAAGGATCCCGCTGCGCATGATCTCCGATATATACGCCCCGCTGTTCATACCAAAGACGAGCACAGAGACCTGAACTCCCGTCATCTTCATTCCCAAAATGGGAAGAAGCACATAATAACATACCAAAAGCTGCACCACCATCGGCGTTCCCCGAAACAGTCCGACATAAAAGGAGCAGATCCCATTCAGTATCCGGGGCAGCCGCTTGTATTTCGGAATGACGCGGACCGTCGCGATCAGCGTACCGATCAGGATTCCGATGATCAGTCCGAGAATCGCTATCATCAGCGTATTTTTCAACCCTTCTGTCACGCGCTGATATCCATTCTGATCAATAAATACCTTGATAAACTGATCTACTTTTGCACCAAAATTATCCATAAGACCCTCTCTTATCACCAGTTTACTGCATCTTATTGATCGCGTCCGTAATACATTTAGCCGGAGCCGAATCGATGATCACATAATCAATATTTCCATTTAAAAGGTCCTGAACAGCCAGTGAACCGTTTTTATAACCGGTCGTCGTCACATCAAAACCTTCAAATCCCCATTCTTCATCGCCTTCACAATAAAACTGTCCAGTCGTTCCGTTCTGAACACCGATCTTCACGCTCTTATCCTTTTTCTTCAGGATCTCTTCTACCGAAGCCGCGTCTTTACATGAATCAAACTCTGTATTATCGGATTTTACGATCAGACACTGCGCTGCATTGTAGTAGGAGTTGGAAAAATTGACGTACTCTTTCCGATCTTCTTTTACGGTCAGTCCTGCCATCGCGATATCACTCTTATGCTGGCCGACCGAGAGACAAACGGCCTCAAAATCCATGTTCTGGATCACAAGTTCTTTTCCTAACTTTTCTGCCAGCAACGCGGCGATCTCCATATCAATACCGTAATAACTGTCGCCGATCATGTACTCAAACGGCTCAAACGAAGCATTGGTAGCAACTACAAGCTGGTCTTTCGATGAGTCAAGCGCAGCAGAAGTAACCGCTGTTGGTTCACCGTCTCCAAAATATTTATTGCAGATTTCGTCAAATTTGCCATTTGCTTTAATTTCCGTTATAAAATCGTTTGCTTTCTGGAGCAGGTCGTCCTGGTCTTTATCTACACCAAACGCATACTCCTCCTGTGTAAGTTCCACATTGATCACTTTCGCCTCTTTGGCAGACTCCCCGCATCCACAGGCCAGCATTGCTGACAGGATCACGACAAGTCCCATCGCTAATAATTTTTTCACCTTACCATTCCTCCTAGTTTGCGAATTTTAATACCATGATTCCACATTTTTTGCGCGCGCTCAAGCGCGTTGGCATTTATTATACCACGTCGATCGGAATATAGCAAGGTTTTGAACTCAAATCCGGTAAATATCCACACCGCCAAACCGCACATTTCCCTCCAGCACAAGCTGCGGCCCCTCTCCGGCAGCCCTGCCGTGCCGGTGCTCATCCAAACCGCCGAATATACAGTCCGTATGATTCACGATCTGCCATGACTGTGGTACATAAAGCTCCACGCCGCCAAAATTCACATCCAGCTCTACCGTCGCTGTGCCATGTTGGATGACCGCATCATCAAAACTTACTTCCAGTCCTCCAAACTTGCAATAGAATCTTGCTCTCGTAAAATCATCGGATGAAATGCTCTTCTTCGTGCCGTTAAACAGACAGCGGACCACGATCTCATCCCCGCTGATAAAATCACCCATACCATCTATTACTGCATCCTGTTTTCCCTTGCGCCATCGTTTTGCGCGACTCCCAAAAATCATATCCAGTCCGATGCTTCCTAACAGAGCCGCCACAAGCACCGGCCAGGGCGTGATTGCTGTCAGGTTCAGTTCCCGGCCAAACAGGATTGCGAGAATTGCTAAGGAAAACAGCATGCCGCCAAACTCAACCCGGATCAGCGAACGGACGAATACGACAGCGCACACGACAGCAACAGCCAGTCTGACCACATTGATATCCGGCAGAAACCCAAGACGGTGGATGATAATATAAACACCCGCCAACAACAGTACCACACCCCAAAAAATATTATCATTTTTCTTCATAATAATTTCCTCCATGCGCGCACGCCTTTTGTGCATCACACAAGTTTGGGCGTGCGCGCGCAAACTTGCAATGCGTTCTATCTATCAGAAACTTCTATACTACCAAGATCGACCTCTACGGTCATCCTGCTATGATCCGCCGGTTCGCCATCCCCACCCGGTTCTGACACCTGCTGCGGCTGTGCCCGATAAGAACTTCCGTTCTCTTTGCCATTTACCACGACCTCACCTAAATCCACATCGAGGTCTAACTGACAGCTGGAAAGCGGAATCTGGGAACGCAGATAGGAAAAGTTTCCCGCGTCCACATCCGCCTCTAAGTTTTCGAAGGCGCTCTCCCTGAATTCAATATTTCCCGCATCGACATCAATCTGACTCATGCCGCCAAACACGCAATCGTCACCTTCCACATTCCCGGCATCCACGTCCATTTCCAGATTGCTAGAAAGGAGTCCGTTCATCATCACGTTCCCGGCATCTACATCCACACAAAACCGCAGTCCGCTTCCGCTCTGCCGCACACACAGCGATTCCGGAATGCGCAGCGTCACGGACCGTTTAAATGAATTGCGCCCCAGTCGGAACAGATGGAACCCAAACCAGCTGCCATTTCGCGGCTCACTGATCCGAAGAGCTCCATTCGACATATCTACAAGCGGGATATAGCGCTCATCTCCTCCTGAGTATGAGAACTCGATATACTCCACTGCCGCACGCTCGATCTGAAGGTCGCACAGATCCAGATCGATCATGATCTCGTCCACGTCTCCCACCTCATACCGTCCCTCCACATTCGCGCTGTCACTTGTGCCGGAAACAGGGATGAGATATCCTATCAGCAGGCTTACTATTGTTAAAAGGGCACATACGACGATAATGATGACTGCCATCGGCATCCACATCCTGCTCCGTCCGGCTCCCCCGCGGCTCACCCATGCCTGTGTTTCCCCGCCGCCGTTTTTTACCGCCTTCAAAAGCTCCCCATAACGGTTGCCCACACTGGCCGACAGCACGATCAGGCACACACCCGTTCCCACGATCATAAGAACGCTCGCGTCCATGATTTCACTCAGGAACAGATTGCTAAACTGGTTAATACTGGATGGCACAACACTCAGAATACAAAGTACGATTCCCGTTACCCGCAGCCAGAATCTTCTATGTTCATCGCGCTCTCTTTTCTGTTCCACTAAATTTACCGCTTTTTCATCCAGTGAAATCCCATACTTCGCTACATTTCCGTATGGTTTGCGCAGATGCGACGCCGAACAGAACAGGACGACCGCGATCGCTACAAAGAAGAACAATACGCTGCTGCCGCACGCCTCAGCCACACCTGCCCGCACATACTCCTCCGCTGCCGCTCCATCCATAATGCAGCTCACATAAGGCGACCAGATGCACAAAGCTACGCCCAAAGCGACACAAAGCGCGTGCTTCCAGGCATATTTCAAATAGTCTTTCGCCTCGCTGAACGTCCATTCGTACTGCTGCCTCGGCGGCGCCTGATACTTCTTTCTGTTTTTGCTGTTTCCTGCCCCTCTTTCCTCCTCATGATAGGAACCTTGTTTTGCCGTGCGCGTTCCGTCCTCTTTTTCCTCGCCTC
>ERZ778511.2264-NODE-2264-length-10965-cov-11.341980_pt1 | contig 10965 bp, 13 predicted proteins | sample MGYA00510347_ERZ778511 | MGnify/ENA primary metagenome ERZ778511 (study PRJEB29527, sample SAMN07138967) | mouse gut metagenome | material: feces | host: mouse | place: China:Nanjing | collected 2016-01-25 ...
CCCCTGCAAGGGCGAAATCCCCATTGCATAAACGAAGTTTGTGCAATGGGTGTATTTCGCTCTCAAACGCCGAGGGCTTTAAGAGAAGGTAATATTCTCTTGAAACTGTTCGGATTATGCCGGTAAAATCAGCCGCCATGATAGCAAAAAATGCTGTCATCTGCCTTAGAATGCCATCATTGTGATAGCAAAAAGTGCTGCCACTTATGATAGTAAAAAGTGCAACCTTGATAGCAAAAAAGTAATATCTAAAATGTCAGTTAAATTTTTGCAGCAATCTTACATCACATTGAAAATGACGCCCGAAACATCTGTTGAATTTTTTAACTGAATATACCAAAACAAGTTGATTTTTTCAGTTGGCTGTTCCAAAATTAACTTATTTTTTCAACTCACTTTTTCCGCTTTCCCCAAATTTCCGCTTGTACCAAAAGGAAGCACATGATATAATTTATTTGCGTGTAGGTATATCATGGCTTCGGTCTGATACATACCATTGGGCGGTTTCCTTAGAAGCCGCCTTTTATACTGCTGATTTTCTTGTAACAGACTTTACATCATTCTTATCCCGCAGGTTCTTCCCCTCGTTCACTTCCATGAACTTCTCCAGTATATCAATTTTGATAAGTACCTTTCTCCCGACTTTGAGGACGGGTAGTTTTCCCCACTCTACAAGGTTTCGCAGGGTATTCCTCCCGATACCCGTATAATCGGCAGCTTCTTCAATGGATAGTGCAATTTTCGTTTTGGTCATTAACTCACCTCCCTTTTAATTGCATAATGCAATTTCGATAGTACGCTTACTATAACGCTTTTATAATCTCCTGTCAAGCATTATGGCAATTTAAAAATCATTTTTAAGTTGCATATTGCATTATTGTTTTTTCTATGCTATACTTTGTCCATACCGAAAAAGGAGGCGTATCAGTATGAAAGATAAAGAGTTACGCAAGCTGATCGGTAGCAGGGCAAAACAGCGGAGGGTTGAGTTGGGATTAAACCAGCCTTATGTCGCAGAGAAGATGGGGGTAGCCACTTCCACAATCGTGCGTTATGAGGCGGGAACAATCGACAACACAAAGAAGCTGGTCTTGGAAGGTCTTTCAGAAGCACTCCATGTGTCTGTGAAGTGGCTGAAAGGGGAAACGGAGGAATACCAAACGGACATTACGGATAATAGGGAATTATTTATTCGTGATGTGATGAATTCCATCGTAAACAAACTCCCCTATGATATGAAGCCTGATGAGGCGGATTTTTCCAAAGATTTACTGCTGCTGATGTTGAAGGAATATGAATTGTTCGTGGATTCTTTTCAGTTTGCCTGCAAGAATTTCAAGGACAATGCGGAAAATGCCGCACTCGCTCAGACAATGGGGTTTGAATCGAATAAGGAATATAACGAGATTATGTTTCTCAGGGAAATCACCCACACCGTAAATATGTTTAACGATATGGGCGATATTGTGAGGCTCTATTCCAAAAATCCCGAAACAGCCACCATAAGGCTTGCAAATCTTCTTTCTATGGTATCGGGGGAAGAATCCGAATCGGTATAGCGGAACAATCGGAGTTATGATATACTTACACGCAGAAAGCATTTCATCAGTTCCGATTGCCATACGCAATAAAGGTTGCGTTTATCGAAAGGAGAAACGATTATGGCAAAAGGATCAGTTCGGAAGAAAGGAAAAAAATGGTACTACCGCTTCTATGTGGAGGACGCAAGTGGAAATCTGGTACAGAAAGAATATGCAGGAACAGAAAGCAAAAGCGAAACGGAAAAGCTGTTAAGGCAGGCAATGGAAGATTACGAAAGCAAGAAATTCATTGCAAAGGCGGACAATATCACCCTTGGACAGTTGCTTGACACATGGGCAGAGGAAGAATTAAAGACAGGAACATTGAGCAATGGCACTGTCGGTACTTATTTACAGGCAATCAACCGCATTAAACAGCACCCTGTAAGCAGACGAAAGCTAAAAACGGTTACTTCGGGGCATTTGCAGCAGTTCATGGATATCATGTCTTTTGGAGGCACGATTGAAGATTTTGTTTCCAAAGGATATTCCAAAGACTATGTAAAGTCATTTTCCGCAGTATTACAGCAGTCATTCCGCTTTGCGGTGTTCCCGAAACAGTACATTACGTTCAATCCCATGCAGTATGTAGTCATGAGGCATAAAAAGGACGATATGGACTTGTTTGCGGAAGAAACGGACACCGACAATGGCAAAGTCAAACCACTGTCATTTGAGCAGTACCAAAAGCTGATTGCACAGCTTGGCAAGCGGAGCAAAGACGCAATCCTACCTGTACAGATAGCCTATTTCACAGGTCTCAGGCTTGGGGAAGTGGCAGGACTGACTTGGCAGGATATCAACTTTGAGGAACAATGCCTGACAGTCCGCAGAAGCGTCCGCTACAATGGTGCTACCCATAAGCACGAAATCGGCTCGACAAAAAGGAAGAAAGTGCGGATCGTTGATTTTGGGAACGCCCTCGCTGACATCTTGAAGAAAGCAAGGAAACAGCAGCTTAAAAACCGTATGCAGTATGGCGAACTCTATCACAGGAATTTCTACAGGGAAGTTACAGAGAAAAACAGGGTGCATTATGAGTATTACAATCTGCCAATGACAGAAGATGCGCCGGAGGATTATACGGAAATCTCCTTTGTATGTCTGAGGGAAGATGGCTGTCTTGAACTTCCCGCCACCGTAGAAACAGCCTGCCGGACAGCGGCAAGGAAAGTACCGGAGTTAGAGGGTTTCCACTTCCACACATTAAGGCACACCTACACAACAAACCTGTTATCAAACGGGGCGCAGCCAAAAGATGTGCAGGAACTTTTAGGACACTCGGACGTAAGCACTACCATAAATGTCTATGCACACGCTACAAGGGAGGCAAAGAGGGAATCTGCAAAACTCTTGGATAAGGTTGTGGGAATGAATTAAAACTGAATAAGAAAAACTTTCCCTTGTAACCTACCCATAAGGGCAAAAACAAGGGAAAAGGATACATATTTTGAGGTTGGCATAGCGCAAAGCCTTGAAAACTGGGGAAACTTATGGAAAAAGCTTACAAACTGGAAGTTATAGTTTCAGCCATTTTATATAATCACTTTCACTCCCATCCCAATAGCAGCAGATACATCTCCCATTCTTAAAAATATGATTGCATTTTGGGTATCCATATAAGTAATGGGAACATTCTGGACATAATTTCATCATTTTTGAAGTTCCTTTGAAAAAACCGCTCCCACATTCATCACAAATGATGATTTCCTTTTTATCCATAAAATCACTTCCTAAAATCCCGATTTTCCAATTTAACTTACTTTTCCAATTATACATGAAAACATGGGACTTTTCAATTCTCAAACTGCTTTGCTTAAGTTTAGATAGCATTGCCGCTTATTGTGAAAATGCTGTCATTCACTTATGAATAAATTATCTCTTTTTCAACAACTTCCCTTACACACGCCAGAATGTTATTCATCTTTTAAATCCATAAGAATTGATTTTCTGATTTCAACTGTTCTGTCACGCCCTGCCTGTTGGCATATACCACTACTAGCCGAAAAAACATATCTACTGCCAGTGCATCTACACTTGCAAGATATTCATTCAGCCTGCCTCTTGTAAGAAGGTTCATATATAAAACCTTATGGTTTTGCTTCAAATACTTTGCATGTCTCTCTCCCCATATGTCGATATGCTTTACTTTTTCGGCAGATAAGGCGAGTGCAGGAAAATAATAATCGCCAGCTCTTGTATATGTCCCATTCATCTATTCAAACAATGTCTTTTCCATAGTCCTAACCCTCCATAATTTTATTTTGGGTTTAGTTGTTGACTGCTTTGATATGCACATTACCAACCGCTAAGTGCTGCTTTGAATTTTGCATTACCTTTCCCCATTGTGGCAAAAAAAATTACATTTTACAAATATATGATTATATTTTCGTATAGAGTAAGCCAGCGAGAAAAATATTCCTACTTTTACGCTGGCTATTGCCTTTGCTATCGTCCATAAGCTGTATGTCAATTATGTTTTCAAATTATCTCCTTATGTGGTAACAGCATTTGCAGTTTTTCTTTTGTTGTTTTTTATAGGAATGTGCCGCAGGGTTGTTTCTGGCGTTCATTGCCGTTCCCACCCTTTCCATCTGGATTGGTTTTACAGCTGCTCTTTCCTTATTGTCCGATGGTGAGCAGGGATTTATAAAACAATCTTCTTTTAGGGACTTTCCGAAAGAGAAGTCGCATTGCGGTTAGGCATAACACAGAGCGTTGTAAACAAACGCAAAGCCAAAATTCTTGCGAAGCTGAGGAAAAGTTGCTACATGAGTGCGCCGTTAATAAAGCAACCATTGAGCAAATCCGTACAGACGACAGGGCAGACTTTAACACTAACAGAAGGTTTTACCGTTGGACAAGTGATTTTGCTGAAAATGCAGGGGCATTTCCCAACGGAGATTGCCCCGGTTGTTCATTTGACGACAGGGGCTGTTTATGCAAGGTTATCTCATTTGCGTAAGAAGTTACAGAAAATTTTATAATAATTTAATCTGTTATTCTATGGGATATTAGGTGAGAAGTCAAAGGCTTGTGACTCGTTCTTTATAAAATCTATGGGCGTACAAGAGCCTTGCTGACCGAACTGCAAGGCAGCGGGGCAAAGCTCTCCATTGCTACAAAATCCGATTTGATTTTGCGGGATTTAGATGTACTTTCCGCAGTCATAACAGTGTTCATAGCGATACCGAATGAGACACTGTCAGCTTTCCATGATCCATCTCGTACACTTCATCGCATAGCACTTCTATATCCTCTTTGTTATGACTTGCTAAAATAATAGATTTCCCTTCATCCTTTAAATTTAAAAGGATTTCTCTGACATCTTCCACGCCCTGATTGTCCAAACCGTTCATTGGTTCATCCAAAATAAGAATATCTGGATTTTCCATAATGGCCTGCGCAATCCCAAGTCTTTGCCGCATTCCCAAAGAATATTCACCAACTTTCTTTTTACTGCTGGGATCCAGTCCAACTCGTTCCATACTCTCTTTTATTTCCTTTTTCCCAATAATATTTTTAATACTCGCAAGATACTCTAAGTTTTTATATCCACTATAAGAGCTAAGAAAACCAGGAGTTTCAATTATAATTCCCAAATTATCAGCAAAATCTGTATCCTTACCAATTTCTTTACCGTCTACAATGACTCTGCCGCTGGTAGGTTTTAAAAATCCTATTATTGTCTTAAATAAAACAGTTTTTCCAGAACCGTTTCTTCCAATGATCCCATAAATTTTTCCTCTCTCAAATTCTATGGAAACATTGCTAAGAGCAATATCTGAACCAAATTTTTTTATTACTTTATCAACTTTTATAATGCTTTCCATAATCTTAAACTCCTTCCATTTCTTTGCCTTTTAGCAAATAACTGCCTAGCCAATAACAAACGATAATGATTATGACTTGCACAATAATCACACTTATCACAGAGAAGCCATACCTATCTTCATATAAATTACTCTGTACATACATTCCCCATACTCCAAACATAAACCTTGCACTCTTTCTAAAATGGAAACCACTCAGAAAAGTTAAGCCTTCCAATAACAATATGACTGACGGAATCAATCTTTTCATCCTTAAAATTTCCAAAAAAAGAAATAATGCCGATAAAGTCATGGCATGAACAGTCCATAAAACAAAAATCACTGATATCTCCTTTCCGTTTCCTGGAACAATATGTAACAAAAACAAATCAATCGTCTCAAACAGCGTCAATAAGCTAACCGCTGCTAATACCCCATGGAACAAATTTCTCAAGAAAAAATGTTTCCACCACTTCTGTATCCGCCCACATCGAACAATAACAAAAGGTCTATTCTCCTTATCCATGCCAAGCCTAAAACCAATTACCAATAAATAAATTCCTATCGGAAATAGCCAGCATCCCAACGGAACTAACGGAAGCCTATCCATTTCATCCATAACAACACCTGCAAATAACTGAAAAAACAAAGACATTCCTACCTATTCCTCCATTGCATCCTTAAAATCTACCCATCCAATCAGCCAGAAAGAAATCAATGCCAAAACCAATATGATTGCACAAAACAAAACTACAACTTTCCATTGTCCGCCATTTCCATCTATGGCATATCCGGGAATTGCTTTTGCCATAAAAGATAAATGTGTAAACCCCTCCTGCTGTAATAAGTATCCTAAAATCTGAATACTAAATACAATCAATATTCCATAAATTTCTTTTAACAAAAGATTGCACACATAGAGCAAAAATCCAATCAATACCAGGTACAGGAATAGAAGGATAAAAGTAATCATAAACGCCTGCGGTACTGTCATTGCTTGCATAACATTCACCCACGGAAACGAAATATTATATTTCACTCCTAAATGATTATTCGTATCCATCGCCAAATCATAAACCGGACTGCTCCACATATTTCCCCAAAAACCGCACAAAGAACTGACAACTGCCGATACAACAACTATGCCTGCAACATATAGAAATGCCTGAACCATAATATATTGCAGCATAGCTGCATCCCATTTTTTCCGACTGCTTCTACATAATGATAAATATGTATTCTTTTTCATAAAAGGAGCATCTGATAGAATCAATAACCAGCCAACAATAAGAAACAAAATACTTTTGTGATGATGCTCCACTACAATAAAGGCTTCCAAGATATTAACTGGTTCCCCGATATCTAATGCATACTGCAAAAACAAATTCAACCAGTATCCAAACAATGATATTCCCAAAAGAAATCCCATGATTACTCTCTTATTATGCCATTCTTCCACAAAAGTAGTTTTTGTCATGTAAAAGATTTGTTTTATCCTATCCATTCCGATACCTCCTTTTCAATCCCCACATGACTACAAATGATACCAGTAAAATGTAAATACATTCCATGAAGCCAGACAATGGATAATTGTTCAAATCATCCCCTCGCATAAGATAAATCGGGTTCAGCACCGAAATTTCCCCTAACGCCAGCCACATAGCCTCATACAATACAAATGGTGCAATTAGCGCCACATATTTATTGGGAAGCCATACTGTAAATGCAAGACCCGCCAATGCCCAGATACATCCAAATAGAAAACCTAAGATCACCTTCCAAAGAAAGATATACCACTCTCCGTAGTTTTCTATATAAAAAACCAATGCTGTTCCTGCCATAAGCCCCTCATCACCTCCCGCTGGTATTCCAGGAATCCCGAAGCAGTAAGCAATACTCAAAACAATAATAAATGGAATAGCCAGCATCGTCCCACCAGAAAGTGCAACTGTAACAATACGGGTAACAGCAAATTTTCTCGGTAACATTCTTGAATAAATCATTTTTAAATATCCACTGCTATACTCTTCACAAAAGACAGAGGCATAAGCAAGTCCCGGAAAGATAGCCGCAAACGGTGTAAATCCTGATGTTGCAAATACTTCTATCATAATAAAATAACTGCTTCTGCTCCTGTTAAGGGGCGCATGGAATGCTGCTGACACTAAAATCCACGTCACTATGAAAAAACCTGCAAAAAAACCTCTGTTTAAGAAACTTCTTTTCAAATCTTGTAAAAAGAACCCTTTCATATTACTCACTCCTAACGATTTTTCCTGACACTGCATTCACACAAATACTCCATGTAAATCTATTTTCCACAACTGCTTCGGCTAATTCTTCATTTTCCATCCATACACACATTGGCGTATAAATGTGCCATACGGGAACCAATTCTAATTTTTTTTCATCTTCTTTATAAATTGGATAATATAAAAATGTGACTTCTGTCAAAACCCCTTGATTGCATCCATTTATTTTTCCATGATTCAGATATGTCTCCAAAATCTTTTCAATCTGCCCCCATGACAATACTGTCCCACATTTTTCCTGGGCTTCTACTTTACCAATACAAGCATCCAAACTTAAGGTTGCAATGGTTTCTTCACATATCCATGCTTTTCCTAACGGAAAAATTTCTCCTGACGCTATGGAACCAAATTCATGTACAATCCCTAACCCATCGTAAGACGGTGTAAACTCAATTTCATAAAAGGTAACGCTTTCGGATTGATACTGCACAATTTTATAAATATCAATTTCTGCCATACCAATTTTCGAAAGCTTTGCTAATAATATTTTTTCTGCTTCCATATAAATAGTTTCATTATCCGCTTCCTCTAACACAGCTTCATCCACAGATTTATAAATAGATGCACACTTTTCATATAAGAGTTCATCCTGATAATATGCACCTGTTCCATATGAAAAACTTGCTGTCTTTTGTTCATCCGACAATTTATAAATCGGTGCGTTGCCAAAAACTGAAAATACTGCCCGTTCTTCTCCTTGCTCGTTTTCTGTCTTAGATTGTTCCATTTCCTTTTGTGCTTCCTCTGATAAATCTTTAATATTCCCTGTTTCGCTTCCTAAAAACTCTGTCAAAACGTCTTTTGTAAGTGTCTCATTTTCGCCAAGCACTATTGTTTTAACATCTTGTGGAACGTCTGGCATCTGTGCCTGAATCCTGATCCCATTATCTCCCGTACCAATAACACTGTTAATTTCCTGGGCATCATTTTCCATTTCACTTCCAGAACCATTCACTATTGCAGCCACTTCATCCTCTACGGAATCTTTTGCATGAAAAATATCCCCATTAGCCGAACTTTTCGGAGCCTTCTGGCAGCCGCAAATACCAACTGACATCACTATTGTTACAATTACCAATCTAAAAACTTTATTTCTCATAATTGCCTCCTGTACGATTTATCACTCGCAGCATAACTGCTCGTTAGCTTATGAAATTCACCTTTGCAAGCAAGTGAATTTCTTGTAAGCTATATTATAAATATAATTTTGGGATTTTCTTCAGTTTTGCGAAATTCAACCACATAATTGCCGAAATCAACCCAACAAAGAATCCTGCAAAGCAGGATTCTCCGCCTGCGGCGTGTCGCTTTGCGACAGAAAAGCTGCTGCAAAATCATATCGTATCTTTCAACATGAATTCGCAACAGCCCTCCGCTACATCTCTTTTACATACATCATAACATCCGTTTCCATAGAATCATTTTCATATAAAAACGTTATATCTCCATGATACTTTTTCACAATTCTACGGACATTTTTAAGTCCTATCCCATGATTTACTTTATCTTCTTTTGTCGTTTCCAAAAAATCCCTTCTTCCGTCTGCAATCCTCTGACAGCTATTACAAATATTTAAAAATAAAATTCCCTTATCAAGTTTTATGGTTATTTTCAGTTTCTTATTTTCAGTCTGCATAGAAGCATCTATTGCATTATCCAGTAGGTTTCCCAAAAGTACATTTAAGTCAAATGAACGCAAGCGCAACTGTTCTGGTATGCTGATTTTTGTTTCTACCACATTTAAAACCTCATTTGCCTTTTGTATTTTATAGTTCAGTAAACTGTCAATAGTATCATTCCCTGTCTTGGCATACTCTTTCGGATTGGTCATAAAATTCTTCATAGAATCTAAATATTTATTCGTTTCCTCTATCTCTTTCCTTTGCACTAAGACTTGCAACGCTAAAATGTGGTTTTTCATGTCATGTCTTAAAGCACGAACCCGATTCCCAGATTCCATAATGACTTCTAATTGGTTTTGATATGCATATGTTTGTTGTTTATATATGTCATTCTCCCTTAAATGTATACAATTCTCGATCAGGATATTATATAAATAAAATACGCTGATATTGATAATTAACATACAGCCACTAATCAATATTGCGAACATTTTCGGGGGCTCTCCCAGCATTAACACACTTAAGACAATAACACTCATTGTTGGAATCACCAACAGCAATAATGTTTGCTTTGTATCAAAAGCTATCTCTTTTGCCTCAGGCGGATAAGAAATATGGCTTATTATCGTTATACAAATCAACATCAGCAGAGCTTGAATTGCTGGCTGCTGAAATTTTGCAATATCCCCAAAAACAAAAAGGACTATCAGGGAATTTGCCATATCCAAACTGTATAACACCAATGATACCCATAATCTTTTTTTCAATATTTCCTGATAAAAACAAGTAAGTCCTATGATCCCCAAACAATTACAAATCTCATACAAGACAGATACCTGAAATATACTATATACGGTTGTAATTAGCAGACAATATATCCCCAAACCAATTTTTAATGCTTTTTCCTCCATATCATCTACTGACAAAAATACATCCATGGCTTTCTTTAATAGCAAAGCTCTAAGAACATTTACAATTAACACAATAATTGGACTATATGATACCATCACTCATATTCGCTTTCTGATGCTGTATTATTTTTCTTCTGGTTTCTTTTCTATATGGCTTACTGATATTTAAATGTTCTCCATCTATCATTTTTACCGTTTCATAAGAATATTCACTTACATATGCCTGGTTAATAATATATGATTGATGAATCATCAAAAAATCAGCAGGAAGCGTCTTAGCTATGTTTTTTAACTTTCCATAAAATTCTTCCCTTCCATCTTTTTTTACAATTACTATTTTTTTATCCATGCTCACAAAATAAGCAATGTTTCTCATCGGAACTCTAAAAACAGAATTTCCTTTTTGGTATTCAAAATAGGGATCTGTGCTGCTTTTTTGCTTTACACTTCTTATTAGCACTTCTCTTATATTTTCATCAGAGATAGGTTTAATCAAAAAATCTAATGGCTGGACCTTAAATAACTGCATCGCATAACTTTCCTTTGAAGAAATATACACGATATGCGTCTGCATATTCTCCATTTCGTTGCGAATAAAATTTCCTACCGCAATGCCATTCTTCTGGACTAATTCTATATCAAGAAACAGCAGTTCTAATTCTATTCCCTTTTTCAAATCATTTTGTATGCTTTCCCCGGAATACCATACCTCAACATCAACTTTTATC
>ERZ778511.2265-NODE-2265-length-10965-cov-3.023006_pt1 | contig 10965 bp, 7 predicted proteins | sample MGYA00510347_ERZ778511 | MGnify/ENA primary metagenome ERZ778511 (study PRJEB29527, sample SAMN07138967) | mouse gut metagenome | material: feces | host: mouse | place: China:Nanjing | collected 2016-01-25 ...
CCCGCTCCAAATTGTGCCAGTAATTTCACGTAGGCCACAAAGCACAGCACTCAATGCAAATGTAACGACGGCAACATTCCATTGTACGTGTAGGACAGCAAAGACCAATGAAGTAATGATGAGGGCTACAACGATGCCGGTGCGGTTGCGTAGTTTCCCATAGAGCCAGCCTCGCATAATGACTTCTTCGGCAATTGGAGCAACAAAGACTACAGCGATTATAGCGAACATGCGATCAGCTGTAGTAATAAAATAAGCAAAACCAATGTCTTGTGTTTCTTTAGCGTTAAACCAGCTGAAGGCTGAGAAAATCGCAGTCAGAATGTTAGCAAAAATAACATAGACGATATAGCCGACTGGTGCAAGGCCAATATCAGTGAGGGTAGGAGTGTCAGTGAGGCCTAGTTCCGAGCGAGTGGCGGAAAGTTGAATGGGGGTCTTTCCTGATTTCTTCTTGGCAGTGCATGGTTTTTGATGTATTTGACGTAAGCGAGGCGGGACAAACAAAATCAAAGCTAGCGCGCTAGCATAGCTAATAATGTAATAAATTAAAACCCAAAATGGCTGGACAAGTTTATCCCCAACTAAGAGTCGTAGCAAAAAGGCGACAATAAACTGACTAGCCACCAAGGAAAGCGCCGCCCACAAAACGACAAAGATGACGAAAAAGATAGTTTCTTTGGTAATTTTATGAGTTTTATGTTGTTTATGCTGAGCCACCCGAAATTCCTTAGAATAATTTAGTGATATCTAAAATAGTAATAAGTATAATGAGGCCAATCAATGCCATGAATGCGCGGGAGACAATTTTTTCCTCGGTCTCTTTGGAAAGTTTTTTGCCACGTAAACGATAGAGCGCTATTAAGATCCAACGGCCACCATCGAGGGCAGGGATTGGCAACACGTTCATACAGGCTAATGAAATTGAAATAATGGCAGCGAGGAAAGCGAGGTTAGCGGCACCGGTACTGGCAAAGGCCGGAAAAAGTACGCCAATAATGCCTACTGGACCGGAAACAGCGTCACCAACGCTACCAATGGCAACCTGCCCAGCTTCACGTACGTTACTATCAAGACTGAATTGTCGTCCGACACCGGTAATAAGATTCCAGACTAGCTCGCCAAGGCCACGAAAAGTTTCGCCCGTGAGTTGCAATGTGGTACCAAACCCAACGATAGGTGCGGACCAAGTAGAGCGGATAAATGTTTCGCTATAAGACATTTGAATACCGAGAGCGTATTCGGCATCGGCAGGATTAAGCGTAGCAGTAATGTTTTGTTCATTGCCGTCGCGTAGAATAGTATAAGTAACCTCTTCACCGCGGTGTTCCGTGCCGTAAGTTGTGATGGTTTCCGGATAGAGTACTTCAGTGTCGGCAACTTTGACGATTTTATCGCCAGCCCGAAAGCCAGCTTTAGCGGCAGGAGAACCGTCAATAACCTCCGCAACTGCGACCCCGCCAAGATCATTATAATGAGCATCGCTTTTGATGACGAATTGATTATTGATGAACTGGGGCATACCAGTAAATGCGAGAATGGTCAAAATCACAAAAGCGGCCAGCCAGTTCATCAGGACACCACCAAAGAGGATCTTGGTCTTTCCCCAGAAAGAAGCAGCGCCAAAAGTGCCTTTTTTCGTATCGGCATCTGATTCCCCGTCCATAGAGCAGAAGCCACCAATCGGCAGATAGTTGATGCTAAAAATTAGGCTATCTTGAGGCTTGCCCCATTCGGATTTGGGGAGTTTGACCCATTTCTCTTTGGTAATTTTTTTACCATCCTTTTCAATCTCGACGGGCTTTTTGACCCAAGCGATAGCTCGAGGCGGAAAGCCAATACCAAATTCGTTGACCTTGACGCCGTTCTTACGAGCCATGATGAAATGGCCGAACTCGTGCAGGACAACCAGGGTCATCAAAATTACAATTCCAATAATAATCCCAAAAACTATATTCATGTATTCATTGTACCACGAAAAATGCTTGTATTTTGATTTTGGGCTGTTATAATGGGAGTTGTATACAAGATGAACGGCTGTGATAGGCAGTATTTTATTTCAATAGGATTTTTCATCCAGAATATAGAGATGGCGCCATTGGGTAAGCCACAGTGTTTTGGATGGAAAACCGCCTTGATGCTGTTCGTCTTGTATACACCCCAGTGGTGCCATTTTTGTTATGGTAATATGTGCGGTAAGCTTTAAGTACCTTTATTTCCTAATAAATTTATAAAGCTCTCCTACTTCAATGTATTACTTATTTATGAACACAAAGCAAACTAATGGCGCCACCTGTGGGGGATAGTAATATAACACTTAGGTACAAATACAGGAGGTGGCCAATGCTACAACATAGGGATATTAACATTAACCGACACATAGGGATGCTCGTGCTACTAGGGCTTGTAGCAAGTATCGGCGTCGGCTTAGTAGGGGCTATTCCTACCCATGCCGCCGAGTGTACCAATGGTGGCGTATCATGTATTGCGGTAGAGTTCGGTCAACCGGTTGGGGATCGCACGGTCAATCCTTCTTCTAATGTCTATTCGGCTACGCAGTTTTACCTACCAGTGACGGTCAATATTGAGCACGGTGCTGGCTATGCTGTTGACTATGCGATCAAGGTCTACGGTAGCGGCAATGCCCTAACAAATACAGAAGATGCCAGTAGCTTGATTCCATCAGTTTTGCAGAATACTTCCTATAATGACCTAGGCAAAAACGGTAGTGAATGGGGTATACGCTGGAACTTTGGTGACAAAATAGAAGATGCCTATACTGACTATCGGCCGGTACCAGCGTCCAGCAATGATGCTTCTGCTGTAGTAGTGGCTGATGGCAAAATGGACAAGAATACTAGCAGCTTAGAGAAGAAGCTCACTCTCGGCTTTGCAGTGGCGGTGAATGGTAGCCAAGCAAGTGGGTCCTATACTAATACCGTCACAGTAGCTGTGGTTGCCTCACCCAAGGATGCCCGTACTCTCTTTGATATAGCTACTATGCAGGAGATGACGTCGGAGATTTGTGAACGCACGACTACACCTACCACCACAGCTATTTCTACTGGTGCCGACATCAACGCCACAGCTAGTGGTGCTAGCTACACTACAGCTATTGACACTACTGGGGCTCATCAAGGGGATGGAGCTTACGTTCCCCAGCGAGAGCTGACTGATACGCGCGATGGCAAGAAATATACTATCCGGAAGCTCGCCGATGGCAACTGCTGGATGGTGTCAAATCTAGAATTTGATCTCGTTCCAGCTGCCAGCAAAGATCTCGCCACTGGCACTACACCTATCAGTGCGTTTAGCACTACTGGCGAAGACAAACTCACCGGGTCCCAGCTGGTCCTCACCAACAAAGACACTGACCTTAATAGTATGCGTGAATGGACCCCGACTGTGGCTGCAGAGCTCTATGGTGCAGCGGGGACGGTGTATCGGACGCAGAGGAATGCAGGGCAAGGCGAGTTCACAGAGACTCCTTCCGTAGTCAAAGCGACGCCCTGGGCGCAGGATGGGACTGATGGCCTGCGCAGTTTTTCTAGTACTGCCGCCATCCCAAACGCATCGTATTCAGTCAAAGTGGCTAACACGCCGGCCTTTGGTATAGCGAGCACTGGCGAATCATGGCAGAAATTTGGTAATCTCTATAACTGGACCGCGGCTACTCTTGGTTCTGGCACAGAGCTCACCGCACATGGTAGCAATGCTGAGGACTCGATCTGCCCAAGAGGCTGGAGGCTGCCATATGATTCAGGCAATCGCTCTTTCGCGAAGTTGCTAGGGGCTTATGGTCTACCATCGGCCAATACTACTGATGCCATTCCCACTAAAGTGAACCAGCTAGCTAATTTCCCACTTAATTTCCTGCGTACTGGCAGCTACAATTATGACGGTAATCTTCGCTATCAAAAGGCGGATGGTAACTGGTGGGGTGGCACTCGCTTCTCCGCAGAGCTGTCTAAGGGTATATATACGAGCCTTAACCATATTCTTGTGAATAATGGTAATGATGCTGGCCTAGGGCTTGCGCTGCGTTGCGTCGCGCGCTAGAAAACTCAGTAGTAGGTGTGCGGTTTTTCAAAAAGCGCACACTACTCCCCCAACTACAACCGTATTAATGAATGGCCTCTCCAGTTCCTGCGTACTGGCCACTACGGCCGTTCCTACGGCTACCTCTTCGGACGTACAGCGGATAGCTACTGGTGGTCTGATACGGCTGGCTCAGCTACCTACGGGCGCTACCTGTATACGTGGACCGGCCATGTCTACGCCCAGTATAACCTTTTCCGTGGCTACGGCTTTGCTCTGCGCTGCGTAAGCCAGCACCTTACTACGATGGTATGTATATAATCGTAAGACGCACGGCTACTGGTAGTCTAACTATCGCGGGAACGGCTTTGCGGTGTAGAGTGGAGCCGCAACATTCCTAGGGCTGATAACATCTATTTGCCAAAGCGACGGTGTCGAGAGTGATACTCGTCCAGTACGCCCCGAATATCAGTAGCTTTAAGTGCTGGAAAATGCTGGTCAAGAAAAAGTAACTCAGCATAGGCAGCGCGCCAAAGCTGAAAACCGGAGATACGCTCCTCGCCAGAAGTGCGCACAATCATATCGCAATCGGGAACTTCGGGATGATAGAGATATTTAGCAAAAGTTTCGGGGATGAACTCGGTTTCACCGGCTTCTAGCATCTTGGCGGCGGCGTCGGCAATCTCCCATTTGCCACCGTAGTTAAAGCAGATACAAACCGTCAAGCCAGTGTTCTTCGTGGTACGCGCTTCGGCATCGAGCATTTTTTGCCAAAGTGCTGGTTTGACTGGCTCGGGACGCCCAAAAATCGCGATGCGGAGATTCTCTTTTTCGGCCTTTTTGACTAGAGTATCGATTCGATTCTCGGCAAGCTTCATGAGATAATCAATCTCTTCGGCGGTGCGATCCCAGTTTTCGGTGCTAAAAAGATAAAACGAAACGAATTCTACCTCGGTATTTTTGAGTTCATCAATAATCATCTCGACCTTGTCGAAGCCACGACGATGCCCTTCAAGAGTGGGTAGGCCACGCTCGCGCGCCCAACGACGATTCCCGTCGGCAATAAAACCAACGTGCCTGAGGCGAGATGTATCGACAGAATTCGTCATTAGATCGCCATGATTTCAGCTGATTTTGTCTTGAAGAGCTCGTCAATGCGCTCACCGAACTTCTTAGTCAGTTCGTCGATAGACTTCTCAGCTTTTTTAGTAATATCTTCGGGCAGCTCAGCGGTTTTAAGCTCTTTGCGGGCATCTTCGCGGATGTTACGGATGGCAACTTTGGCATCTTCAACTTTAGAGGAAGTAGTTTTGACGATTTCTTTGCGGCGCTCTTCAGTAAGGGCAGGCACCGGTACACGGACGATATGGCCGTCATCACTTGGGTTAAGCCCGAGTGAAGCATCGTTGCGAATAGCGGCAGTAATATTATTAATTGTACTTGGGTCGAAAGGCGTAACCTGGAGCAAAGTGCCGCCCTGGGCGGTGACATTAGCAACTTGATTTAGGGGCATGAATTGACCATAGGCTTCAACTTTCACATTAGCGAGCATATCAGGGTGAGCGCGGCCAGTACGAACCTTTTTGAGTTCATCCTGGAAACGAACCACGGCAGCTTCCATAGCGTTTTTGTATTCGGTATCGTCAAACATATGTTCTCCAAAGTTATGTTATTGATATTGTAGCATATTTAGGGCGCAACAAAAAGTCTCCCAGCAAGACGGGGAGACTTTCTGAAGTTTTTACTCGGTGACGCCGAGCTCTAGACGCTTGAACTGTCGAACAACGATATTTTCGCCGGTTTTCGCAATCGCTTCTTTGATAAACTGGGCAACAGTCTTGGTGTCATCCAAGATGTATGGCTGTTCCATCAGGACCTTGTCGGAGAAGGCTTTTTTGATTTTGCCTTCAATGATTTGGTCTTTCATATTCTCGGGACCCTTAAAATCAGCCTCGAATTCTTTTTTCTTGGCAGACATAACGTCCTCTGGAACATCTTCGATTGAAACATAGAGGGGGCTCATAGAGGCAATCTGCATAGCAATCTTATGGGCTAGATCCTTGAATTCATCAGTTTTGGCGACAAAGCTAGTTTCACAGTTGACCTCAACGATGGCACCAAGACGACCGTCGTGGATGTAGGACTCAATAATTCCCTCACGTGTTTCACGATCACCACGCTTTTCGGCTTTGGTCATGCCTTTTTTGCGCATAGCTTCGAGGGCCTGGTCAAAATTCCCCTTTGCTTCCACTAGAGCAGCTTTAGCATCGGTCAATCCGACGCCAGACAGCTCTTTAAGTTTTTTAATTAGCTCGATGGTGATTTCTTTAGCTTCACCAGCAGCCTTATCAAATGCTTCGCTCATATTCCTCCTTATAAAGTTAAGCTTCTGATTTTTTAGCTTCGCCCTCTTTGATAGCGGCGACCATGTAGTCCAAGATTAGTTGAACAGATTTGATAGCGTCATCATTGGCGGGGATTACGTAGTTAATATTGGTTGGGTCAACGTTAGTGTCACAGATTGCAAAGACTGGAATGCCTAGAGTATTGACTTCTTTGATAGCGTTCTTGTCTTCGCAAGCATCAGCGACAATAACAGCGGCTGGCTGTTCGTTCATTTCCTTGACGCCGCCATAGCGTTCGTTCAGAGTATCAATTTCTTCCTGGAAGCGCTGTACTTCGAGCTTGGAATAGCGAGCTTCGAGTTCACCAGAGGCCATGCGACGCTCTAGATCCTTAAGCTTCTTGATTTGGCGGTTCATAGTTTCGACGTTAGTCAAGATACCACCAACCCAACGGACGGTCACGTAAGGCATATTGACCGATTCGGCAGCAGCCTTAGTAATATCTTTGAGCTGCTTCTTAGTGCCAACAAAGAGAATTTTCTTGCCACTTGCGGCAATTTTAGTAAGCTCCGGGAGAGCTTTTTCTAGCTGCTCGACAGTTTTCTCTAGGTTGATGATATGGCCACCTTGGCGCTTACTGTGGATGTATGGCGCCATTTTGGGGTGCCAACGGCTAGTTTTGTGCCCGAAATGAGCACCGGACTCTAGCAAAGCCTTCATGTCGACTTCGACAGTCATTGGTATTCCTTTCACTTTGCTACGGGAAATAATCAACAGGAAACCTCCCATAGCTGTTTCGTTATGGTTGTTATATTTCTATTGTAGCACACTCGGACGAATTTGTAAAGAGTCTAGTAACGAGGGGCGAGTTCGCGGGTGTAGGCTTCGGTATAACTTGAGGAATAGCGTCCCACCTATCATCTTGGCATAAACTGGACTGTTAGACACGAGTCCTCCATGCTACCTCCTAGAGATTACTCGCATTCTTATGGGAAATAAAAATGCGACTATTTACTTAGTCGCTAAACCTTACAATTCAGTTCTATATAAACCGAAATTGCGTAAATAGCCGCATCCAGCGTTCATGTAGAACAGAAAACAGAATTGTAAGATTTAGCATTTTCATTATAGCATGGTTCCTGCTTCTTTGGAATACGTCAAATGCATACTTTACTTTTGTGGGTAACTTTGTTATAATAAGGGACAGTTATGAGTAAAAAAGTTGAACAACCCCAAGATTATCGCTATGTGGTATTTATGGATGAGGCAGCGAAGTTTTCGTTCTTAACTCGTTCGACCGCTAAAAGCGAAGAGACTATCAAATGGGAAGATGGTCAGGAATATCCACTAATCAAGGTGCAAATTTCTTCAGCATCCCATCCATTCTTCACTGGTGAAGAGAAGATCATTGATACCGAGGGTCGCGTGGATCGCTTCAAAGCCCGCGCAGAGCGTGCTGCTAAGCTTCGCGCTACGCTTGGCAATAAGACCAAGAAGGCCGAAAAAGAGGCTGCCAAGAAAGCTGCTAAGACTAGTGAGTAATATCTCTAGAAAATTAGAAATCCCCGGTTTAACAACCGGGGATTTTTAAATTTGTGACTTGGTGCTTGCGTATCTTGTTGGTTCCTGACTGATTAGAATACCCCGTAGTTGAGGGGAACTTTGCCGGTATTGCCGCATGTTGAACAGTTGCAGCGCCTGATTGGATTATTCAGGCAATCCGGGCAATTCTTGGTCAGACCATTCTGCGCTTCATACCGACGTACAGCTGCATTATCCACGAAATCCCTACCGTGCGCCCTGACCTGTGTATAGGCAGGCTTAATATCGCGATAGTTTCCCTTATTCGGATCCGGTGTTGCGCCTGGCCTTTTATTGGGATCTTCAATCCCAAAAATCTCCCATAAAGACACACAATCACCACCTTTCTACTATAGAATGTGCTCCCCCTGGAGCTAACTTGAATTTTACACAATTTAGTCGGATTTGGCAAGCATGAGCACAATCAAGTGGCAGAATTTTTGTATTTTTCCAACAAAGAGTTAACAAAACTACGGATTTTGGCCATAGAGCAGCTTGGGTCTGCTGGCATGAAAACTTCTGGATCGCGAATGAAGCCAAGACTAGTGATTTGATGATAGACGGCTTTGACGAGGTTCTTTAGCTCCTGATCACTGGCGTCACTATATTCGTGAACTTTATCATAGACACACTGGTCAAGGTCTGGCGTCACAAAAAGAATGTGTCCACGAGTGACGCGATACTTTTGATAGGTAGGGGAAAGATTGAGTAGAAGTCTATAAAAATCAAGTTGCAGACGATATTTATAGAGTTGCGGTAGGCTTTCCCACTTTTTGTCATGGTATTTGCCGGTTTTATAATCGTAGATTTCAATTGTCTTGTCGTCTTCATTGATTTCGATATGGTCAATTTTGCCCGTGAGCGGCACACCGCCGTAGTGTAAATGTTCCGAGGAAAGATTAACCTCGGCGCGTGCACCTGGTCGGCGTAGAATTTCGCCAAAGCTAGATAGAGCAATACTAAGATTATGTTCACCAGATTCGAGAAGTTGTTTTTGTTCGTCTTCATCAAGGTCGGTCTTAGGCACTTCGGCGCGGAACTTATTGATGGCAGCCTCGTTATCGATCTGGTCTTTCGTGACGGATTCAAAAACCTGATGGACCAAAGTGCCGTAAAGTTGCTCGCGGGTAGCTGGAGCAGGCGGAGCGTGCATAATAAGGCGCTCATAGATAGCTTGTGGACCGGCATAGGCTAGGTCAATAAAACCAGTAAGGTCGGAGGCGGTGATACGATAGTTCTCGACGCGCGACTGCATAAGTGGTTCAAGGTCTGGAGTGTAAGTTTGGTACTTGGCGAGCCAACTAAGTTGCATTGTTTGGATTCTGTCAGCAAGAGATAGCTCATCGCCATGATAGAGAATTTTCTGCGAAGCCTCTGGTAAGAATGGAGAGATAGGGTTCTGGTCCTCGGGACCGCTTTCATTCATGTAGCCAAGACGCTGTAGGCTTTTACCATCACTAGCCGCGCGGCTGCTAGTGAGAATGAGGGTATCTTTAGCACGAGTGATAGCGACAAAGAGCAAGCGCAACTGTTCATCCTTCGTGCCTCCGCTATGACGAATCACTAGCAAGTTCTTTGGAAGCACCATCATGTCTTTGTTGCCCTTGGCTTTACCCCAAGCATAGTCATCAAAGGCAATTAGAAAAACTTGCTTGAATTCCAGGCCCTTGCTTTTATGCGCGGTCATGACTTGAACTGCATCAACGGCATCACGGTAGTTACTAACGCGCATGATAGCGGTGCCAGCAGCAAGAAAATCGTCGATAGCCTCAATAAGATCAGACAACTTCGGCGCAGTGACAACCTCACCGCGAATACTATGGATGTGATTCAGGGCAGCCTGACGGAAGGTTGCTAAGCTTTCATAGAATTCTAGGAGTTCGTTTTCCGATAGATGCTTCTTGTAGTAGCCGAGGAATGGCGAAGTGTAGCCATTCAGCTCCAGTGTACCAATTAGATAGTCGAGCCATAACTCTAGTGGTGCAGTGGTGGATTTACTCGTTAGGTCAGCGAAGAAGTTGGCAATTGGTTGGAAGGTTTCTGTAGCGAGATATTCAAGTGGTTTTTTACGAGCATAGCGTTCGCTGAACAAATTGATAACTTCTGCACGTGGAATTTGCCAAAAGTCATAAGATAAAATCTCTGGCAGGTATGAGCTAACATCGTGGCCGCTAGCTAGGCCATGGATAAACTTGGCGAGATGAATAATCTGTATGATTTGTTCGTTTTCTAACAAATTATCACGTTTTTCGTAAGAGATTTCTATATTCTGGTGCTTTAGGTAAGCAAGAATTGGTGCTAAATACTTATGTTTCGGTGCGAGAATTGCAATGTCGCTAGGATTCATGCCGGACTCTATGAGGCGTCGGATTTCTCCTGCAAGCCAGGAATATTCGGCTTCCGGACAAGGAAATTCATGACGGCAAATTTCCGCAGCAGTATTGGCAGCACCTTTAGCCGCAGTTAGTTCTTTTGTGACGCTATCAGTATAAGTATGTTCGAAACTGTCATCGATTTGCGTAGCAATCTGGCGAGAGAGATTCAAGATTTCACTATAGCTACGGTAGTTCTTGAGCAGACTAATAACCTTGGCATGATAGTGGTTCTGAAATTCTAACAAGTTACTAGCGTTGGCGCCTTGAAAGGCGTAGATGGCCTGGTCATCATCGCCAACCGCCATAATTATAGGATTTTCGTAATCGGTTAGCAACTTGATGATGTCGAATTGAGAAGTGTTAGTGTCTTGAAATTCGTCGAGCAGAATATATTGAAAAATCTCGGACTGACTCAAGCGGAAACCATCATCTTCCTTGAGGTATTTGATGGACTGTTCAATCATATCGTTAAAATCGAAAAGACTCTTGGATTCAAGTATGGCTTCATATTCGGCCATGATATTGGCAAGCGACTGAAGTTTTTTATTGGCGATATGGTCTTTGAGGCGATATTTACCATCACTAGTACGTTCGATATGTGTATTCTTCCAGTCACTTAGTTTTTT
>ERZ778511.2269-NODE-2269-length-10949-cov-6.313200_pt1 | contig 10949 bp, 12 predicted proteins | sample MGYA00510347_ERZ778511 | MGnify/ENA primary metagenome ERZ778511 (study PRJEB29527, sample SAMN07138967) | mouse gut metagenome | material: feces | host: mouse | place: China:Nanjing | collected 2016-01-25 ...
GATATAATGAAAAAGGGTCTGCCAACTTACAGCAAAAATAAAATGCTGTCATTCAAGGCGAACAATAATAGTTTAGCATATAGAGCGTATTATTGACAGCTTTATAGAGCATAAGCGAGATTTCCGTCGTAAATTTTACCGCGACGTAATATTCGGCAAGTTATAATGACACAAGACAACATTGCAGGAAATGGACGTGGAACTCGTAAAGCTGCGCCACTATTTGCGGTTTTTCGCACGAACTGGGCTTTTTGCCGCCTAAAAAGTATGAATTGCTTTCAAGAATGACAGACGAGATCGGCAGGATGCTCGGCGGTTGGATAAAATACACCGCCGAAAATCCGATGCAAAACAAGCGATAAATTTACAAATCGCTTTTGTTTCGGGGGCAAGCTGTATACCGATCCGTGGTGGCAACTGGAACAATTCCGCCTCTGCGGGTGTGTTCGCATTGTACCTCAATAATGCGCGGTCGAACGTCAACACGAACATCGGTTTCCGCGCCGGTGTTCGACGCCTTGCCGCAACGCCGTGTTATCTGAAATCCGAACCCCGCCGCACCCCTCAAATTCCGCTTCACTATCGGGAATATCATTGCACGCGTCAATATATGAAATCTGCTTGCCGTCCTTTACATTGTAATAAATAATAATTTTATCGTCATACACGTACACGGAGTTGACAAGTACGTCGATAATGCGCTTTTGGATGTCAACGTTCAGTTTGTCGCCGCTGCAGAACGTTTTCAACCACTCCGCGATTTGCTCTTTTGTGTACCTATGCCCCGCCGCGATTTTCAGCGTTGCAAGGTTCATTTCAATGTCGGCTTTTTGCGTTTCAAGCGTTTCAATTTTTTCATGGTATCGCGGGCGCACTTTTTCGGGACGGTTATCTGAATCGAGCCTGCTGAGCTGTCCATGTTGGAGGACTGCGATGTCAGCCTTTATGCGCTGAACTTCCTCGGAAAACGTTTGGACGGCATGAGCAAGGCAGAGCGCAATCAGTTTCTTGCCGCGCTGTCATGCAATGAGGCGGATATCGGTTACAGCTTGAAAAATATGATCAATCTCACAAATAACCTCGCGCGCTTCACGTCAATAGAGGACAAGGACAACCTTGAACGGATCGGACGAATCCATATGTTCAACGTCCGCTGAGCGCTTTCCGAATCCGAATATAAAAACAGTGAGTGGACGCATTATGCTGCGCAAAACGCTGCCGACGAGGGCATGAAGCTGTTTGAATCCAGCACGGAGATCAATACCGAATACGGAAAGCTGTATATCAACAAGGACGTGCCGTTTGAAAAAATCTTCAACGGAACGACATTCCACGCCTATCATTGCGGGCCTAATTCGGTCGCGGGTGTCGAGATCGGTTATGACAGCTTGATTGAATTTGTAGAAATACCGTGCGAGGATATCGCGATCAAAAAAGCGATTTGCAGACTTGGCGCGGACAGCGTAAAGGATTGTACCGTTTCGGTCGATATAACCCGAGATATCTCCGACGAGTTGTCGAAGAAGATATCCGAGGTCGAAAAGACAAAAGACTTGTTCAGACTGAACAATCTGCTGAAAACCGAAGTTATCTTCTTGAAACAGGAGTCACCCATAAGCATATCTAATAAAGGAAGCATCAAGGGTTCTGGGTAAAAATGGCTTTACAGTTTCCGAGGACAAGGGTTGCATTACCGTTTTTTTGGACGGTAATGAGATGGCAAAAATTTTCGACAACGGAATGATAAGCGCACCCAGTGATACTTCCAATGACGAGTATTTTAAAATCAAAGTTGAACAAAACGCTGTAAAATAATAAACCTGCGGCAATGCGTAGGCGTTTACCGCAGGATTTTACAAAGAAAGCTTTAAATTTATAGGCAGAGGTACTTTTTCAGTGCTTCGGCTTTGTCGATTTTCTCCCACGCGACGTTCAAGTCTTCGCGTCCCATATGACCGTAAGCAGCTACCTGCTTATACTGCGGCTTTCTGAGATCAAGTGTCTTGATGATAGCTGACGGACGGAGATCAAACTCATTTGTTACCGCATCAGCGATCTTATCGTCGGAGATCTTACCCGTTCCAAACGTGTCTACCATTACGGAAACGGGCTTCGCAACGCCGATTGCGTAAGCGAGCTGTATCTCGGCTTTGTCAGCAAGCCCCGCCGCAACTATGTTCTTGGCAACGTAACGCGCCATATAAGCCGCAGAGCGGTCTACCTTGGTCGGATCCTTGCCCGAGAACGCGCCGCCGCCGTGACGAGAATATCCGCCATATGTATCGACGATGATCTTACGTCCCGTAAGACCGCTGTCGCCCATAGGACCGCCGACTACAAAGCGGCCTGTCGGGTTGACAAAATACTTTGTGTTTTCGTCAAGCAGTTCTGCCGGAACTGTGGTTTTGATGACCTTTTCGACAATATCAGCGCGTATCTGATCAAGAGCAGCATCCGCCTTGTGCTGAGAGGACACGACTACCGTATCGATGCGCACAGGCTTATCCCCGTCGTATTCAACCGTGACCTGTGTCTTGCCGTCGGGGAGCAGATAGGGGAGCGTACCGTTCTTGCGAACCTCTGTGAGCTTCTTTGCGAGCTTATGCGCAAGGCTTATAGGCATCGGCATCAGTTCGGGGGTCTCGTTGCAGGCAAATCCGAACATCATACCCTGATCGCCCGCACCCGTGTCATTCTCATTTTGCTCCCGTCCCTCAAGAGCGTTGTTAACGCCCATCGCGATATCGGGGGACTGCTTGTCGAGAATTGTGTAGACCGCGCAGGTATCGGCGTCAAAGCCGTACTCGCTTGAGGTGTAGCCGATCTCGCGGACAGTCTTTCGGACTATTGACGGAATGTCGATATTAGCGGTAGTGGTAATTTCTCCCATTACTGTTACCATACCCGTGGTGGTCGTGGTCTCACAGGCAACTCTGCCCATAGGGTCCTGTGCCAAAATAGCGTCCAGCACCGCGTCGGAGATATTGTCGCATATCTTGTCGGGGTGACCCTCAGTAACGCTTTCCGATGTGAATAATTTTTTCGTGTTCATAGCTTACCATCCTTTACAAATTTGTAAATAAACAACAAAATGCTCACTCTTGTTTAAGGAGCGAGCAGTAAAATATCCGTTCACTCCTTATCTTTCGGTGAAGTAAACTCCCCGCAGGATGTAGCACCGTTCTTTTCGGTCGTCGGTGACGATCGTCAAGTGGTTGCCGGACTTCATAGGGACCAGTCCCCCGCCTTTCGGCTTGAAGCCTCTCTTGATAAGGCATTTTATTGGGAGCGCTTTTTCGCTCCTGTCACAAGTATATCATATTATAACATACTTGTCAAGCGTTTTTCGACATTTTTTCGGATGTCGTCAAAAAACATACCCGCGGAGAAAAATACCGCCGCGGGTCGCTGCTTAGCCGTTTACTTTTTTATCAGTTTGGAGAACTCCAAAGCTTTTCCGAGATCGCCCTCCACCTTGAGCTTGCCCGTGGTGTATGCGATAACGGGGTCAAGCTTACCGTCCATAAGCTTTACGAAGTTTGCGGGCTCGATCGTGATCGCGCAGGAGCGGTCATGATAGTCATAAGGCTCTGCGGAGACCTTGCCGTTCTTGACCTCCACATAGAATACGCCGCTTTCCTTTCCCGTAAGATTTACCTGAACCGCCAGAAAATCCGTGCCCGAGGCATCGACCTTTGCCGCCATTGCCTTTACCTTTGCCATAATTTCATCGAATGTCATAAATAAACTCCCTTCGGTTTTTATATATTATACCACACTTTTTGAAAAATGTCAAGAAAGTATGCTTGCAAATTATATATATTATCGATAATCCGCAACATCTATCAAAGTGAGCAATAACTCGCGCTGTTCCGGACGACGGAACTTGAGCTGCGCTGCCGCGACAATCGGCAACCAGTCATGAATGTATTTTACGGACGTGCCCGTTTTATTGCAATAGAGTTTAAGATACTTCTCCGCCCATTCGGTGTGGTGCTTAAGGCAGAAATTGATATAGGTCTTGGCGATATCGGCGGAGGCGTTGCCCTGCTTGGCTTTGAGCCAGTCGACAATAAACACGCCTTCGTCGTTGATGATAATGTTATCGGGAGCAAAATCGCCGTGACAGAGCTTGATATGCTTGGGCATGGAGTTCAGCCGCGTGAGCAAATCGTATTTTTTCACGTCGTCAATCATATCCAGCCCCTCGATAGAGCGCTTGAGATAATCTGTCAGACGGCTGACCTTCGCGGAGTGCAGGGAGTTGATTTCGATCTGGAGGTCGACCATATTATCAAGATAACTGTCGACCTTGGCAGGGTTTTCCCTCATCAGCTGTTCAAGGGTCTTGCCTGCGATATGCTCGTAGATTATCGCCCATTTGCCGTCGATCTTCACGATCTCCTCGAACTGAGGTATTCGTGCAAAGCCAGTTTCCTCAACGCGGGCATGTGTCAGCGCTTCGTAAAGCACGACGCTCTTGGGCTCGTCTGGGTCTTTAAATACCTTTACGCATTTGCCGTCGGATTCGTAGACCTGAACCTTATCGCTATCAGCAATCATTTTTTTAAGCTCCATATTTTCACGTTCCTTTCTTAAAATGGATTTTATAATCTAACTCTTTTTACAACGCAGGCATCCCAACCGCAACGGGCAACAAGATACTCGTGATCGGGATATTGTTCAATCTCATATAGCACACGGCCACCGTCAATTGTTTTACATACTGCGTTATATGTTTCCTTGTATGGCAGAATTTCTTTGTAATCGATTTCCGCATATAACATTCCATCAAATTGATATCCATTTCTTGTATATTCTGCTCTTCGTAATATATTTTCTCTAATTATAAATGCTAATGTAACAGATAAAATTACAAAAAATATAATTATCAAGACTAACAATCTTTTTTCTTTTTAGTCATTTCAGTTTCTCCTCATATATTTCGATTTATCTCATATTCCATTTGTTAAAATTATACCACTAAACTCCGACATTGTAAAGTGCTTTTTATAAATTTTAAATAATTTGTTGAAGTTTTTTGAGTGGTTTTTGTGACAATTTATCCCAAATTGTATGTAAACAACGACACAATATTCACCGTTCAAAAAAATATTGACATTGAGAAACAAATATGATATAATAAGAAAATAGAGCAAAAAACCGATAATGAGATAATAGAAAGGAAAAAATATCATGACTATGAAAAAATTAAGCACCGCGTTCATTGCGGCTTGCCTCAGTATTACAATGCTGTCGGGCTGCAACGGTGTTCCCGCGAACAGCGTGTTCTCGGCGGACGATCTGCCCGGAAAATCAATCGGCGTTCAGAAAGGCACAACCGGCGATGATTTAGCGAAAGGTTACGAAGAGTCTCCGGAAGAGGGCAAAGAAGCGGCTAAAGTTGAACGTTTTGATAAAGGCGCAGATGCTGTAAACGCTCTCAAGCAAGGCAAAATCGATTGTGTTATAATTGATAACGAGCCCGCAAAGGTTTTCGTTTCACAAAACGACGACTTGCAGATACTTGAAGGCAGTTTTGAGCCCGAGGACTATGCTATTGCGGTCAAAAAAGGCAGCGAGCTGACCGATAAGATCAACGCGGTAATAAAGGAGCTTACAGAGGACGGCACTATAGGCAAAATCCTTGGCAACTACATAGGCGATAATCAGGGCAGTTATCAGTACACCTCTCCCGAGGATGTTGATCGCAGCAACGGCAAGCTCGTAATGGCGACTAATGCGGAGTTCCCTCCCTACGAATCCTATGACGGCAGCAAGATAGTCGGCATAGATCCCGACATCTTTCAGGCTATATGTGACAAGCTCGGCTACGAGGCGGTTATTGAGGATATGCAGTTTAACGCCATTATCGCTTCCATTGAAGCGGGAAAAGCGGATATAGGAATGGCGGGTATGACCGTCGATCCCGACAGACTTAAAAATGTGGACTTCACCGAAAGCTACGCTCAGGGGCTGCAGGTCATTATAACACGTAAGAAGTAATTAAGCCGAAAAGCGCGGCAATGAACCGCGCTTTTTTATAGGAGAAAACATATGGAAGGCTTTTTTGAGGCGATAAAAGGTTTTTTCGTATCGTTCGGCGATAAATTTTCGCAAAATTTTATCGAGAAAAACCGCTGGCAATATCTGACAAACGGCTTAGCGACTACGCTCATCATTACGGTATGTGCTGTGATACTCGGCTTCATACTCGGATTTATCGTTGCGGTTGTGCGTTCGACCCATGATAAAACAGGAAAAATGAAAGCCGGAAACTTTTTTGCGCATATTTATCTTACCGTTATCCGCGGAACCCCTGTAATGGTACAGCTTTTGATAATTTACTATGTTATTTTTCAGTCGATAAATATAAATAAGATATTTTGTGCCATTCTGGCTTTCGGTATCAACTCCGGAGCGTATGTCGCGGAGATAGTCCGTTCGGGAATTATGTCGATAGACAATGGGCAAATGGAGGCGGGGCGCAGCTTGGGTTTGAATTACCGTCAAACCATGCTGTCGATAATACTTCCGCAGGCATTCAAAAACGTACTCCCGGCACTTGCAAACGAGTTTATTGTTTTGTTGAAAGAAACGTCAATTGCCGGATACATAGCGATTACAGACCTTACAAGAGCAGGTGATATCATACAAAGCCAGACCTACGAAGCGTTTATGCCGCTGCTGGCTGTCGCAGCTATCTATCTGGTGATGGTCGTGGGGCTTACAAGGCTCGTCAGACTGCTCGAAAGGAGGCTCGCGAAGAATGATAAACGTTAGTCACCTGTACAAGTCCTTCGGAGAGCTGGCGGTGTTGGAGGATATCTCCGAAACTATCCAAAAGGGTGAAAAGGTCGTTATTATCGGACCGTCGGGCTCGGGAAAAAGCACGTTCCTGCGCTGCCTTAACCTTATGGAAACACCGACCTCGGGCACTATCACTTTCGACGGTGAGGACATAACGAGCTGCCACGGCAAGGAGCTTGACCGACTCCGCCGCAGAATGGGCATGGTCTTTCAGCATTTTAATCTGTTCCCGCACTTGACTATCCGCAAGAACATTACACTTGCTCCCGTCAAGCTTGGGCTGATGAGCAGAGACGAGGCAAACGCAACGGCTGACAGACTGCTGAAACGCGTTGGCTTGCCCGACAAGGCGGAGAGTTATCCAAATATGCTCTCGGGCGGACAAAAGCAGCGTATCGCGATCGCGCGGTCGCTGGCGATGAACCCTGAGGTAATGCTGTTCGACGAGCCTACAAGCGCGCTTGACCCTGAGATGGTCGGAGAGGTCCTCGACCTTATGAAACAGCTTGCCGAGGAGGGGATGACGATGGTTGTCGTTACGCACGAAATGGGCTTTGCCCGCGAGGTCGCGTCGCGCGTGCTGTTCATGGCGGACGGTAAAGTTCTAGAGCAGAACCCGCCCGAGGAGTTTTTCAAAAATCCCAGTAATCCGCGTCTAAAGGATTTTCTCTCAAAGGTTATATAAGCAAATTAAAGCCCCAAAAATCGGGGCGCAGTAAAGAAGTATTCCGTTGTTTTTGAAAAGGCTGCGTAGAAACCCTGCGTAGCCTTTCCTTTTTTGTCATTGTTCTGTTGGTTGAGCGTAGCCGAAGTGCTCGCCATATTGAACCTAATATAGATCTCAATGCGCTGCTCTCTATGCTAACTTGACTTATCGGGAGCGTGAACAACTATCTTCTCCACAAGCTCGTGCATAATTTCGGGAGTGAGTACACTTATATGTGTGTACTTACGGACAAGTTGAATAAAGTCGGAGAAGTTAGTTCCCGAAAATCCGTTATCAACATAAAATTAAGTATTGTGAAGTCTGCTGTCGTCAGCGTATTTTTGAAGTATCGCCTTTTGAATGTTAATATGTAAAGGGTGGGATCTGTAATACATAAGGCTGAAAGCTCATTTGCGGTAAAGTAAAACTGTATGCTAAAAGGAGGACATATGCAAAACAGAGGGGAACATGGCACGCTAATGAACGATCTGTTTTGAACAGGATAATCTACTGTTGTATTCGGCGTTCAGAGCGCGTTACGGGATAGACCTCACGCGCAAGCGCCTGCATTGGTTCGCGTTTCTGGCAATGCCCAGCGATCTGGGAGGATGCTCGCTGTCTGATATTATAGGCATACGCACGGTACCGATCTCGCCAAGCTCGGCGAGTCACAGCAACACCGGAGGTTCCTTTTGCGCTTTTATCTAAAGATTTTTATTCCACCGCTTCTATTGTAAAGGTCAACCTATGTATCGTAGAGTTAGCTTAACAAGCCATAAGTCATTTGTCTATTTTCTATCAACTCATATACAAAAGAAAAATCTGTCTGTAAGTATGCACGACAATATTTGTACTATATTATAAATTATTCATCGGCGGACTCAAGTGCTATACCAGCCGAACTTGCGATAAATTCAACAAATTCTCTTTTGCAGATAGGCTTTGAAAAGAAATATCCCTGAATGAAATCACATTTCAAGTCGGAGAAAGCGTCAACCATTTCTTGCGTTTCAATACCCTCGACAACTATCTCCATTTTCATATCCTTAAGCATTTTCACGGTATTTTGCAGGAAAATCCACATCTTGGGATTATGTTGCTCGTCAACAAACGACTTGTCAAGTTTGACGATCTTAAGCGGTAATTGGATAACGCGCTTCATATTCGAGTAGCCCGTGCCGTAATCATCAAGTGAGAACGACAGTCCTGCACGCGAAAGCTTGTTAAGATTTTCCGTCATCACGCGCTGTGAATATGACGCGGCAGTCTCGGTTATCTCAAGATTTATGCTTTTTGGCGGAACGTTGTACTTATGCATGACCGAAAGTATCTTATCTGCGAGATCGCCGTGCATACACTGCGCAACCGAAAGATTTACCTCAATATAATCCAGTCCAAGCTTCTTGAACTCATCGCACGAAACGAATTTACATACCTCCTCGAACACAAACTCACCGATTTTGTGAATAGCACCGCTTTTTTCTGCGGCGGGAATAAGAATTTCGGGTGAGATAAAGCCATGCTCCTCGTCAAACAGTCTGAGTAGTGCCTCCGCTGAAACGAACTTCCCCGAGCTGATAGAATAAATCGGCTGATAGTAAACCTCGAATTTTTTTCCATCAAGCGCGCGTTCGATTATCTTGTCGATATTGTTTTGTATAGCGAACTGATTCGCGTCGTATACATCTGTTGCTAGCATTATCTGCCCGCTGTAATGATTCTTTTCGTGGAAATCCTGACCGAATGCCATAAGAGACTTAAAGCTTTCGATCTCCTCGGGACAGCGTGCAAGCACTATATAAGGTGTAAAGTTAATATCGAGACCGTTGATATGCGAGCGCATTTTCAATTCGTTCATCAGAACGACTGCAGCTGTCTCCGCTTTATCGCGGTCACGATCGCGGAAAACCATACGGAAACGGCCTCTGTCCAGAAAGTACAAGTCGGCCTTTCCGCGCAAACGTTTATTTACATCGCTGATTGTATCGGCTATCTTATACAGTATATTTGTCATCATATCGTAGCCAAGCATACTCGTGAGCGTGTTGTAGTTGCCGATGTTAAGCATAACGACGTTTACATGCTTGTCATTGTAGAACGAGCGCTTCATGTCGTAGGCATAGGCGCTGTGCTTGTACAGTCCCGTAAACGAGTCAATGTAATCCTCAGGACGGAGCACACCTGCGCTTACAATAAACAGCGACATTGTAATGGCGAAACACTCCACCAACAGTTCGGGAATAAAAAGGTGTATAACGACCGCCATACAGCTAAGCAGTGTCATAGAAAACAAAGAGAAAATTTTCCGCCTGTTGAACAGTACTCTGTATTGAATGACATACAGTATGTTCAATGCGATATACGGCACAATGCATACATACAGCACATGAAACAGCATTCCATGGGTATAACCGTTATCAACCGTGAACATTAGATGTGTAAAAGGATTGGTCACGATCAGGAAAAAGTTAAGTCCGTATGGCAGCGCAAACAATATTATTTTTACAGGATTGCGAAAGACTTTATGCCACGTATCCGTGAGGCTGATAACAAAGAGCATATGTACAAACGGATGAACATTGTGAACCGTCAAATATCCGATATGCGCAAAATTCAGCGCAAAAAAATTTTGGCTGTTGTAGTTGTCGAGTGTCACGGCGAAAATATCAAACGAAGTGGACACTGCGGCGAGAATTATCTGCAAAAGGAACAGACGGTTTGACGTTCCTTTTGTCATCTTACGGATAATTACCGTTACAAACAGCACTGAAAGCATAATCAACGATGCTATATCAAACGCAACGCTTTTCATATGACACTCCACTCCATTCTCCGACAATACAGCACAATCACCAAAAATCGCTAAGAATATTCTAAAAAATTGTTATATATATGCATTATAACAGAACGACGAGTAAAAGTCAACCCTATTTACAATTGTTGATAACATTGTGGCATTTTTTTGTGAAAAACGCACAGATGATTTGGTGGAATTGCCTGGACATTTTCAACAATACCCTTTCTGCCTTTTTTCTTTGCTATATCGGAAGTTTAGAAATTTTTTTTACCCCCTTGACAAATACATTTAACTGTGATATAATATTAGCGTTGGATAGCTGGGTGTGGCGCAGATTGGTAGCGCGCTACCTTGGGGTGGTAGAGGCCGCAGGTTCAAATCCTGTCACTCAGACCAGCAGAAACCGCATTATAGAGCCGATCGCGAGATTTTGCGAACGGCTCTATTTTTATATCTTTTTGTAATTGTGTAACATTTTGTGTACTTTTACGTTGAATTTCAAAGCAAGCCGCTCAATCGTGTGATCGAGCGGCTTATATTATGCAAACTTAAACATTTCTTCGATTTCGGTTTCAGCGTCCGGAATGTCTGTGTTGTGATTGGGAGACTGCGCGAGGAATATGTCAAAATCCTTTA
>ERZ778511.2274-NODE-2274-length-10936-cov-8.147045_pt1 | contig 10936 bp, 17 predicted proteins | sample MGYA00510347_ERZ778511 | MGnify/ENA primary metagenome ERZ778511 (study PRJEB29527, sample SAMN07138967) | mouse gut metagenome | material: feces | host: mouse | place: China:Nanjing | collected 2016-01-25 ...
ATGATGCCATATGCGCCGCCGCAAAGGATGCTGCTGTTTTCGGCCGTGCCCTTCCGAGCAATGCCCTCCGGATCAGGCTGTACATAAAAACCTACCGGGAATACCAGGCGCATCTGGACAGTATACTGGAAGAGCTGCATAAGGCCGTGGACAATCTGCAGGGCGATCCGGTCTATGACCGTATCTGTCTTCTCCAGTCCCTCCGGGGCGTCGGCTTCCTCAGCGCGGTTGTCCTGATCGCCGAGATGGGCTCCTTTGACCTGTTCCCTTCCCCAAAGAAGCTCTATGCCTACTTTGGGATGGATCCCGGTGTGAATGATTCAGGCAAGTTCCATGGCGACAGGGTCCATATGTCCAAGCGGGGCTCCAGCCTTGCGCGGCGCATCCTGCATATGATCGCCATAAACAACCTGAAAGTGGATAAAGCAGCAAAAGCACCTGTGAACCCAGTCATTTACGATTATTACATCCGTAAATGTGCCAACAAGAAAAAGATTGTTGCCGTCGGAGCCGTCATGCACAAAATCTGCAACATTATTTTCGCTATGCTCCGGGATAATAAGCCTTTTGAGCTTATTACGCCGAAAGAACACTGTGAACGTTATGCAGCAGAACACCCAGGATCCGTAAACATCGCTGCCTGATGGGAATTTGAATCAAATTTTAAAAATCCCGTGGCAATGGGCTTATTAAAGTTACCCTTTTTTACATCAACTGCTTGAAAAAATTTCTTGAGCATTTTTCATTTTACCTATTGACATTTCTTAGCTGGACTTATACTTTTTCAAGCTCCAGCTGTGCATCTATTTCGTGCAGACTTTGCCTAAACGGATTAAACGCCGTATATGCCACATCCTCCATATGATCCTCTAGGCTCACAAACTGCGACCACACTTCCGGGTAACTCCTTTTTATTTCTCGCTGCTCTGTCAGTTTTGCATTGGGGCAGAACCAGCACCCGCCTCTTTTTGATAACTCATAACAAGGACTGAGCAATCCATACTCCATGCACTTCTCTTTTGCCATTTCCTCTGTATAGCCATACTGTTCAAGCAGAGATATGCAGCCTTTCTTCTTTTTCAGAGATTCCAGCCTCTTCGGTTCATCAATCCCAATCCCTATATACTGAGTAACCGGCTCTGTGATTTTTCGTTTGTACTCCGTTATCGGCTTAACTTTCAAATCTCTCTGCACATTACACATTCCAACTCCAGGAAAGCCATATTTCTTCCCTTTATTTTCTATGTGTTTTGTCGGCCTCTCGATTATCCGATTAAACAGAAACAGATAATCCATACTGGACCGGACGATTGTAACCTTATATCCCCAACTCTCAAATAATGGCTTTGCCACTTCCTTTATGAAATGGATATGATGCGGATTCTCACCGCTTATTCCGTTCTGTATATCAAACATCACTTCACAGAATATTATTTCATCCAACGGCTCACGATGTTCGTGGGCCAGAATGATGCTTGCTGTACTATCTTTTCCACCGGACCAACTTATCATAAAGCGCATGAGGGATAGTGCCGAAACACATATCCGCTACCGCTTGACTACCATTAGGCCGCATCCGGCCCGCAAAGGCTTTGGTAATTACATTGGTCGCCACTCGCCATCCCAATACGTCTAGGCGCTCAGCAACTCCCTCCTGCTCACTTTATTCTCCTGGAGCGCTTTTCTCCAGTATGCTATTTCCGCTTTGTCCGATCTTCTGATAGATTCCTGTAGCATCATCTCACAGTCTGCTATCGCACTCTCGATTTCCTCCAGAGTGGCCTCGCTTTCCTCTCCGCAACATCCGCAGAAATCGTCTCCGTAAAATGCAGAGACAAATTCCCGCTGATCCTGCAGAGTTGTCTTATGCTTTTTTGCCATACTCAATACCTGTTTGCCTTTCTGATCTTTTCAATCTCTGAGAGCGCAGGGGCATTGACGCATTTCTTCATGCCCTCATATAATTCCTTCGCTCCCGGATTGCCTCTCTCCACTTCATCTGCCAGGTGGCGCAGGACCAATACAATCAGCCCTGCGTCTGCCTTTGCGTATGGAGATATGGCATTGATGATCTTTTCCGAATAGTGCTGCAGACCTCTTTCCACCAACTTCATAGCCTCCTGCGTTTTACCGCTGGCAATCAGCTTGTTTCCCCGGTCCACATAACTACTCATACGCTCTTTCCCAAATGCCATGATTTCCTCCTATTCCTCTGAACCGTCCTCCGGCTCTTCGTAGCCATAACCATCGTCCTCTCCGTTTTCCGACTCTTCTTCGCCCAGGAGTTCATCCGTGATGTCCTCCAGCCCCTCTCCAGGCTCCAGTTCCGGATTGCTTTCGCTTTCCCCAGCCTCTGCATCTACTTCCCTATATTCCCCGTCAATCACTTCTCCGGTATTGTCTGGACCCGGCAGCATCGGAACGCTCTTTCCCTCGATTGCGTTGGAACCTGCAGGCTCTTCTCCTTTGCTTTCCATGTCCTTATCCTGCTGCTGAAAATCCGCATCAAAGATACTCCGCTGTGACGTATTGGCAATCGGTACCAGTTTGAATATCCCGGTATCTTCATCCATCACCAGCTCCATTTCATTGTTGAAAGAGCCGGATTTCTCGTCATTGATTTTAACAGCTGATGTCACCTTATGCTTGAACTGAGGTTTGCTGATTTCTCTTGATTCACCCTTAATATCAGGATCATAGTTCGGGATAAACTCCTTTACCATAGTGACATCAATTTTCAATGTCATGCTGCCCTCGTTGGTGCCTTTCTCCTGCATATTCCCGATAAGCCTCTGCAGGACGAAATTCATATCCCTTTTCATTTCTTCAAAGGTATCGCTGTCAAAGTCCAGCCTCTTTTCAAAATCTTCGCTCATTCTTTGATCCTCCCGTATTCAATATTGTTCTCATTCATATACTCAATCAATTTCTGCAACTGTGCCCTGGTACCAACTGCACAGAATTTTGTGCGGTACCTCTTCTCTTCCTGCTTAGGCTCAAACGGATCAACTGCCACGGACACCTGCTGCTCGCCACTCTGGACGGCTCCCGCCACTACTGGCTCCGATCCGTTTTCCCACGGGAACGTTCCATCCTCTGCCCCATTTGATACGTTTTGGGCCGGTTCCGTTACGCTTTCCCGGCTTTCAATCACGTTTTCAGCCTGTTCGGTCACAATTTCCGGCTGTTTACTTGCAGATTCCTGCTCAGCTCTCTTTTGAGCCTCCAGCGCTTTTCTCTGCTCTTCCTCGGCTTTTGCCCTTTCCTCTTCTGCCTTGCGGCGTTCCTCAGCCAGACGTTTCCTTTCAGCCTCCTCCTGCGCCTTGCGCCTTTTCTCAGCCTCCAGCTTTTCTTCCAGATCAGACAGCCGCTTATTCTCTGCCAGTGCTTTACTGAGGTCCAGTGTCTTTATGTAGACATCCTTTGCATTCAGCTTGTACTTGCTCTCCAGGCTGTCGATTGTCTCCAGGTCAGTGCGAACCTTTTCAACCTTCGCCTTTACCTCAGCCTGCGCCGTAGCCAGCTTATAGGTCTGATTGAGATACCGGATGTCGAACACCCTCTCAAAAGGCAGAACCTCCGCCAAATCACCGATTACTTCATCATAGGATTTCTGGATACTCCTTTTCTTTTCCTCTTTCTGCTGATCCTCAAACGCCTTTACCTGTCGGTCAATGATACCTACCGGCTCCTGGATCAGTGCCAAAATCTCCTTCAGTTCCGCCTCGAACACATCATACGGCTCATTGATGATTTTCTTAACCATCTTCCGGCGTTCCTCTATGGCCTTTGTCAGCTTATTCAGCTCTGCCCGATCCGCCTTTGCCTGTTTCATGTTGTCCTCCGTGTAGACAACATTCTGGTATGCGGCTATCTTATGCCTTACAACCGCCTCCAACTCTTCCTTGTTCCACTTAATCACCCGGAGGAAACCATCCTCCGTAGGGTTGATTAACCGGAACTCCATCTTTTCCGGCTGCGTCACAGCTACTTCGCTCACAACCTCCGCCTCCACCGTTTCCGGTGCCGCTTTCTTTCTTCCTGCCATCTGTCTACCTCCTATATTTGATCTGCTCCTATTACCCGGATTGATACATCCACCCTCGGATTCTCCGAATAGAACTTCCTTACCTGTGCATCCACAACCGCCGAATCATCACGGTATGCCACCTTATTCAAGCTGTCGCAGACAATCTTCCCGATATTATCCCAATCCGGCTTTTTTGTTGGCCGGATTTTATGCTCCAGCATAGCCTTGCGCTTTTTCTTGCTGATAGACTTCGGAATTTCATAGTATGCGATAATTCTCACATCCAGCGCTGCATCCTCGCTGAACATTTTCCCCTTTGCCGCCTGCTGATACATCAGCTTTACTAAATTTTCGTAGCTTACCGTTTCGTCCGGAGTATAGGTCTTTACATACTGCCCTGCTCTGGAGAACTTCGGCCTCTGCTTTCCGAATGGTTGGCCCGGTACTGAGAACTTAATCTGCCGCATAGCATCATCCTCCGCAATGTTATCCATACTGCCTCCTATTCCCCGCCAGCGGTATTGCCTGCCTCAGTGTCACGATAAATCTTCAAGTAATAATCCATCTGTTTTCCTGTCGGTGTCGCCTTTCTCTTCCCTGGTCCCACGGTATATCCATTCTCATGCAGAATTGCCGTAACCGTCTTTCTGTCCTCCAGCTTATTGATGCTGAGTTCCGCTACTTTTTCCAATGCCATATTGTCATTCCTCCATTAACTTTTTCATTTCATCAAACCGCTTTGCCGCCTCTTTCTCCCTCCATGACCTGCCAGGCACTCTCACTGGGAAACACATTTCAAATATCCTGTCGTATATCCGCTTATACCGAATGTCCGTATTCTCCTGCATTTCCTTTACTGTCATATTCGTAGTAAGGATCAGCGGCTTTCCAGCCCGATACCTGCTGTCAATGATGTTGTAGACTTTTTCCAGGGCATAGTCTGTATTTCTCTCTGTGCCCAAATCATCAATTATCAGCAGCCTGGCATCGTTCAGCCGGTTCATAAAAATCTTTTCTTCTTCCGGATTCCCCTGGATGTTCTGCAGGATTTTCACAAACGAAGTCATGATTACCGGAACCATCCGGTCCATAAGCTCATTTGCAATGCAGGCAGCTGTAAAGCTCTTCCCCGTTCCTACCGTTCCCCATAGCAATATGCCCTGCCTCTTCTCGTACATTTCCTCGAACCGTTCCACATACTTCTCTGCTAGAGCATAAACTTTCTGGTTATCCTGGTCTTTCTGGAATGAACGCAGACGCACTTCCCGCAATTTATCATCTATCAGACTGCTGTTTTTCAGACGCTCTATGCGTTCCATAGCCTCTCGCCTTTTCTCTGCCTCTTCCTTGCGTTTGTTTTCCTCGACCTGGCATTTGCAGAGGCATCTTACGACCATTTCCTTGCCGTTCGTAAAATCTGATGCTGGGAGTCTGGTCTGCTTTTTCCCTTTGCACTTTCCGCAATGCAGGAGTCCATCTTCGCCTATGTAGTCGCCGTCATCTGCCTGTATCTCTCCGATGTCCTGCGGAACTTTCACTACCTCTGCCAACTTTACCGGTTCACCAATCATATACATCACCCCTTCCGAAACGGATTCTCGTCGTCTGTGACTTCTATACTGGCCTGTGGAGCGTTCTTAGGAAGATAATCAAGGAATGGTGTTGCCTCCCCTAAAAAGGTCTTTCCATGCTTGATATACTTTTCTTCCGTCCTATCTCTCCTGCACTGATCCGCATAATTCTTCGCCGCCTCTAACAGCTGTTCATGAGAGAATCCATCCTCCAGCCTTGCCTTGTATTTCTTGTACGCCTGCGCCTTATCCGCTTTCCTGGGGTAAACGCTCCAGAACTCTTCAAAATCCGTTGAATAATTGCTGATTGCCTTTCTCGACTTCGGCTCCGGACTTTGATTCTCCGGAAGAGCAGGGGCATTTTCTCCAGGCTCTCCCAAAAGCGCTTTTTCATTTTTGACCCGGTTGTAATACTCCCTCTGCCGGTCCGCCTCTGTTGAGGACTTCCCTATGTAGTTCTGAATATCCATCATGTAGATAGCCCCATTATCCAGAACCTCAATCAGTTCCAGCTTTCGGAATGTCTCCAGCGCCTTTTCCACTGTACCTACCTGGTGTCCTACCAGGGTGGCAAGTATCTCCGGCGTGTACGGTATCACATTTCTATACATCAGCCGGCCCTCATTCCTCAGACTTTTCAGATAGAGTTTCAAGAGGATATTGCTATACATATATCCGTCTTTCATGCTCTCCAGTATCTTGATCTCTTCTGACTCGAAAAATCCCTCCTTCAGCTTTAGGTAATAATACTTTCTATTGTCTGCCATGTGTTCACCGCCAATCGTAACTATATTCCGGCTGTCAAATCCATAATCGAAATCGGCCTTGTCAGCACTCTGTTATGCCTGCAGCAATCGCACAGCTCGCATCTATCCGGCTGGTACTCGCCGCTCTTGATCCGCAGAATCCTCGGCATATTCGCCTCGACCACACTCAGCGCCTCCTGCAGATAATTGTCTGTCACATGAATAATGCGGATGTCCGGCTCTTTCTCCTTTGTCGCACCCGCAATATAAAACGGCAGCTTTTCCCCGGTGTTCTGTCTTACGATTTCCTGGTAGACTGCGCCCTGGATGTCATAACCCCAATACCGGACGAAATCCAGATAACCCAAATCCTTTACCCATTTCAGCTCCGTAATGGACGCCATGACCTTCAAATCCACGATTGCCACCTTCGGGATGTAGCTGTCGATCTTGATTTTCCACTTTGCCCCAAACAGTTCCCCGGTCATAATGACCTGTTTCTGCCCAGACATATATTTCATAAAATACTTGTCACGCTCAATTCGGGCAATGATCTCATTCGCCTTTACATATTCTGCTTTCAAGCCGCCATCCTTCTTGAACAATGACGGATGCTCCGCTTTGAACCGCTCCAGCGTTCCCTCAAAGTAAGCATCCACATAGCTGCCTACCAGAAGAGCAGTAGTTTCTTCATCCTCCCATCGCTCTTCCAGCTTTTCCATCGCCGCAAACTCGCAGGCCAGCCTACCATATGTACCCGCAAAATCCTTGAATTGGGAAACACTCATGTATTCCCTGTTAGCCTCCTGGCCGTAATAATTTTCTGCTGTCAGTTGCATTTCTTCTTTCCTCCTGTTCTTATACCTCTTCCAGTTCCAAACCGCCTATCTGGTTACTTTCTGACTCTCCCTGCATTTCCTGCATTTCAAAAGCATCCTGCGCCTCTATAACATCCTGCTGGTTGTCACTGTAACCGCCGTTACCGTCCTCGTCATAAACCTTTTGATCGTCCTGGATGGCCCTCTGCATATCAACCGATAAGATACCCCATTTACTGAGTAACAGCTTGATTACCGTTTTCAGCGCCATAGCCTCGAAATCCGTAGTCCACTTGCTTGACTTCATATTCTTGTTAATGTCGTACCGGTATGCCTGGGAATACTTCTTTGCATGGTTGTCAACCGCCGCCCTAGACATAAACAATTCCTGGCTGAACCCTGTCTTTAAGCGGAACCATGCGTAATAGCCTACGACCTTGCTTTCATCCCCTGCATCCCGTTGTGTGCATTGTGAGAAATCCGTCACAAACTCAATCTCCCCGGTAATCGGGTTGTACTTTTTCAGCTCGTCCTCGTACACAACCGCATAATTCATCTTCTCATAATATCCGGAGCGAATTGCCAGCTGGATAAATCCTTTATACATCATCTGGAACTGCGCCCTCGGTATCTTGTCATACTGCCCTGTCTGCTGGTTATATACGCTCTCGTTATATGGAACGATTGCGCTGAACCCCAAATTACTGTCAATCGGCAAATCGTATGTTGCCGCTACAAATGCGGCGCTCATAATAGAGTTCGCGCTACACTTTTTTAACTGTGCGCTCCCTGCCACTACATTAGTGATTGATGCGAGAAACTGCGGAGCTTTCTGCCCCAACACTTCCGTAAATTTCTTCTTTACCGCATCCGATGATACCATCTGCTTTACCTGCACCGCCACGCTTACGCCGGTCTGCTGCTGGCCTTGTCCGGCCTGCTGTTGTACTGCTGGCTGCTGTCCTGCCATATAATCATTCCTCCTTTTCCGCTGTGGAGAATGTCTCTCCAATCAGCTCCATAAATTCTCCTGCCGACATATCCTCTATGCAGCCCTCGCATACATATCCGTCTGGACTGTCGTAATACTTCTCGCCGTCCTGTATTCCGTCACCACATTTGCAGCAACTAAATACCATTACCGGCTCCGGAGCATTAGGGCATCTGAGGTGGCATGGTACGCTCATGCAAACACTGCACATCCTTCGCACTCCCCTTTCTGCATCCTCAATAGTGTTGTAGCATTCACATATTCTCTGAACAGATGATTTTTCAGCTCGTCCTTGAACAGCAGTGGCAGATATTCCTCCCTATTCTCTATCCCGCATACATCCATCTTCCTGTTACAATACCAAATCAGATACTCTACCGTTTCCTGGGATATGTGGATTCCCTCCCTTACCCATTCACTCACAATTTCATCAATCTTCGTCTGATCCATAGCCGCCCTCCGTTCCGAACAGATACCTTGCAACATCGCCAACGCACCTTGATACCTCTACCAACATAAGTACTAATGGCAAGGTCAGCCATTCTCCGTCGTAGGCAACATATCCTCTCTCCGCATATGCCATTTCAACAAATACCTCTGTCAGAATCAGACCAGCTATGATCCACAGCCAATTTCTTGATACATACATTTTTACTTTCCTCATTCTGCCAGCTCCTTGTCCGTATAAAAATAATGGTTTCCATGCTGAAAAAGAAAGTGCAGGTTATTCCTGTGCCAGTTCGACTTTCCATCACTCTCGAAGTATAATGCTCCCTGGCTTTCATCCCATTTGTTCAACTGGATCAATTCCAGAGCCTCGTAGCATTCCCTGTCCGGCTCTACTCTGTCAAACCTCCCATTGCTGACTGGACTGAATTGCCCATCCTGGAATATGACCTCTGGTATGCTGTCCGGGAATTTTCCGCTCCATACACGGTTGAGTACCACCAGGATTACCAATGCTTTTCCCTCAACATCCTCGCCCTCGGCCTCTGCCATTGCGATTTTTGCCAACAGGTATGCGTCCTCGGAATCCCAATCCATACTCCCTATCATCCCGCTGCTCTCTTCTGGTACATCCGTTTCTTGAATCTCTTCCTTTTCCTCTGGCTGCGTTTCTGCCACTATATCCGTAGTATTGATTTCGCAAACTTCTATTTTCCTATCTGCATCCTCCTTCTTGCCGGTGCTGTCTCCGGCATCCGCATACAAATTATCAATGCCCTTAACCGTAAATACAGCAGCTCCGCATACCGCCAGGACCTTTATTCCAAACAATAGCTTTCGCCTGCTTTTTCTACTCACAATCACTTCTCCTTTCCTTGTCCTCAGCCGATTACTCTCCCTTGATATACTTCTCTCCGGCGATCTTCATTTCGCTTATAATCTCCGCAATCTTCTCCAGCTTTTCCAGAATTGCTTTCAGTTTCGGGAGTTCCTCTCTGCTGATGATTCCGTCCTCTGTTATCTCAATTAAATCCTCCTTCATAGCCCTTAATCCGTCCTCGTTGAACCCTCGCAAAAGGCGCAGTGTAATTCCCTGTATGCTCTTTTCCTCTGTAGCCAGCGGAAGAAAACCATGCACTGGACACTCTCCCATGCAATACCCTGTAATCAGTTCCGGGGCGTTGTATAAGTCTGCCATGAGGACAACCTTATCCACCGGCACAACCTTTGTATTCCCAAGCTCATAATCGGCCAGCGTTGATACAGAAATTCCTAAAAGCTCCGATGCTCCTTCCCGGCTGTATAGCCTCTCATTGTATACTGCCGCCCTTTTCCTTGCTTTGAAATACACATTGTTATTCTCATTTATAGGACCTTTTCCCATTTCGTGTTACCTACCCTTCCGCTATAATCTAATTATCACCAGAGGGTACAGCCGACATTTTGATTTCCAGCAGACAACTCACGGCATCCACGATTTTCTCATTCATCATTCTGCCGTTAATAACCAGTGACAGCCGGTCCCTGGAGACGTTCAGTTTCTCCGCCAGCTGATTGACGCTCATTTTCTTTTTCACAAGTTCAATCTTCACGCACTGGCACCATTCGTCTGAAGGTGTATCAATCCGTTCCGGCATCCCTTTTGTGCCAAGCACTCCGTTGATTTTTTCAGCGATTGTCTGGACGCTTGCGTTTGAGTACCGGCCATTGATAACTGAGGAAACTGTCGCATAGCTGTAACCGATGCTTTCCGCCAGCTGCTTTAATGTCATATCCCTGTCAATAGCAGCTTTCCGGACATCCTTACCCCATTGTGATGTTTCCTTTCCCATTTGAGTATCACTCCTTTCTCGCATTTGCTTGATATTTGTTATTTATTTTTGCGTGTTTGCGTGCTATAATGGAAATATCCTATTTACAGGCTCGCAAACGCACTTAGAAATACATCTCGCTCTCTGCTCGCAACTTTGAATTGATTTGTATTTCATGTATATATTATACCACGCAACTGCGAGTTTGTAAATAGTTACACTCTCAATTACGAATTTATTTTGTTACGGAGGTATGAAATGGAAATAATTGAAAGAATCTATCAACTGCTGGATGAAAAAGACAAGCGTGCTTATGAACTTTGTGAAAAACTCTCTATCCGGACTTCCACTATGTCAACCTGGAAAGCCCGCACCAGCGACCCGCCTGCAAAGTACATGAAAACCATAGCTGATTTCCTCGGTGTGTCACTGGATTATCTGCTTACGGGCCAGGAGGCTCCGGTTCGCAAGAACACCACCCAGGAAGAGGATGATCTGCTTGACCTGTTCCGTTCCCTGCCG
>ERZ778511.2276-NODE-2276-length-10932-cov-4.185345_pt1 | contig 10932 bp, 10 predicted proteins | sample MGYA00510347_ERZ778511 | MGnify/ENA primary metagenome ERZ778511 (study PRJEB29527, sample SAMN07138967) | mouse gut metagenome | material: feces | host: mouse | place: China:Nanjing | collected 2016-01-25 ...
TGGTAGGGGAACTGTACAGAAATAACGGCGCATGGAAATTCAATGCCATCGGAAGCGGATTCCAGGGCGGCCTGGCAGCATTGTGCGCACATTATGGAATAGAGGTAGCATAAAAGGGGGAATATAAAATGCCGGTAAATTTAAAAAAAGGACAGAAAGTCAGCCTGACAAAAGGAAATCCCGGATTGAAACATGTGGTTGTAGGTCTGGGCTGGGATGTAAACCAGTTTGACACAGGCGGCGACTTCGATTTGGATGCGGCAGCATTTCTGCTGACAGCGAATGGAACAGTTGCAGGATCAGGTGATTTCGTATATTATGGATGCCTGACACATGCGTCAGGAAGCGTATGCCATTTGGGAGATAACCTGACAGGCGCCGGAGAAGGCGATGATGAACAGCTCAAAGTGGATCTTTCCAAAGTGCCTGCCAATGTAACCAAGATTGCCTTTACCGTGACCATCTACGAGGCAGAGCAGAGACGTCAGAATTTCGGGCAGGTGTCCAATGCGTTCATCCGTATTTACAATGAGGAAAATGGCGAAGAACTGCTGCGCTATGATTTGGGCGAAGACTTTTCCATTGAGACGGCAGTTGTGTTCGGAGAACTGTATAAAAACGGCGATGAATGGAAATTCAATGCGATTGGCAATGGTTTTCAGGGCGGCCTGGCAGCTCTGTGCGAAAACTATGGCGTAGATGTAGAATAAATATAAAATTGTTGCGGAACTCAAAAACAGCAATCAGCCTTACAGAGCCGGGATAGATTTACAAACGCGAAAGCGTTGGGAAATATATCCGTTGCAGAGGCGCTGGAAGGGGGATTGCGGAACTCTGAATCGGAGGAAATTCTAAAATGTCAATCAGTTTACAAAAGGGACAAAAGGTCAGCCTGACAAAGGACAACGCAGGTCTTTCCAGAGTTGTAGTGGGCCTGGGCTGGGACGAGGTGAAACAGAAGAAAGGATTATTTGCGCCCAAGCCGCAGCCTATTGACTGCGATGCATCCGCCTTACTGCTTGTAAGCGGGAAGTTGGTGGATAACAGGGACGTGGTTTATTATGGTAATTTAAAGCATATGACCGGTACGGTGCAGCATATGGGAGATAATCTGACAGGAGCCGGAGCAGGGGATGACGAACAGATTATCGTAGATCTTTCCCGTGTGCCCGATCAATATGACAAGATTGTCATTGTTGTTACCATTTATCAGGCAGTGCAGAAAGGCCAGCATTTCGGCCTGATTGAAAATGCCTTTATCCGTCTGGTGAATGCGGCAAATAATACGGAGATGTGTAAATACAATCTGAGTGAGAATTATTCCGGTATGACAGCCATGATTTTTGGAGAGATTTACCGTCATGGCGGAGAATGGAAATTCAATGCCATCGGCCAGGGTACGAACGATCCGGGGCTGGGGGAACTGATCAGGAGATATATCTAAATTATAGATGAAGAAAGCATGCATTATGTGTGTGGAGGATTGCATATGAAATTAAGTGGACTGAGTGAGCAGGAGGTGCTTGCTTCACGGGAGAAATACGGCTCCAATGCCATACCGGAATCGGAACCGACGACTTTTCTTGAGGCGTTTAAGGAGACGTTTGGTGATCCCATGATCAAAATCCTGCTTGTGATCGCAGCGATCATGATTGGTATGTTCTTTGTGGGGTATGCAGAGATCTATGAGCCGGTGGGCACGATTGTGGCAGTGTTGATTGTGGCTTTTGTTTCTGCAAAGACCAGCGTGGCCAGTGATACAAAGTATCGGCAGTTAAAGGACAGTACCAAAAAAGATACCTGTAAGGCATACAGGGATGGTCAGATCACAGTGATCGAAGTAGACGATGTGGTAGTGGGTGACCGGATTCTTCTGCAGTCCGGAGATAAGATTCCGGCGGATGGTATTCTGGTGGACGGAGATCTGCGTGTGGACAATTCTGCTCTGAACGGTGAGGCAGAAGAGTGCAAGAAGTTTGCCGCAAAGGAACATGTGGAGCTGCCGGAAAATATTACCGGTGACACATTCGTGGACAGGCATTCCCTGTTTCGGGGTGCTGTGGTGTTTGACGGAGAAGGCGTGCTGGATGTGCGGAAAGTCGGCCTTTCCACTATGATGGGTAAGATGGCCGAGGAAATGCAGGAAGATGAACCCGATTCCCCGCTGAAAGTAAAACTGGCAAAGCTGGCAGGTCAGATTTCCACCTTTGGCTATATTGGCGCCGTGGTCATTGCAATTCTCTATCTCGTCTTTTTCGTTATGCGTGCCGGAGGTGTGGACGGTTATCTGGCGCTGGGATGGACCCAGATTATAAAAGATGTGGTGGAAGCTGTTTCCCTGGCCATCGTAATTATTGTCTGTGCGGTGCCGGAGGGCTTACCATTGATGATTTCTTTGGTGCTGATGCAAAATACCAGCAAGATGCTGGATCACAATGTATTGGTGCGCAAGGCGGAAGGGATTGAGACAGCCGGTTCCCTGAATATTCTGTTCAGCGATAAAACAGGAACCATTACAAAGGGTATGTTGGAAGTGGTGGAGTTTTTCACGGCACAGGGAGAGACAATTCCTCTGACGGAATTGAAACAGCATGGAAAGATAAAAGAATTGCTGAATCTGGCCATTGGCAAAAATACCGCTTCTCTTTTTGACAGTCATCACAGAGTGATTGGCGGCAATGCCACAGATCAGGCACTGATGAAGTTCCTGGGAGAGGAGACATACCAGGAACTGGCGGAAAATAGCGCGTGGCTTGTCAATGCTTCCCAGGGCTTTAATTCCGCCAATAAATTCAGCCAGGCAAGAATTGACAGTATGGGAATGACCTTTTATAAAGGGGCGCCGGAGCGGCTGCTTGCAGCGGCGAAAAAAGCGTTGGACCAGAATGGCAATGAGACCAGCCTGAACCTGGATGTGTTGAATGAGAAAATCAATGAACTGGCTTCCAGAGCCATGCGTGTGCTGGCTTTCGGTTATTCCAAAAAGGGGCTGACAGCCGATCAGATCAATGATGACGTGGTACTGATTGGCCTGGCGGCTATCCGGGATGATGTGCGTCCGGAGGCAAGAGATGCCATCCGCGAGGTACAGGAGGCCGGCATTCAGGTAGTGATGATTACCGGCGACCGTCTGGAGACAGCCGTTTCCATTGCAAGGGATGCGGGCCTCATCCGGGAAGGAGCGGACAAAGCACTGACCTCCGCTGACTTAAATGCCATGAGCGATGACGAAGTGAAACGGATCATCCCTCATATCCGGGTGATTGCAAGAGCCCTTCCCACGGATAAATCCCGTATGGTCAGACTGTGCCAGGAGATGAATCTGGTAGTGGGGATGACTGGTGATGGCGTGAACGATTCCCCTGCACTGAAACGTGCAGATGTGGGATTTGCCATGGGCAGTGGTACAGAGGCCGCCAAAGAGGCCGGCAAGATTGTTATACTGGATGACAATTTCAAATCCATCAAAGATGCTATCTGGTATGGCAGAACCATTTATCACAATATATTGAAATTCTGCAAATTCCAGCTCGTTATCAATGTGGCGGCTGTGGTGGTCAGCGCTATTGCGCCGTTCTTTGGGGTAGAGGAACCGTTGAAAGTAACACATTTGCTGTTTGTCAACCTGGTGATGGACGGTTTGGGGGCCATTATGCTTGGCAATGAGCCGGCGCTGGCGGAATATATGCGTGAGAAGCCCAGAAGAAGAGACGAGAGCATTGTGAACAAAAAGATGATGGCGCAGATACTGACAATGGGTATCTGGCTGACGGTGCTCAGTTTTGTTTATCTGAAACATCCGTTTTTCAGGGGACTGTTTGAAACGGATGCCCAGCATATGACCGGTTATTTTGTTCTGTTTATTATCAGTGCCCTGTTTAACGGTTTTAATGTGCGGGATGACAGATTTGGTATATTCAAAGGGCTGGATGAGAATACAGGCTTTTTGAAAGTGCTGCTGACGATTGTGCTTGTGCAGGCGGCCATTGTCAATGCGCCTCTGATTCCACTTTCAGTGTTTACCTGGATTGGAAATATGTTTAGTTGTGTACCGTTTGGCCCGATGGGCTGGGCAGTGATTATTGTCCTTGCCTTTACCATGATTCCGGTGGATATGGTTCGGAAATGTGTGGTGAACAGATAGAAAACAACAATAGACAGCACGCTTTGCGAACTATCTATTGTCATGAATGAAAAACACGGGGTGCGGAGCTTTTGCCACCGTGATTTGGAAAAGCGCCATGCTGCGAAGGTATCGCGGCATGGCGTTTTGGTGAATGAGAAAGGCTGTTATGATGGATTTAAATACATCTTTGTCTGAACTGTCACTGGAAGCGTTGTGGGAATTATTTCCGATTCTTCTTACAGAGCATAAAAGCTGCTGGGGAGACTGGTATGAAGAAGAACAGCAGAGAATCAGGCGCATTTTACATAAGTATGATTTGAGGATACACCATATTGGGAGTACCGCAGTAAAGCATCTGTGGGCAAAACCCATTGTGGATATTCTGATGGAACTTTCAGAATACAGTTCCATCACAGACATCAAAGAGCAGCTTGTGAAGGGTGGTTATCTTTGCATGTCTGAGAAAGAAAACAGAGTATCTCTGAACAGGGGGTATACGGATACGGGGTTTGCGGAGCGGGTGTTTCACGTACATGTACGGTTTGAGGGTGACAATGACGAATTGTATTTTCGGGATTTTCTGCGCAGTCATCCTTCTGTCGCTAAAGAATATGAGGCGTTAAAGATTTCACTGTGGAAAAAGTACGAACACAACAGAGATGCATATACGAATGCAAAAAGCGAATTTATCAGGAAATATACGGAATTGGCAAAGGCGGAGTACGGAAACAGATATAAGCGTTGACAATGTAACAGGTTCATGGTTTCTGACAGGAGGCATTTGGAGTATGGACAGGGAAGAATTATTTTCATGGTGCAGACAACAGTATGGAACAGAGCCGGATTATCCATGGGCGGACAGGAATGCAGTCCTCCGTCACCGGGATACCGGAAAATGGTACGGCGCTGTTCTGGAAGTACGGCGGGACAGATTGGGTATGCAGGGGGAAGAGCTGGTGGATGTGCTGAATGTAAAAGGCGATCCTGTGTTGATTGGTTCGCTCAGGATGCAGCCGGGCTTTCTGCCTGCGTATCACATGAATAAAGAAAACTGGATTTCCATTTTACTGGATGGGACGGCGCCGGAGGAACAGATGAAAAACCTGATAGAGATGAGCTATCAGATGACAGATAAGAAGCGGAAAAACAAACCCGTTTCTGCACAGGGAGAGTGAGACAACAGGATGCTGATTTTTCATGCGGACTTGGATAATACGTTAATATACTCATATAAGCACGATATAGGGTCTGATACAGTTGGAGTGGAGCGGTATCAGGGCAGAGTGATTTCCTATATGACAGGAAGCTCTTATGAAATGCTTGATCAAATTCGGAAGCGGGTTTTGTTTGTGCCGGTGACTACACGCACGGTGGAGCAGTATGAGCGGATCGACCTGGGCAGCAGCCCACGGTTTGCGCTTGTATGTAACGGGGGAATTCTGCTGGAGGACGGACAGGAGGATGAACGGTGGTATGAGGCTTCCCTGGAACTGGTCAGGGATGCGGAAGACGAACTACAGTTGGGAGAGGAATGCCTGCATAAAGACCGTAACCGGAATTTTGAAGTGCGGAATGTGAGAGGGCTGTTTTTGTTTACAAAAAGTGGGAACCCTTCTGCAACAGTGGAAATGCTCAGGCAAAAACTGGACAAAAGCCGGGTGGATGTATTTCAAAACGGAGAAAAAGTGTATGTGGTGCCCAGGCGGATGAATAAAGGGGAGGCATGCCGGCGGTTTCGGAAAAGAGTGCAGTCAGAATCTGTGTATACAGTTGCCGCCGGGGACAGCGAATTTGATATTCCCATGTTGGAAACGGCAGAACTGTATATGGCGCCTGCAACGCTTTGCGACCTGTACGGACTGAAAGACGGGGGCAGATGGAGTGAGAAGGATGGCATTTTTTCAGATTTTATACTGAGCCGGATACTTAGGATGACAGAAACGGTTCAATGGATTTGATGGCAATAAAAGATCCGGGATGTATGAATATACATTTTCGGAGATTTTTTTCATTCATGACAATAGAAAGTTCGCGAAGCGCACTTCTGTTCTACAAAATTGTCAGAGCAGACAAGAATTAAGAAACTATTAACTATTTCAGGATTCCTTTCTTCATAATTATGCTTTAATATAAAGCGTAATTATTCGGGGCAAGAGTTGGGAGATGAAGCCGGACTGCTCATAAGCTGTTATCAAAATCCTGGAAATTGTCATAAAATTTTTGTGCCTGAAGAATTTATAGTGTATAATAAAATGCGTGTGCATGTGAACGGCTGTCAACAGATGACAGATCTGTCTGTTTCGGATTGTACATACATTTCAGAAAGAGTTTCGGGTAAAGGCAGCCATTGTGAATCAAAATAAAGGAACGGGTATATGTCAGAACTGATTACATTAAGCCATATCTGTAAAATTTATAATCCGGGTGAAAATGAGGTGCGGGCGCTGGATGATGTGAGCCTTCGTATAGATGAGAATGAATTTGTGGCGATCATCGGCCAGTCCGGCTCCGGAAAATCCACCCTGATGAATATGCTGGGCTGTCTGGATGTGCCAACCAGCGGTGACTATATGCTTCATGGGCAGGATGTAGCCAATATGACGGATGACGAACTTTCGGATATCCGCAATAAGGAGATCGGATTTATTTTCCAGGGTTTCAACCTGATTCAGAATCTGACCGCCCTGGAGAATGTGGAATTGCCACTGATCTACCGGAATGTGAGCAGACGGGAGCGGCAGCGTCTTTCCCTGGAAGCCCTGCAGAAAGTAGGGCTGGAAAAGCGGCTGACTCACCGGCCGGCAGAGATGAGTGGCGGGCAGCAGCAGAGGGTGGCCATTGCCAGAGCCATAGCCCAGGCGCCTCCGGTGATTCTGGCGGATGAGCCCACAGGGAATCTGGACTCCGTTTCCACCAAAGAGATTATGGGAATCCTGCGGGGACTCCATGAGGATGGCCGTACAGTGATCCTGATCACTCACGATAATGAAATTGCAGCCCAGGCCGAGCGTATTATTAAAATCAAAGACGGCCGGATATCGGAAGATATTTCCCGCAGCGAATTGGAGCGGCGGGATGAGGAGAGACATGATAACAGTGCAGAGGGGAAGTAAGGGATGATAAAATTCAGAAAAAAAGATGATTTTATGGATGATTCTCAGAAAGAAAAGAAAGTAAAAAAACCGAAAAATCCTGCCAGACGGAAGAAACGGATCAAAATGGCAGTGGCAATACTTGTAGTGCTGGCCATTGTGGGAGGCGTTTTTGTCAGTTCCGGTCAAAAGAAGGATGTTGCACCCCAGATTATGGCCACTACGGTGGTACGCGGGGATGTGGAAACCATAGTCAGTACCAGCGGCGTGGTAGAAAGTGAAATCACACAGATTTATTATGCGCCCATGGCCGCAAAGGTGTCCGAACTGAATGTGGAACTGGGAGACGCAGTGAAGGCAGGGGATATGCTGCTGGCCTATGACACAGAGGATCTGGAATTCAAACAGAGGTCTGATGCATTGGAGGCGCAGGTCAGTGAGAACAGCTATCAGAGTTCCATTGCGGAAAGCAATAAACAGGAAGCTATTTACAACGAATCATCGGCACAGCTTGCCAATGTGGAAGCGCTGATCATTTTCCAGAAAGATCTGATCAAACAATTTGAGTATTATGTGGAAGATGAAAAGACAGCAAAAAAACTGAAACTCTATGATGAGAGATACCGTCTGAACCGCTGGATCAATAACCTGAGCGTACAGGCATACATAGAAGATACGGAAGGCGTCCATGTCTCCCAGGCCCAGGCCATGAATGAACTGGAAGAAATCAACAAGAAGCTGGAAGAACTGGAAGCGGATAAGGAATTGACGGAACTGGAACGTACCATTGTGACTCAGCAGGAAGTACTGGCGGATCTGGAGACAATGCGGGACGAACTCAAGTCCGATAAAAATTCTTCTGAAAACGGGATTCTGGATCCCTATAAGAAAAAAGAATTGCAGGCCGTTGTGGAAAAAGGCAGGATTGCCGAACAACAGGCGCAGGCGCATCTGGAGGAAGCGCTGGCCGGCATTCGGGCAGATTTTAACGGCATTATAACAGAACTGGATATCAATAAAGGATTTGTGACAGAAGCCGGTTCCAAATTGATGAAACTGGAAAGCAGCGACGCAGTGCGGGTGAATATTTCCCTGTCTAAATATGATCTGTCCAAAGTTGCCCTGGGACAGACGGCGGAAGTGGAGATTTCCGGACAGACCTATGAAGGCACGGTGAGCAAAATCAACCGGATGGCGGAGAAAAATGATTCCGGCACAAGGCTGGTGGCTGCAGAAGTCCATATCGAAAACCCGGATGACAATATCTATCTTGGGATTGAGGGAAAAGTGAAGATCATGGCTCAGAAATCAGAAAATACACTGGTTGTTCCCATTGCAGCCATTAACACGGATCAGACGGGGGATTTCTGCTTTGTTGTCAAAGACGGGATTTTGGAGCGGCATGATGTAACCGCAGGCCTTTCATCCGAAGACAGCATAGAGATTCTGGATGGCCTGGAAGAAGGTGATATTGTCCTTACGGATACTTCCATGGAACTGACAGAAGGCATGCAGATCGAGCCGCTGATCATGTGAGGATAAGCTATGGGACAAATATGGGAATTTATAAAAATCGCTCTGATGAATATCAGAAGCAACAAAGGGCGTTCCATCCTGACGATGCTTGGCATTATCATTGGTATTTCCTCCGTTATTCTGCTGATCTCCATCGGCAACAGTGTAAAAGGCCAGATCAACGAAGAATTGAATGATATGGCAGGCGGGCAGGTGTACCTCTATGTCAGTGACAGAGACAGTGACGGCGACTATCTGAGTTTCACAGAGGATGATTTTGCGCTGATTAAGGAAAAGATCCCTCATGTAGTGGGTGTGACTCCCCAATGGCAATACTGGGGTGCCACTGTGGCCAGCCGTAAAGGGGATACCAGCGTAGTCATCAAGGCCGGCAACCAATATTTGGAATATGCCTCCAAAGATCCTTTTTTACACGGCGGGTATTTTACGCAGAATGATTATGACGCGGGAAGAGATGTATGCGTGATTACAGAAAACGGCGCCAGGCAGCTTTTTGGCACCTCCAATGTGGTCGGCATGACACTGGAACTGACCATTTTCAATGTCTCCAGGGAAATGACCATCGTGGGTGTGCGCAAAGACAGTGATTCCGCCATGTTGAATATGTTAAATGGAGAACGTATCTACCTGGATATGCCCCTGTCCGTGTTTGCAAATTTTGGATTTTATATCGGGGACATGAGCGATATGCTGATTATTGCGGAGTCTTCCGAATATTCCACGGATATAGCCCAGCGAGGGATCCAGTTGCTGGAGGCCAAATACAATGTCCGGGGTGAAAACCTCATTCAGGTGGATGACTTCAACGATTACATGTCACAGATGAGCAGTATCCTCAATTATATTACACTGTTTGTTGCTTTCGTGGCGGCAATTTCGCTGCTGGTAGGCGGCATCGGCGTTATGAATATTATGCTCGTCTCCGTAACAGAGCGTACAAGGGAAATCGGCATCCGCAAGGCCCTGGGGGCCAGGACATCTTCCATTATGCTTCAGTTTTTGTCGGAGTCAGCCATTATCACACTGGTAGGCGGTATGATCGGCATTTTAATTGGCATTGGCGGAGCCCAGTTAATCTGTGGCGCCATTGGTTTCAACGCTTCCATCAACATCAGTATCATCCTGATTGCCACACTTTTTTCATCTGGCGTGGGACTTTTCTTCGGTATCTATCCGGCCCGTAAGGCCGCAAAACTCAGTCCTATTGAGGCACTGCGTGTGATGTCATAAACATAACATAAGCATATAAACACAGGCCCTGCCCTGTTGCAGCGTTCGGAAGGAACAGTTGCAATAAGCGGGCCTGTGTTTGCATTCACGACAATAGAAAGTTCCCTAAGCGTGCTTTTTATATGTTTATGACAAAAGATACCCGGCAAGCCGGCTTCACAATTTTTAATGGACACAAAATAATACCTATTGTATAATAAATGCTGTATAGGGACGAAATGGGTATCCTATAGCGAATCGCCTGCGCAGTGTAAGAACATTCTGTCAGGAAATCTGAGGAGGTAAATATGCAGACTATCGTGATTGTACTAAATCCCGGAAAACTCGAAAACCCGGATTTAGACTTGCGTTATCAAATACCGGATCGTATTGAAGAGCTATCGGGCGGATTGATAAAAGATAACGGGTATGATTACATAGATACAGAAGATGGACAACCCGGTCCATTGCTGGGAATCTGGTTAGAGACGGAATCAGCAGATGAAAACTGGCCTGTGATTGTCAAATTGTTTCAGGAAGAGAAATTCAAAGGGAATGATCTGTCAAAAGCGGCAGAAATTTTTATATCTGAAAACGATACAGAAGATATAGAAAACTGTACATTGGTTTTCCCCGGATAGCGGTTTGTGTTCACACCGCAGCTTTTTGCCAGAGGGGAAAGCCCATCCCGCCTAAGCACCCTGCGGCTGCGTCAAAGTCGCCGACAACAGGGAATTTTGGCTGATTCAAGTGTTCCGCCTGTTTCTGTGGCGGACCTGCTGAAAAAATCGCAGCATACCCCCATACACAACAGGGCAACGGAATTATCAGCCCCTGTTACCGCCGCACCGGTTTAGAGTTCCACCATACCGATAAACCGGAAGTTGTAAGTGTTACATATCTTCAATGAGGATAAAACCTCCATCTTTCTTGCCATTGAGAAATATAAACATTGTAGGTTCCCCTCCA
>ERZ778511.2279-NODE-2279-length-10920-cov-4.234146_pt1 | contig 10920 bp, 12 predicted proteins | sample MGYA00510347_ERZ778511 | MGnify/ENA primary metagenome ERZ778511 (study PRJEB29527, sample SAMN07138967) | mouse gut metagenome | material: feces | host: mouse | place: China:Nanjing | collected 2016-01-25 ...
GGCAGCCGCACAGGCTTGGTGATATAGTCATCCGCTTTCTGTGCATAAGCCTCCAGTATCACCGGCTGATCTGTCTGAGCCGACAAAACCAGAACAGGAACATCGCTTTCCAGACGAACCGCCTGCAGCAGCTCCAGACCGTTTCCATCCGGCAGGCCCAGATCCAGCAGGATCAGATCCCAGTCTCCGGCCGCCTCCTGGAGTCCCTGAGCCAGCGTCATGCAGAACAGACAGTCGAAATCCCGCAGAGAAACCCGCAGAGCCTCCTGCATATCCATGTCATCTTCCAGTACCAGTATTTGATGTTTCATATTCTCTTCCCTTTTTCTTTCATCATACCTGAACCGCAGAACACAAAAAAGAGACCGGAAATTTCCGGTCTTGTGAGTCATTCGAACTGTACGGGACTAGATGTCCATGTCCTTCTGCGCAGCGGTGATAATCGCCATCTTGTAGATCTCAGTCGCGTTGCATCCGCGGGACAGGTCGTTGATCGGCGCATTCAGGCCCTGCAGAACCGGACCGATGGCCTCCCAGCCGCCCAGTCTGGCTGCGATCTTGTATCCGATGTTGCCCGAGGACAGGTTGGGGAAAATAAAGGTGTTGGCCTGACCGGCAACTTCGCTCTTGGGCGCCTTGAGTTTTGCCACATCCGGTGCAACCGCCGTATCAAACTGCATCTCGCCATCCACAGCAAAATCAATGGGCATCCGGTGCAGACGCAGAGCGGCTTCCGCCACCTTCGCCACGCATTCACCCTTGGCGCTGCCAAAGCTGGAATAGGACAGCAGGGCGATTTTCGGCTCAATGCCGAACTGCCTTGCAGTTCTTGCAGTCTGCAGTGTGATTTCCACCAGATCATCCGCATTCGGGTTCAGGTTGATGGAACAGTCGCCCATCATGTATTCCTCATCCCCCTTCAGCAGCAGGAACGCAGAGCTGACCAGGGCATTGCCCGGTGCCGCCTTCACCAGCTGCAGAGCCGGACGGACTGTATCCGCCGTGCTGTATGTGGCACCGCCCAGCAGGCCATCCGCATAGCCCATCTGCACCAGCATCGTGCCAAAATAGTTGGTGGACAGCAATGCCTTGCGGCAGCGCTCAATATCCAGCTTGCCTCGTCTGAGTTCAACCATCTTGACAGCCATTTTGTCAATGTCAGGATATTCGGCGGGATTCATGGTTTCAATACCCGTCAGATCAAAGCCGTGTTCCTTGGCAGTGGCTTCGATTTCTTCCTTTTCGCCCAGCAGAATCGGACGGATCACATCTTCCGCAGCCAGCTTTGACGCCGCTTCCTGCACCCGGGCATCCCAGCCTTCGGTGAATACAATCCGGATTCCCTGTCCTTTGATTTTCTCTTTCAGTGTATCGATGATCATAGGTGAAACCTCTTTCCGTTCAGGAAAAATATACCACAGCCCACAGACGGATAAAACCTTGTGAACCATTTCACCCACAGAGGCATTGCAAGCCGCTTTCCCCCTGCGTATACTGACCTCAGGCAGAGTAAGGATACAGGCGTAAAGTGTTTCGGGCACGGGGAGTTGGTCCGAAAACGAAGCAAGCCGCGATCTGTGTCCTGCATCCCGCTGTCGTTTGAAAAAAGTCAGGATTTCCTCCTTTTTCCGAGCGTCAAAGGGAAAGGAGGTTTTTATATGTCTGCATTGATGTCATCCATCAAAACCAGCGCCAGGAACCTGGGCAATATCCGGGTTCTGACCGGCACGGCCCTGTTCTGTGCCCTCTACATGATCCTGTCCATGTTCAACATCTACTTCACCCCGACCCTGCGGATCACTTTCGGGTTTCTTGCCATGGCTGCATCCTGCTATTTCTATGGCATGGCTCCCAACCTCATCGGTGCATTCATCTGCGATTTCCTGGGATGGGCCCTTCACCCCGACGGGGCCTGGTTTCCCGGCTATGCCCTGAACGCGATGTTTCAGGCAGCGGTGTTTTCCGCCTTCTTCTATCAGATGAAAGAAGTCAGGATCTGGAAAGTGCTGGCAGCCAGACTCATCATCGTCCTGGTCGTCAACCTCATCCTGAACCCCCTGTGGCTCTCCCTGATGTACGGAGACAGCTTCTGGATCCTCATGACCGCCCGCATCGTCAAGAACATCATCATGTATCCCATCGACTGCTTCATGCTGGTCATGGTGCTGCGCCTCTGTGTGCGGCTGAAGCAGCAAAGAGGCTGATCCTGATCCGGTCTTCCCCAGCCGGGCAGCGTGCCAGGTTTCCATCCGCAAACATCAAAGGACTGCCCGTTCATCATCAGAGGCAGTCCTTTTCATTTTCATTGGGCTATATGGAGGATGTCCGCCAAAGCCCTCAGCGGGTCTTTGTCTTTCTGCTGTCAAAAAATCCAGCGCCAGAAGCAGAAGGGCAGGAACGGCCAGAAAGGAACCCGGGGACAGCTCCGTGCTTTGCCGCAAAACAGAGGGCCCAGGAAACCAGGGCCAGGACCGGCTGCAGCCGGCGGTTCCAGGCGATGCGCCATGCGTGACACCGCAGGTGCAGGATGATCATCAAACCCAGCAGACAGACAGCAGCCCAGTACAGGTTGTCCACGATCGGACAGAGTTTCTGCATATGTCTCCTGTGTTTTGCGGCCATCTTCTGATCCACCCGTTCCGTTTCCCGGGTACTTCATTTGTACTTCAATACTATGGAAACCGCAGCCCGTCTTTTCCCGGAGCATCAGCCCTGCCGGTCACACCTCAGCCCCGCAGATCCTTCACCGACCCACCAGGTTCAAACCGTCAGCCGAGTTCCTGCTTCCTCGTTTTCGAACCGCACGGTGGCCAGCGGTGGCTGCATCAGTTCCCCGAACTCATAGCCGCCAAAGCCCATGATAGACAGATCGTCCGGAATCGACAGATTCAGCTGTCTGGCTTCCCGGATCACCGCCATGGCCATGCGGTCGGTGGCCGCAATCACCAGGCCCGGCCTGCAGTCTTCCAGGATCTTCCGGGCAGCTTTCCGCGTTTCTTCATAGGACCATGTGGCTTCCCCCGTGGCAATCTGTGTTCTTTCACTCTTCAGTCCGTCCAGCACTCCCTGCTTTCTCTGGACACCGACTGCCGCATCGGATTCACTGACTCCCAGTTACACCACATTTTCATGTCCCCTGTTCCGCGCGTAGCGTCCAGCTTCATACCCGGACCCATAGTCGTCATTAATCACGGAGGTTCCATGGCGGAAATTCTGGCCCAGAACCAGGAACGGCACGCTGCTGCCGTCCTGCAGCCGTTCACGGGCATCTGTGATCGTGGTGGCAATCAGGATCACACCATCCACCCGCAGGGACCGCAGATATTCGATCGCCTCGATCTCCCGGTCCGGATTGTGGCCGGTGGTCAGGATGATCACCGAATAGCCGGCTTTGCGCAGCGTTTCATCCATGGTCGTCAGCTGCCTGCCGGTCACCGTGGAGGTCATGGACGGTGCCACAATGCCAATCGTCTTCGTGGACTTCAGCTTCAGGTTCTGGGCTGCGGTACTGGGTTCAAATCCGGTGTCTTCTATGACCTTCGCAATGATCGCCCCGGTTTCTTCCTTCACAGATCCGCCGTTGAAGCAGCGGGAGACCGTGCTTTTGGCCACTCCGGCTTTTCTGGCTATATCTGAAAACGTCAGTTTTTCCATGCTCTGTCCTCTGAAAAAAAAACCGCAGGGGCTGCCTGCGGTTTCATCGTCTCACGCTGCAAGAAAGGTTTCCACAGCCTCTCTGTCCGGCATCGCCGGAATGGCACCGGGTTTGCGGACGGTCAGCGCCGCGGCTGCGTTGGCAACTCCCAGAAGCTCCCTGACTGTTTCCGGATCCAGTCCTTCGGGGTTCAGGTCACGGGTGGCGAACTGCCACAGCACGGCACCCCAGAAGGAATCCCCTGCGCCGTTGGTATCCGCGATCTGTGACGGGATGCCAGGTACCTTGACAATGCCCGCCGATGTTCCGGCCATGGCTCCGTTTGCTCCAAGTGTGATGGCCGCAAACTTCACACCCGCATCCAGCAGCGCCTGCAGCGCCTCTTCCGGATCGGCCTTTCCTGTCAGCAGCTCCGTTTCCTCATCGGAGATCTTCATCAGATCCGCGAAGGGCACCAGGGACCGCATGGCATCCATGGCCTCCTGGCGGCTGTTCCAGAGACTGGCCCGATAGTTGGGATCATAGCTGACAAGCGCCCCGGCCGTCTTTGCTTCCCGGATGCCTTCCAGGGTCGCGGTGCGGGCCGGTTCATGGGTCAAAGACAGGGAGCCTACATGGAAGATCTTCGCATCCCGGATCTGCGCCCGGTTCAGTTCATCGGCAGACAGCTGGGTATCTGCCCCTGGCTTGCGGGCAAAGGAGAAGGTGCGCTCGCCGGTATCATCCACCGATACAAAGGCCAGGGTGGTGAAGTGCCGGTCATCCAGCAGCAGGCCGCTGGTGTTCACGCCTTCAGCTTTCAGAGTATCGGAGAGAAACTGTCCGTGCATATCATTCCCGGCTTTTCCCAGGAAGGAAGCGGTGCCGCCAAGTCTGGCCACCTGTACGGCGACATTGCCTGGTGCCCCGCCCGGGTGTCTGGCAAACAGCACCGCTCCGTTGTCTGCTGTACCGCTGTGGGTAAAATCAATCAGGATTTCTCCAAAAGCTGTCACGTCTGTCTGTTTCATGCGTGTATCCCTTTCTGCGTGTCTGCACACTGCTTTCATATTCAGTATAGGGACCCCCGCCATGATGCGCCCATGGGCCTTTCATGCTGTTTTATGGACATATGTGTCTTTTGTTTCACATACAGACAGGCTGGTTCACTCTGTCACAGGTTGAGGCAGCTGGATGCTGTCATGGTTCCGGTTTCCGGCACAGCATCGAAAGGCCGGTTTCTGCAAATATCACCGGTTCATCAGTCCGGTTTCTGTTATTATGAAAGCGCACGTAAAACAGAAAGGGAATCAAACCATGAAGCTGAAAAACAAATCCATTGTCGTGACAGGTGCATCCTCCGGAATGGGAAAAGCCATTGTGGAGCTGTTCGTCAAAGAAGGCGCGAATGTCATTGCGGTGGCGCGACGAAAAGAACGTCTGGAAGCCCTGGCAGAGAGCCTGAAGAACGAAGCCGGACAGGTGCAGGTCTATGCCGGAGATGTATCCCGGCGGGAGGACTGTGAAGGCATGATTGATGCAGCCATTGCAGCCTGGGGACGACTGGATATCCTGGTCAACAACGCCGGTGTCATGGATGACATGGCACCCATTGCCGAAGCCAGTGACGAGAAATTCCGCCAGGTCATGGACGTCAATGTCTATGGTCCCATGGCGGCGATGCGCAAGGCCATCCAGGTGTTCCTGGAACAGGGTCAGGGCGGCAACATCATCAACGTTTCATCCGTGGGCGCCTCCCATCAGGCAGCAGGTCCCATTTACGGTGCCTCGAAGGCAGCCCTGAATGCCATGAGCCGTAACACTGCCTTTATGTACAAAGGAGAAAAAATCCGGGTCAATGTGATCGCTCCAGGCGGCATCAACACGGAGATTGCCACTGCCATGGGCCGGCCGAACATGGATGGCTATACCCGGCTGGGGGCTGTGCTGAAGCTGAGTCCGGCGCCTGGCGAAGCCACGGATATCGCACAGTGTGCCCTGTTCCTGGCAAGTGACGATTCCGCCTATATCAGCGGCGACATCATTGCAGTGGACGGTGGCTGGACTTCATTCTGAGTCCAGTTCCGTCTGCTGAACCTTCACAGAGCATCCAGCCAGTACGAAAGGGACAGACTCTGCCTTGTCAGCAGGATCTGTCCCTTTTTGATCTGTTTTACTGTCTGCAATGTATAGAAAAAGACCGCTGCAGCGGTCTTTGTGGTGTTGTGTTGTTGTGCGTGAATGGCAGTGAAGTGTCTTTATGCGTCCATGAACGCCTGGAGCTGTTCTGTTGTCGGCAGTCCTTCGTTGTCTCCGGCTGTCATGACCTGGATGCAGCCGATGGCATTGCCCCGGCGCACCCCGTCCTCCATGGGAAGTCCTTCCAGCAGGCTGCTGATCACGCCCACCGCAAAGCCGTCTCCGGCTCCTACAGTATCCACGACTTTGTCCGCCTTGTACCCCCGCACCTTTGTGCTTCCTTCTGCCGTGAAGAGGTATGCACCATCGGATCCGTCCTTGATGATGACCGTCTTCGGTCCTTTCTCCAGGAAGAACGCCGCGGCTTTCTCCGGATCGGAGGTCCCCGCCAGGACTTCGCATTCCGCGATCCCCGGCAGCACCAGATCCGCCTTTTCCGCCAGTTCGTTCAGGACCCTCCGCATGGTCTCCTCATCTTCCCACAGCGCCGGACGCAGGTTCGGGTCGAAAGTCACAATGATCCCCGCTTCCCTTGCCCGGTCCATCAGCCGGTGTGTTGCAGCCCTGGCACTTTCGGACAGCGCCGGCGGGATCCCCGTCACATGCACCAGATCCACATCATCCAGGTCCAGCGCGTCAATTTCTGCCGCAGAGATGTGCGAAGCCGCAGACCCCTTCCGGTAATACGGTGCATAGGGATCGCTGCCGTCGGTCGTCCGGTTCTTCAGCTGGATCCCGGTCTTGTACACAGGATCCACGGTGATGAACTCTGTGCCAATGCCGTTGGATTTCAGCGCACCTTCGATGTAGCGGCCAAAGGGATCATCCCCCAGCCTTGTGAGGTACTGGGCGTGATGCCCCAGCCTGGTCAGGCCGATGGCCACATTCACTTCCGCACCGGACATGGAGCGTGTGAAGTGGCAGATGTCTTCCAGTTTCCCCGGCATGTCCGCTGTCAGCAGCGCCATGGGTTCGCCAAACAGAATCACGTTTGCCATAGGTCAGTCCTTTCTCACCAGATGGATCGCAAAGCCGCCGGTCTCCTTCTGGAAGTAGACCGCCTGGATCAGCCCGTTCGGGCGCCGCACGATGCTGTCCTGGTTGAATGCAACACCGCGCTTTTCCAGATACGCCATCGCCCGCTCGACATTGGGCGTGGAAATGGCGATATGGCCCTTCTTGCCCAGATAGGGAGATTTCAGTGTTTCCACATAGGTGTCGGAGAAGATCGAAGAGGGGTTCTCCCGGGCTTCGAAGCCGAACACCGTCTCGAAGAACTGCGCAATCTGATGTGCTTCCCCTTCATTGGCAGCATTGATGCCGATATGAGCCAGCTTCAGGTCCAGCATCTTCGTCACGGCACTATGGGCTATGGCCTGGATTTCGTCAAACCGGCCCTCCTGGATCAGGACGGTCGGTACCATCCAGCTGCCGCCGGCACAGACGACCTGAGGCAGTTTCAGGTATTCCTGGAAATTGTCCTCGCTGATCCCGCCCGTGGGCATGAACTGCATCGCCGGGAACGGACCCGAAAGGGCCTTGAGCATCCCGATCCCGCCAGCTGCCTGTGCGGGGAAGAACTTCACGAACCCCAGCCCTGCATTCACGGCTGCCGTCAGCTCCGAGGCACTCTGGATGCCCGGCACCACTGGCATACCCTGTTCGAGGCACCAGCGCACGACACTTGCGTTGTATCCCGGAGACACGATCACATCCGCGCCGGCGATCCTGGCACGCTCTGCCTGTTCAACATCCAGTACAGTCCCGGCAAGGATCACAACATCCAGCCCCGATTTACGGACCGCTTCAATGGCCTCTGCCGCCGCCTCTGTACGGAACGTGATTTCAATGCAGTCCAGTCCAGCCTGCAGCAGCGCCTTTGTCAGGTCAACCGCATGTCCGGCTTCATCGATCTTGACCACCGGGATCAGCCCGGCTGTCTCCAGGCTGCGTTTCAGTTCTTTGTTCATGGTTCTTTCAGCTTCTTTGATTCTCGGGTTTGTTGACCGGATAGCGGATGGGCTTTCCTTCCAGGAACGTCACGGATTCCTCCGCCACTTTCCGCTTCAGCTCGCTGGCTGCTTCCTCGGAATACCACGCCATGTGAGGAGTCACAATGACGTTCTCCTGCCGGAATAGCGCATTGTCCGGACTCACCGGTTCCCCCAGCATGCAGTCCAGGGCTGCCCCGCCGATCATGCCGGACTTCAGCGCCTCCAGCAGGTCCGCCTCGTTGATGATCCCCCCGCGGGCCACATTCACGATCAGGGCGCTGTCCTTCATGTCCCGGAAAGTTTTCTCATTGAACAGGTCTTTGTTTCCGTCTGCCGGACAGTGCAGGGAAATGATGTCCGACTCCTTCACCAGTTCATCAAAGGGTACCGGGGTAACATAAACAGCCGTTTCATTGGTTTCCCGGAAATACGGGTCAAATCCGATGACTTTGAAGCTCAGAGCGTGCATCTTCTGCGCGAAGTTGCGTCCAATCCGCCCCAGTCCCACGACCCCGCAGGTCAGGTCCGAGAACCGGTGCACCGGGATCGCCGTGGTGTAATCCCACTTCTTTGTCTTCGTCTGTTCGTTCATCGGCACGATCTTGCGCAGCATCGCCAGGCTCATGGCAATGGCGTGATCGGCCACTTCATTCATTCCGTAGTCCGGCACGTTGCCCACCTGCACACCGAGTTCCGTTGCCGCTGGCACATCCACCGTGTCCACACCCACGCCGTAGCGGACCACATACTTCAGCTTCGGGCAGGCTTCCATCACCTTCCTGGTGATGGGCGCATATTGCACGATGAACACATCCGCGTCCTGGCATTCCCGGATAACGTCCTCTTCTGTTTTGCACTGCTTCAGTTCCAGCGGGATCCCCGCTTTTTCCAGCACGTCCTTCTCGATCTGGATGGAGTCATGGTCACAGTCCGTGATGATCACTTTCAGGTCTTCGTTCATGTTCCTGTCCGTCCTTTCTGCCTGGGCCTACCGCACCAGGTAGCCGCCATCCACCGGGATGATCGCGCCGTTGATATAGTCCGATGCATCGGAGGCCAGCCATACGACCGGTCCCTTCATGTCTTCGCCCGTTCCCCAGGTGCGGTTCGGGATCCGGTTGGTGATCTCCGCGTTCCGGGGGTTCTCCGGATCCAACAGGGCCGTGTTCATTTCCGTGGCCATGTAGCCGGGTGCCAGGGCATTCACGTTGATTCCCTTGCAGGCCCACTCATTGCACAGCGCCTTGGTGATCTGCGCCACGGCACCCTTGGAGGCTGCATAGGCCGGTACAGTGTAGCCGCCGAAGAAAGACAGCATGGAGGCGATGTTGATGATCTTGCCACCTGTTTCCTGTTTCAGGAACTGACGTCCTGCCAGCTGGCACATCGCGAACACAGAACGAAGGTTCACGTCCATGACGAAGTCAAAGTCTTCCAGGGGGAACTCCTCGCTGGGATAGCGGCGCTGCACGCCGGCTCCGTTGACCAGAATGTCCAGATGTCCGCCGAGTTTTTCGACAGCCTCATTGAATTTCTCTTCGCGGGTGGCATCGTCTGTCAGGTTGCAGATGACCGCCTGACAGTCATAGCCCTGCTGACGCAGTTCTTCGGCTGTGGCTTCCACCTTGGGGTTGATGTCCATGATCACCACGGAAGCGCCGGCTTCCAGCAGTCCTTCCGCCATGCCCCGGGACAGGCCCTGGGCTGCGCCCGTCACGATGGCTGTTTTTCCTGTGAGGTTGTTCAGATTCATTGTATTGTCTCCTTGTTTTGTCGTCGTTTTTACGCCTGTACAGGCGGTTTCTTTTCACTGTTGCATATGGCCCAAAACAGCTGACTGTGTTCTGTTCCTTCCTGTCATTCTTTCGACTGCGGAATGTTCGGATCCCGACTGTGAATCCTTTATATACGTATATATATGCAGCTGGTCAGCCAGCCTGTTTTGCCGGATCGAAAGCCGGATCCGTGATGGCCAGGTCGTAGCTTCTCTGGGCCGGACTGAAGGACGCCAGCACCCACAGATAGGCATTGCGTCCGCCGGGTGCCGCTGCTGTGGGGTGGTATCCGCAGGGTGCCTGCACCATCGTCCCCGAGTGCACCGTATGCGCCACCAGGTCCTCCACTTCCCCGCTCTTCAGATAGCTGATGTGGAACCCGAACCTGGGCAGCGGCATGTCGAAGTAACAGTACACTTCCTCCAGATCCTTCTCGTGCTGGTGCGGCGGCCAGGACGTCCATGTCCCGTCCCCTGACCAGGTCAGGCCGCAGATCAGGCGGCTTGCTTCATCCCCGGGTGCCAGGGTCATCATGACCTCCCGCTGTCCCGATCCGCTTCCGTGGATCTGGTGGATGTCTCCCACCGGCAGGGTCGCATCGAACTTACGGAACATCGGCTGTCCGATGCCTTCGTATTTCGCACCGGCGATGTAGAAGATGCTGTCTTCTAGCGCCGTGATGGTGACCTTGTCCTGTCCGGGGATGTAGAAGGAATCAAACTTCTCCATCTCCTGGTCCAGGCTTTCATGATCCGAGAGCTTCGCCTTGCCGGCAATGAGCACCGGATGCAGCTCCAGGTCGCCGGATTCCAGGGTGTAACTCTGACCAGCCGGCAGATTCAGACGGAAGATCTGTGCTTCCTGGCACTCCGCCGTGTCCGGCGTGATGACTTTGTGAAATCCCGGTTCTTCGGAAGACTGGACCTTCCAGCTCTCCAGCCGGGTCTTTGTATCTGTATTGGTATTGGACACTGTATTTCTCCTTGTTTAGTTCCTGATATTTGATTCGTTTTTCAGACTTTTGCATCGAAGTCTGCGATTGCCTGTTTCTTCTGACGGTCTCTTACGAAAACCGCTGTTCACGGACCTGATTTAATCTGAAGGTCAGCTCTGTCTGCCCCGGAACTCGGTCTGGACCCTCCTGAACAGGACGGCCCGGACGGAGGTCTACTTCAGCAAGAAAGTGCTGACCGCCGGGATCAGGACGACCGCCAGGAACACCAGGATATAGCCGATGAAGAACGGGATCTGGCCCTTGACGATTTCTCCCATCTTCAGCTTCGTCACCGAGGCAGCCGAGAAGATGTTCACAGCCACC
>ERZ778511.2280-NODE-2280-length-10918-cov-5.015834_pt1 | contig 10918 bp, 11 predicted proteins | sample MGYA00510347_ERZ778511 | MGnify/ENA primary metagenome ERZ778511 (study PRJEB29527, sample SAMN07138967) | mouse gut metagenome | material: feces | host: mouse | place: China:Nanjing | collected 2016-01-25 ...
CTTCTTCCTCTTCTTCATACATGGGGACGATCCCCAGGGGGTACAGCGGGCCCAGGGGCCCGCCTACCAGCATGAAGCGACGCTCTTTCTTCTCCCGGCGCGCCTCGCCCTCGTAGGGCTCGTCGCCCATGAACAGTGGAATCCCAAGGTCATCTATCGACATCTTCTCTCACCTCGCTCCCAGTTTGCCCGGAAGCGCGTTTTTTATGGGAGGAAATGATTTCTGCGGTATATCTGGTCCTCTCCGGCAGATACTAGGAGGGTATTTCTGATGCAAATCAAAAGCTGACGGGAACTCCCGGCGCTGTTTGCCACCACAGGTGGCAAATGTGCGCTAAAGCCGCGCATGTTGGGGCTCGCTTCTGCCCTTCGGATTTTTTCGGGCGCGGCTTTTGGGCGTTCCGCCCTCTGCGAAGGGCGGCCAGGGGCTCTGCCCCTGGACCCTGCCACCTTTGAAAAGGTGGACGAAACTTTTAATGATTTGCACTTCTGATGAGGAGATGGACCATGGAAATTTCAAAACAGGAGTACCAAAAATTTGTCCAGGACCGGGCGAAGAGCTCGCCCATCGTCAAAAACTGCGCGCTGGCCTTTGTCTTTGGCGGCAGTATCTGCGTGCTGGGGCAGGCCATCATGGATGGATGGATGTCCCTGGGGCTGGAGAAGACCGACGCGGGCACCGCTACCTCCATCTGTCTGGTGTTCCTCTCTGTCCTTCTGACGGGGCTGAATTTGTACAATAAGCTGGGCCGCTACGGCGGCGCGGGGACGCTGGTGCCCATTACCGGTTTCGCCAACGCCGTGGCCTCACCGGCCATCGACTTCAAGAGCGAGGGCCTGATCACGGGAATGGCGGCGAAGATGTTCACCGTGGCGGGGCCCGTGATCGTGTTCGGCGTGACGGCCAGCGTGATTTATGGCGTGATCCTGATGCTGATGTAGCGCGGAGCGCAGTCCGCTTCGGCGGGCTGCGCTTTTCTGTAAAATTTGTAGTGGAAAAGTGCGGGTGCCTGTGGTATACTGGCATTATCCAAATACTAGGAGGGAATCACTATGCCGTACATCCTTGCCGCTATTGGCGTCATCGTCCTGATCCTGCTGGTCACCAATATTCAGGTGGTCCAGCAGTCCCGGGCCTTCGTGGTGGAGCGCCTGGGGGCCTACCAGACTACCTGGGGCGTGGGCCTGCACATCAAGCTGCCCTTCATCGACCGGGTGGCCAAGCGGGTGAGCCTGAAGGAGCAGGTGGTGGATTTTGCACCCCAGCCCGTCATCACCAAGGACAATGTCACCATGCAGATCGACACCGTCATCTATTTCCAGATCATTGACCCCAAGCTGTACGCCTACGGCGTGGAGCACCCCATGAGCGCCATCGAGAACCTGACCGCCACCACGCTGCGGAACATCATCGGCGATCTGGAGCTGGACCAGTCCCTCACCAGCCGGGACCACATCAACACCCAGATGCGGGCCATCCTGGACGAGGCCACGGACCCCTGGGGCATCAAGGTCAACCGGGTGGAGCTGAAGAACATCATCCCGCCCCGGGACATCCAGGACTCCATGGAAAAGCAGATGCGGGCCGAGCGTGAGCGCCGGGAGGCCATCCTCCAGGCCCAGGGCCAGAAGGAGAGCCAGATCCTGGTGGCGGAGGGCGAGAAGCAGTCCGCCATCCTCCGGGCCGACGCCGCCAAGCAGTCCGCCATCCTGGAGGCCGAGGGCCAGGCCGCCGCGATTCTGAAGGTCCAGCAGGCGTTGGCGGACTCCATCAAGCTGCTCAACGAGGCCAACCCCAACGACCAGGTGGTGAAGATCAAGGCCCTGGAGGCGTTCCAGGCCGCCGCCGACGGCAAGGCCACCAAGATCATCATCCCCAGCGAGATCCAGGGGCTCGCCGGGCTGGCCTCCAGCGCTAAAGCGCTGCTGGAGGCGGATAAGCCGTAACGTCTCGCCGCGAGGAATAAAAATCCGCAAAGAATTGTAAGGGTTTCTCTTTACAATTCTTTGCGGATTGTTTATAATAGGGGCAAGGAGGTGGATAGGATGGCATCGAACAGTGTAAACGTCAATTTCCGCATGGACGCACAGCTCAAGCGCAACGTGGAGGACATCTGCCAGCGGATGGGTATGAATCTGACCACGGCCCTGACGATCTTCTGCCGGAAGGTGGAGCAGGAGCGGCGGATCCCCTTCGACATCACCGCTGAACAGGACCCGTTCTACTGTGAGAGCAACGTCCGCGAACTGAAACGGCGTCTGGACGCCGTTAGGAATGGGACGGCCAAGCTGGAAGAGCACGAGCTGATCGAGGTGGACTGACGATGGGAAGAGGGGTGCAGTGGTACGGCGATGCCTGGGATGAGTATTGTGAGTGGCAGCGGACAGACAAAGCTGTAACCAAGCGTATCAACGCTCTGATTCGAGATGCCCGCCGGGACCCATATGACGGCATCGGTAAGCCGGAGCCGTTAAAGTACAGCCTGTCGGGGGCATGGAGCCGCCGCATCAACGAGGAGGATCGTCTGACATATTATCTAAAGGACGATATTCTTGTTATTATCGGCTGCAAAGGCCACTATGACGCTTAAAAAATCGGAATTGGGGGATTTCACCAAGCGGTGAAATCCCCCTCGTTTTATCCATATTCAGATCAAGATCATCCCATCCATCCCCAGCACCCGGACGGTGAGCATACCATGGACGGTGGCAAATTGCTGGCCGGAGAGTACGTCGATGGCCAGATGGGTCCGCCAGGGGATGGAGACCTGCGCCTCGGCCTCGCCCACATTGAGGATGACGGCGGTGGTCTCCACGCCCTCCTCCCGGGAGAAGGCCAGGACGGGGCCCTCCGCCCACAGCCAGTGCAGGGAACCTACCTGCAAGGAGAGACGGTCGCTGCGGAGCTTGCCCAGAAGGGCGAAGTGGTTGATCAGGGCCTGGTCCTCCCCGCCCCAGGGGTAAGTACCCCGGTTGAAGGGGTCCTCAAAGCCCTCCATCCCCGCCTCGTCGCCGTAGTACACCGTGGGCGAGCCCGGAAAGGCGAAGAGCAGCACGGCCCCCGCCCGCAGCAGCAGCAGACCCCTCTCCCGCTCCTCCGCCGTCATGCGGTAGTGCGCCCGGGCGGTCCGGTCCTCGAGGGGCTCGCTGGCGCCCAGCAGGGTCAGGATCCGGGGCGTGTCGTGGGTGCCCAGCAGGTTCATGGCGCTGTAGAAGGCCGGGCGGGGGTAGTTCTCCCGGATGGTCTCCATGGCCTCCCGAAAGTCCTCTGCCCTCCCGCCCCTAAGGTAGTCCAGGGCCGCCACGCGGAAGGGGTAGTTCATCAGCCCGTGGGTCTCCCGGCCCAGGAGGTAGCGCCGCCGCTGGTCGTAGGCGATCTTGTTGCTGCCGTCCTCCCAGACCTCCCCCAGCAGGAAGCTGTCCGGCTTCTCCTCCATCATCACGGTGCGGATCTGCGCGATAAACTCGTCGGGCAGCTCATCGGCCACGTCCAGCCGCCAGGCATCCGCCCCCGCCCGCAGCCACCGGCGGATGATGGAGTTCTCCCCCTGGATGATGTAGTCCACAAAGGTCGGGTGGGTCTCGTTGACGGCGGGTAGGGTCTTGATCCCCCACCATGCGTCGTAGCGCTCCGGCCAGTGGAAGAAGGCATACCAGGGGTAGTAGGGACTCTCCATGCTCTGGGCCGCGCCCAGGTCCGGATAGGCGCCGTCGGCGTTGAAATACCGACTGTTGCTGCCGGTGTGGTTGAAAACGCCGTCCAGCATCACCCGCAGGCCCCGTGCGTGGGCCTGGGCACACAGGCGGCGGAAATCCTCCTCCGTGCCCAGCATGGGGTCGATCTTCTCATAGTCCCCGGTGTTGTACCGGTGGTTGCTGTCCGCCTCAAAGATGGGGCAAAAATAGAGGGTGGTCACGCCCAGGGACTTCAGGTAGTCCAGCTTCTCCTCCACCCCGGCCAGACTGCCGCCGAAGAAGTCCCGGTTCCGGATCTCCCCCCGGTCGTCCGGGAGGTACTCCATCCCCTCGTCCCAGCTCTGGTGGACCACCCGGTCCCCCGGCATCCCCGCAGGGTCCGGAACGGCCGTCCGGCGGAAGCGGTCCGGGAAGATCTGGTAGGTCATGCCCCGCCCGAACCAATCCGGCGTGGGGAGCGTGGCATCGTAGACCGTCTGCTGCCAGCGCGCCATGTCCTTCTCAGGACCCAGGCCATTCTTCCCCAGCCAGAGCTCCTCCCCGTTCTCCCGGCGCAGACGGAAACCGTACCAGATCAACTCCGGCTGGTCCGGCGTGTCGTAGGACCCGGTAAACAGCTTCCGCCCCTCCTCCTCTCCGGCGGGGGACAGCGCCACCTCCCAGTAGGCCTCGGCGAACTCCTCGAAGAGCAGCAGGGAGCACGCGGTAAAGTCCGCCGTCAGATCGGGACGGAGGGTAAGGGTGATCCGCCTGCCGCAGGGGACCGCGCCGTAGGGCGTTTTATACCGGGGGTCCCGGGAATCAAAGATCGTGGTCATAGGGGATTGCTCCTTTCCAGATTGCTGGAGTCTGTTTTGTATCGCAGCGTGTGCGGGGGGATGTGGAACAAGCTCTTATGGCAGCAGCGCCCCCTCCGGAACGGAGACGATCCCAATATCGTTGGGGGCGAAATAGTCGTTGAGGATCTCCACGGCGGTGGCGGCCAGGGCCGAACCGCTCCGGCCCTGCTCGATGACCACGGCCACGGCGATCTCCGGCTCATCAAAGGGGGCAAAACAGACGAACACGCCGTTGGCGTTCTCCTCGCCCACCTGGGCCGAACCGGTTTTGGCGCCGGCGGAGACGATGCAGTCCGCGAAGTCCCTGGCAACGGAACCCTTGGTTACCAGATCGCCCATGCCCTTTTTCACCGTCGCCAGGGTCTCCTCGCTCATCCCCACATCGGAGAGGACCTCCGGCTGGTGGTCAAGGAGGACGGCACTGTTGTCAAATGTGGTGACGTTTTTCAGCAGGTGGACGTCCAGACGCTCCCCGCCCCGGACCAGGGTGGCGATATAGTTTGCCAGCTGGAGGGGGGTATACTCCTGGCTGGCTTGGCCGAAGCCCGCCCAGGGGGACTGGTCCTCGCCGGGCTGGTTCTCGTGGCGCTGGCCCACGCGCTCCCCCAGCTCGATGCCGGTGTGCTCCCCCAGGCCGAACTTGGCGGCGAACTCGTTGAGCCGCTCCAGGCCCAGCTGATAGCCCATCTCGGCGAAGAAGTAGTTGCAGGAGACGGTGATGGCCTCGCTGACGTTGATCCGCCCATGGCGGCCGCCGGAACTCCGGTGGAGCCAGCACCGGGCGTAGCTGTTAGGGTCCCCGGGATAGTACCAGATACCGGTGGCGTTGATCTTGGTCTTGGTGTTGATGATGCCGCTCTCCAGGGCGGCGGCGGCGGTCATGGGCTTGAAAGTGGAGCCGGGGGCATAGGCGCTGTTGAGGGCGCGGTTGGTGTAGGGGGAGGCGGGATTCTGGTCCAGCTCCTCCCGGTCCTCCACATAGGTACGCTGGCTGTAGGTGGGATAGGTGGCGCAGGCCAGCACCTCGCTGTCCTGCACGCCCAGCACCACCGCCGCGCCGCCCACCCGCTCCATGCGTGCGGCCTCCTCCTCGTCCTTGGCCTCGCTCTTGACCTGCTCCACGCCCCGGGCCAGGGCCTCCTCCACCTGGGCCTGGAAGTCGATGTCGATGGTGAGGGCCACGGCGCCGCCGGGCCGGGGGGGGATCGAGTAGAGCTCGCTGGTGATCTTCCCGTCCTGGTTGGTGGTGATCATCCGCACGCCGTCCTCTCCACGGAGGTAGTCCTCAAAGGCCAGCTCCGCGCCGCTCTTGCCCACGGGCTCATCCCACTGGTAGTAGTGGTAGGCGGTGAGGTCCTCCCCGGCCTCCTTGGCCGTGTTATAGGGCTCGTTGAGCCGGTCCCGCTCCTCCTTGTCCTGGATGGCCCCCACCCGGCCGAGGAGGTGGGCGGCGTAGTCGGTGTGGTACTGGCGCACGGACCGGCTGCCGATGACGGCGCCGGTGTAGTGGCCGTCGTTGAGAATCGAAATCAGGTCCGCCGGGATGTCCTCCCCCAGGAAGTAGGGGGTCGTCGCGGCGCCCTTGGCCAGCTTCCGCAGGCTGACCTCGTAGAGCACCCCCAGTACCATCCGGGCATCCTGGGCGGAAAAGCTCTCCGGAATGCCGAAGTCCTCCCGCATGAGCGCAATGAGCTGGGGGGCGGAGAGGGCCGAGGAGGTGGTGAGCTGGAGCTTCTGCTGGAGAGCGGCGCTCATGAGGGGGAGATTGGTGGCGGCGGTGATCTCCGTGGACGACCACGCCCGGTCCGCCAGGAAGTTCTGGAAGCGGACGCGCTGTGTACCGGAGACCGCCGCGAAGGTGTAGGTATAGGGCTCGGAGGCGGAGACCGGCAGGCCGTCCTCCCACGTCAGCGCCTCCTCCTGGAGCAGGCGCAGCAGACGGAGGAGGGCGTTGGCCACGCTCTCCGAGTGGACGGTATGGCCCTCCTCCGGCGTGAGGGCGGGGTCGTCCTCCACCGCCTCCGGGTCGAAGGTGACGGTGTAGATCTCACGGTTGGAGACCAGGAGCTTGCCGTTGCGGTCCGTGATGATCCCCCGGGAGCTCTCCACGGGCTCGTTGGTGGTCACCTGGATGGTGGACTGGGCCCGGTATTCCCGGCCATGGACGATTTGGGCGTCGTAGAGGATGCCCACAAAGAGGACGAGACAGAGCAGGTAGACGCCCACCAGGAGGTTTGAACGTCTGAAAAAATGCTTTTCGTGTTCCACGGGAGTCCTTTCTTTGGCGGCGGGTGCGCCGCTGCTTTTGTTGCTTTCTAAAATGCGTTGCAAAAGCCGCGCAATTTGGGGATTGTGCTTTTATAGCAACCCTCAGGATTCGTAACAGCCCGTAGGGGCGCACAGTGTGCGCCCGCTTTTGACGGAAGCTGTGCGGTATCGTGTGGGCGCACACTGTGCGCCCCTACAGGACTGCTGTCAGCAATTTTGAATATTGCTATAAAGGCCAGGAACTTTTAGTAATCCGCTGCGCAGCGCTTGAAGATCGCGCGGTATAGGGGCAGCGCCAGCGCTGCCGCGGGGAGTGTGAGAACTGCCTCCCCCAAGGCGATCTCCGCCATGAGGCCCAGGTACTGCCCACCGGAGAGGATCTGTACCACCAGGCGCAGACAGGCCGTCAGGAACATTGCCAGGGCGGATACAATCAGTCCGCACAGCAGTCCCCGGGACAGCAGCCGCTCTGCAACACCGGCGGAGGCGGCCGCCGCCACCGGGAAAATCAGCACGAAAAACCCCCGGAAGGGCGCGGGGAGCAGCAGGTCACAGAGCAGGCCGAAGACAAATCCGAACACCGCCCCCGGCCTGGCGCCCTCAAACATGGCCACCATCGCAGGGAGGACGGGGTAGAGAAAGGGCGTGAAGCGGAAAATCTGTATGTGGTTGAGCACCAAGGATTGGAGGGCGCACAGCAGCAGCGTGGCCGCAGCGTAGACGGCCCACTTGAAGACAACGTAGCTCTTTGGCAGCATGTCCCGGCCCCCCTCAGTCCACAATATCGAAGCTGGTGACCACGTACACCTGGGTCAGACCGTCCAGGTCCATCTCCGGGCGCAGCACCGCGTACCGGGACAGTCCGTCGTCACCGGTGCGGATCTCCTCCACGTAGCCGATGACCAGCTGGGAGGGGTAGTAGTCCCTCAGTCCGGAGGTGACGATCAGGTCCCCCGCCACCACGTCCGGCTCCGTGCCAAGATAGCCCAGGCGCAGCCGTCCCTCGTGCATCAGTGCGAAATCCCCCTGGGCCAGCGCACTGCCGCCGCTGCGGAATACCAGGGCGCCGATAGAGGACTCGCTGTCCAGCACGGTGCGGACCGTGGCCCAGTTGCTCCCCGCCTCCGACACCACGCCCAGCAGATAGCCCTCCTCGGTGATCACCGCGTCCCCCACCGTCAGGTCGTGGGCGGTGCCCTTGTTGATGGTCAGCTGGCTGTACCAGTTGGAGGAATCCTGCACCAGCACCCGGGCGGACTCCAGGTGGAGATCCCGGCGCTGCTCCCGCAGCTCGGCCACCTTCCGCAGGTGGGCGTTCTCCTCCCGGTCGAAGGTGGCCTGCCGGACGGTCTCCTCCATCTCGGCGATCCGGAGTTTCAGCTGCCGGTTCTCCTCCCGCAGTTCGTCCGCCTCGGTGAAGTACCCGGACCAGCGGCCGAAGGTCTCCGATATGGCGGCGGACACGGACCGGAAGGGGGAGACCACGATCCCCGCCAGGTTGGGCAGCGCGGCTGAGGTGGTGGAGAAGTAGGTCATCACACTCAGCAGCACGGCCACCGCCGCCGCCAGGGCCAGGAGGGTGATGAAAAAACGGTTGGATGGACGCTTCAATGGAGTCCCTCCTTAAGAAAAAAGATTCACGCCGAAGTCCGCCAGCATTCCGCCCAGCAGAGCCAGGGGCAGGCCCATGACGTTGAAGTAGTCCCCCTCAATGCGGGAGACGAACAGGGCCGCCAGACCCTGGACGCCGTAGGCCCCCGCCTTGTCCATGGGGTCGCCGGAGCGGATATAGCCCCAGATCTCGTCCTGGGTCAGGGGACGAAAGGTGACGGCGGTGGTTTCCGCCCTTGTCTCCATCCGCTCCCCCCGGCAGACGGTTACGCCGGTGCAGACCTGGTGGATCCGACCGGAGAGGGCGGAGAGCATGGTGAAGGCGTCCACCTGGTCCCGGGGCTTGCCCAGGCGGAGGCCCCCCAGGAAGACCATGGTGTCGGCGGTGATGATGACCGCCTCCGCGTCCCCCGCCAGGGCGCAGGCGGCCTCCGCCTTCCTGCGGCTGATGGAGGAGACGATCTCCTCCGGCGGGAGGGCGGCGTCGTATGCCTCGTCCGCCTGGGGGACGAGGATGTCAAAATCCCGGATGCCGATCTGCTCCAAAAGCTGCCTGCGGCGGGGGGATTGAGAGGCGAGAATGATACGCTGCATGAAATTTCCTCGATTCATATCTATGCAGGATGGGGGGCTATCTTCCCGTGGAACCGAAGCCGCCCGCGCCCCGCTCGGTCTCCGGCAGGCGGTCCACGATCTCCACCTCCGGGCACAGCACCGGCACCACCAGCAGCTGGGCGATCCGGTCGCCGGGGTGGACCGTGTAGGGCCCGGAGCGCAGATTGTGCAGGCCCACCCGAAGCGGGCCCCGGTAGTCGCTGTCAATGACCCCGATGCCGTTGGAGAAGCCCACGCCGTTGCGGACGCCCATGCTGCTGCGGCTGGCGAGGATGCCCACGTGTCCCTCCGGGATGGCCACGGCCAGTCCGGTGGGGATCAGGGCCTGCGCGCCGCCGGGGATGACCACGGGTTCGTCGATGCAGGCGTGGAGGTCCACCGCCGCGGCCCCGGCGGTGGCGTAGTAGGGAAAGGGAATGGTTTTTCCAATTTTGTCGGACAGCGCTTTGACCAGTAGTTTCATAGGGTCCGTCCTCTGTAAAATATTCCATCAATCGGGGGTCACTCTACGCCCCGATAGAATAATCCTCTTGTGTAGTCTGTAGGCGCGTCCTCATTCCGCCCCAGATACCGCGCCAGGATGCGGACGCACTCCTCCGGCGTCTCCGTGGTGAAGCGCAGACGGGCATATGCCAGTCCGCAACGGCGAAACTCCGGCTTATCGGCCAGAAACAGGGCCTTGCCGTTTTCAATCTCGCTGCGACAGCCGAAGACCGGGAGGACGGGGAAATTTTCGCCCCGCCGGTCCGTCAGCGCGTGGGGCCGGGCGCAGGGGGTGGGAAGTCCCTTGCGGGCGGCGCACCCCCTCCCCGCGTTGGCAATCAGGCAGTTCTCCGTCACCATCAGCGGCAGACGGCCATAGACCACGGCCTCACAGGGCAGGGGCTTTTGCAGATCCCGTATCTGCTCATGGCGCAGCTCAAAGGACAGGCAGGCGCTCTCCAGACCCCAGGACCGCAGCTCCTCCAGGGAGCGGCTGTTGAACACGTTCAGCCCGTAGTCCCCCCGGACAGGCAGGCCCGCCTCCCCCGCCAGGGCCAGTTGGCCGATGTTCTGCACGGACACGGCGGTACAGCCCTTCTCCCTCGCCAGCGTTAGCAGGCGGCGCAGGGCGGGCTCCTCGCCGTCCTTGCAGACGCGCGGCAGGGCGGCGCAGAACGCCGTGCCAGGATGCCCGGGACACGGCTTCCACGCCTCCACCCGTTCCACCGGCAGATAGACCACCGCCGGGGACAGCGCGAGCAGCTCGGGCGTGAGCTGATTGGGGTGGGCCAGGGAGACGGTGAGGGCCGGTTCTCCGCCGGAAAAGCCGTCCTCCGGCATGGGCGGCGCGGGGGCCTCCCGCCGCTCCGGCGGCGCGGTCCGCAGACCGGCCAGGGCCTCCAGCGCGTCCCGGCGCAGGGCGTTCACCGCGCTGGCGGGAAGGGAGAGACCGGGGTCCAGCGCCACATGTACGTCCGCCGGGCGGAAGACCGTCCCGCCGGTCTTGGACACGCGTGCCTTTACGTCCTCCGCCTCCAGGGGGCGACTGCGGGCCGGTTCGGGGACGGGGCCCCGGACGACGGCCCTGCGGCCCGCCCCGTCGGCGTCTCTAACAGCAGCAGCTTGACGCCGTCCGCCCCGTCGGCGGCCGTCAGTTTTGCGGGCACACCCGCCAGAATCTCCGCGGAGAGCGCCACGCCCACCGTCCGCCGGTCCTCCCGCTCATAGGAGGCCCGGGCCTCCCGGAACAGTTCCCCGGGGTCCGGCGCATTGTCGGGTCGAGTGCCAAACATCTCCGGCCCCGGCGCGCCCCGCCAGTAGCCGTCGGTAAAGCCCTCCCGGGAGAAGGCCAGCGCCAGACGGCGGCGCTCCCCCGGGGTGCGTCTTCGGTTTTCTTTCAAAAGGGC
>ERZ778511.2286-NODE-2286-length-10909-cov-4.382071_pt1 | contig 10909 bp, 10 predicted proteins | sample MGYA00510347_ERZ778511 | MGnify/ENA primary metagenome ERZ778511 (study PRJEB29527, sample SAMN07138967) | mouse gut metagenome | material: feces | host: mouse | place: China:Nanjing | collected 2016-01-25 ...
GGTCGGAAAACGAAAGCAGGAAGAAAACTTTCGTTTTCCTCCTACTCGATTTTTTCGGTGAGGTTAATCACGACTCGCCGCTAAATATTCAATTATCAGAGAGTTGTCCAAATTTTTTAAACAGCTACATTGTAATTGAACGAAATGTAATGCTTTACCGTCTGCTTAATCTTCCAAGACCAGTTCTACCGGGCAGTGGTCAGAGCCGAAAATGCCGGTATGGATGCCGGCTTCACGTATCCTATCGCGCATATTCTCCGAAACTACGAAATAGTCGATGCGCCACCCGGCATTCTTTTCCCGTGCCTTGAAACGGTATGACCACCAGGAGTATATGTCCCTTGCATCGGGATGCAGATGCCTGAACGTGTCTATGAACCCGGCTTCCAGTAGCTGAGAGAATTTTCCCCGTTCTTCATCTGTAAAGCCGGCATTGCGCCTGTTGCTCTTGGGGTTCTTCAGGTCAATTTCCTGGTGTGCAACATTGAGGTCTCCGCACACCACCACTCCCATTTGTCTGCCGTCCGCGTTCGTGCGTGCAGCCAGTCCCGTCAGATATTCCCTGAAATCGTCTTCCCACTTCATTCTGTACTCAAGGCGCGCGAGAGCATCCTGAGAATTGGGGACGTACACGCATACAAGGAAAAAGTCCTGCATCTGAAGTGTTATGACCCGGCCCTCATGGTCGTGTTCGTCTATGCCGATGCCATAGCTTACCGACAGGGGCTCGTGCTTTGTGTATATGGCTGTTCCGGAATACCCTTTCTTGTCTGCATAGTTCCAATAAGACTTGTAGCCAGGAAATTCCAGGTCGAGCTGCCCTGCCTGCATCTTGGTCTCCTGCAGGCACAGGAAGTCTGCGTCGAGTTCCGCGAATATGTCTGCGAACCCTTTGCCGCATACGGCACGGAGTCCGTTAACGTTCCACGATATTAGTTTCATCTTTCTGATGCTTTAATTCAATAAATCCGGTTGTCACAATCTCCTTGGCATCATGAATAATCATCTACATGTGCTGTGCCGGATTTTTCGGCGAATCGTAATGACGTGATATGCCTGTCTTTTATAAGAAATCAGGTATGCGAAAATACATGCCCGTGATTACGTATTCGGATGATGTCCAGTGTGTTATGGTTTTTGTTCAGTAGCCGGCTGCATATTCTGCAGCGGTGCTTGTCATTATGCCTCCGGCTTCGGAGCTTCGTCAGTCGAGAGTCCACTCGATTCCGTCCTTGGTGTCCTTTATCTGGATTCCGATGGCTTTGAGTTCATCACGTATGCGGTCGCTTGTCGCCCAGTCTTTTGCAGCTTTTGCCGCTTTACGCTGTCCGATGACCATCTGCATCAGCCCGTCTATGGTCTTGGCTGCCTTTCCGCCGCCGTTTTCTTCATCCTTGAGACCGAGCACTCCGTAAACTATATTGTCAAACAGATCTACAAGGGCCTGGAGGTCTTCTTTGGACAGCTTGAGCTTCTTGTCTTTTGCGCTGTTTATGAGTCTTACCGCGTCAAATATATGTGACAATGCGATAGGAGTGTTCAGGTCGTCGCAAAGGGCTGTATAGGTGTTCTCGACAATGTCCTTGATTTCCTTGCTTGTTGCAGTTATGCTACCCTCCTCAGGCGCAGTTGATGTGAGGAACTCTCCGTATGCAAGGCTGCCCGCGTCATGTCCGTCAGTTCCTTTTGCAGTTGATGTCACTCCTGCAGCGGATGCAAGTTCTTTCAGGTCCTTGGCAGCTTGCAGAATCCTTTTGAGACCTTTTTCCGCTGCCTGAAGTGCCTCGTTGCTGAAGTCAAGTGTTCCGCGGTAATGTGCCTGGAGTATGAAGAAGCGTACTGTCATCGGAGAATATGCCTGTGCAAGCTTCGGATGTGTACCGGCAAACAGCTCAGGAAGAGTGATGAAATTGCCGAGCGACTTTCCCATCTTCTTTCCTTCGATGGTAATCATGTTGTTGTGCATCCAGTATCTGACTCCGCCTGTTCCCCTCGAAGCCGTATTCTGTGCAATCTCGCATTCGTGGTGAGGGAACAGCAGGTCCATTCCTCCTCCGTGTATGTCAAATTCTTTGCCGAGGTATTTCTCACTCATTGCGGAGCATTCGAGATGCCAGCCCGGAAAACCGTCGCTCCATGGCGAAGGCCAGCGCATGATATGTTCCGGTGAGGCCTTCTTCCACAATGCGAAGTCATATGAGGCACGCTTGTCCTGCTGTCCGTCGAGCTCGCGCGTCCCTTCCTTGACCTCATCGAGCGTGCGTCCCGAGAGGATTCCGTATTTGTGGTCCCTGTCATATTTCATGACATCGAAATATATCGACCCGTTGCTTTCATAGGCGTAACCGGCGTCAAGGATTTTCTGTACTATGGCAATCTGCTCCATTATGTGTCCGGATGCCCTTGGCTCTATTGATGGCGGGGCTACGTTCAGTTCACGCATTGCCTCATGATAGCGGAGGGTGCATGCCTGGGCGACTTCCATAGGCTCCAGCTGTTCGAGCCGTGCCTTTTTTGCGATTTTATCCTCGCCCTCGTCTGCATCATGCTCAAGATGTCCGACATCGGTTATGTTCCTGACATAACGGACCTTATATCCGAGATGCCTGAGGAGTTTGATGAATACGTCATATGTCACTCCCGGTCTTGCGTGTCCCAGATGTGCGTCTCCATAGACCGTGGGACCGCAGACATAAAGGCCTACATGTCCTTCATTTATCGGCTTGAACAGCTCTTTTTTTCTTGAAAGTGAGTTTGTGATATATAATTCTCTCATGATGATATTTTTTCACATTCTGCAAATATACGAAAAGTCGGGAGCAGAAGCAAAGTTTACTTAGATTCTGCAGGACGTGAAACACACCGCAACAACGGCGGCTCCTTTGAAAAAAGGAACCGCCGTTTGTGTTTTTCAGATGCTGTGAATGTTGCACTGTGGTCTTTAGGGGCCGGTGCAAGTCCACCAAACTATTTCTTCGGATTAGAATCTGTAGCGTACGCCGATTGTCGGAACGAAGCCGAAAAGACCGCCGGTGTAAAAGTGTGCACCGTCATGAACAGCTACACCGAACTGCGGCCTGAGGTCAACAGAAAGCTGGAGAGGGAACCAGAATGTGTACTCAAGTCCTACCTGTCCTACGGCTGCAATGTGAAAACTGTTGTTGAAGCCATATCCGAGGGATGCGCCGGGACCTGCATAGAAACCCCATTCACCTCTCGAAGTCCAATCCGGCTGTGCAATCATGAAGTTGTATGTAGCTGTTGCGTCGATTGCTCCGAAACCGAAGAGACCAAGGTTTGCCTCAACGAAGTCAGCGCCTCTCACTGTGTGCTGGTAGCTCGCCTCCAGTCCATAAGCCAGGCGACCTCCGATTGCTCTTGGCTGAGCAGAAGCAGCAACTGCAAATCCGAGTGCAAGCGCTGCGATAATGATAATCTTCTTCATATCTATAAAATTTAGTTAATGTCTTAGGCACACCATTATGCAAAGATAATGAAAAACTGCAATGGCTGTCCAAAAAACTTACGAAACTTATTCTGCCGTATTGAATGAACTGCCTGATTTCCTGTAGCAAACCTGTTCTGTGAGACAGATTAAATAACCGCTATATAAAGCGCTGGGAATGAAAACCCTACATGTCCATCTGAACAATGATGGGCGTGTCAGCAATCACGCATTGCTGGCATCTGTCATTGTGTAATCTTTTTCTATGCCATTTGCTGAGTGAGAACAGCAGTATCGATGACTCTGTATACCGCTGCTCATGTGTGCCCTTGAGCAAATAGAAAAGGAAAATGGCTGTGTGGAGCTGTATTGTATTCTGTGGCACTAACCTTCCGAGATGTTTTATATGTAGTTTTGATTTCCCGGCAGCCTTTCTTGCGATTATAGGTATAGTGATGTGTCTTGTCCTGAAATACTTCCTTCTTTATGGAGTATCGCATTTAAAATAGAGCGTTGAAGTTTAGGGAATTATGCTTCGCGGAAAGTAGAGATAACTTATTGTTAAATAATCTGAAACCTATTCTAGATTTAAAACTCTGTTTCAGCACTCTCCATGGCATGGTAAAAATTAGCAGATGGGGGGGGCTATATTGCATCGAGACAATACAATTATTTAAAACGGTTTAAAAAAGCCGCCAGATTTTTACGGAATCCTCTCAAAAAGCAATTCGGTTTAAGAATCGCCCGGAATTTTTACCGTTTTCTCAGTGCAGCTTGCCAGAGGTGGCATGAAATAATTGCATAAAAGTACCCTGTAGCATGTGGAGGCGAAGTGACTGTCCATTAATATTTTGCAGGAATACGATTCCCTGTCTTAGGGGAGTCGTGTCGCAGGAATGTGATGAGTATCAGTTTATTATGCCTTAAAAAACGCGTTGCTCCATAATGAAGACAGAGCCGGTTATGCCACAGGAAAACAAAAGGGCCTAAAAGATGCAACTGAGCCGGAGACACGAAATTCCACTGGAAGATTGTGGTGAGCGAATAACAAAATAGTCCTGTGGTCTTTTTGTCGTAAACAGTAAACGGATAGTTTTCGGGAATGGAGCGTGACAGTGTTTAAAACAAAAAAGAGACTAAAAAGTCATAATAACTCTTTGAGAATTGAATGTTTGTAAACAAGGTTGAGTTGACCTCACCGAAAAACAAGAAAAAGGGGCTTGAATAATACTTTTTATTCAGCCCCTTTTCATAGGCGGTAAGGACAAATGTTCAAGACAGGATGTCCATACCAGTTATATAATAAAAGCTAAAGTCTTAGAACATCTCAGGATCGTTGCCTGAGTTGTTGTCGCCATACTCTGCAGGTCCTTCTGGGCGGCGGTTCTCAAAACGGGGACCCCTGTTGTCCCTGCGGTCGTCACGGCGTGGTCCGCGATTGTCCCTGCGGTCATCACGGCGCATTCCTCCGCGCTCGTCACGGCGAGGTCCACGTTCTGGACGCGGCCTGCGCTCCGGCTCGACATATCCCTCCGGCTTTTCAATGAGAGCCTTGCGTGAAAGTCTCATCTTGCCGGTCTTGCTGTCGATTTCGAGGAGCTTCACGTCAATCTCGTCACCGATATTGAGCACGTCCTCTACTTTCTCAGTCTTCTTCCAGTCAATCTCTGACACATGGAGAAGGCCTTCCTTGCCAGGGAGAATCTCTATGAACGCTCCGAACTCGAGGATTGAAACAACCTTTCCGTGATATACTGTGCCTACCTCAGGAACAGCGCAGATGCCGTTGATCCATGCGAGTGCGTTGTCCATTGACTCCTTGTTCTCACCGAAAATGTCAACAACTCCCTCAGATACGCCGTTGGTGTTCTCCTCAGTGATTGTGATGACAGTGCCGGTCTCCCTCTGAATCTTCTGGATAACCTCTCCGCCTTTTCCGATGATGGCTCCGATGAAGTCTCCTGGAACACGTATCTGTATGATGCGAGGTACGAACGGCTTGTAGTCCTCACGAGGCTCGCTGATGGTCTTCATCATCTCGCCCATGATGTGCATCCTGCCCTGGCGTGCCTGCTCGAGAGCCTTTGCAAGTACATCGTATGAAAGGCCGTCAACCTTGATGTCCATCTGGGTGGCTGTGATACCGTCCTTTGTTCCAGTCACCTTGAAGTCCATGTCTCCGAGGTGGTCCTCGTCACCAAGTATGTCGGTAAGGATTGCATAGCGTCCGTTAGGATTCTCCTTGTCTGTGATAAGACCCATTGCAACTCCGGCAACCGGCTTCTTGATTTTAACTCCGGCGTCCATGAGGGCGAGGCATCCTGCACATACGGTAGCCATTGATGATGAGCCGTTTGACTCAAGAATGTCTGAAACTACGCGAACTGCGTACGGATTCTCCGGTGCCATAGGAATCATCGGCTTCAATGCCCTGTAAGCCAGGTTGCCGTGTCCTATCTCACGACGTCCGACGCCTCTCTGTGCCTTTGCGTCTCCGGTTGAGAACGGCGGGAAGTTATAGTGGAGCACAAACTGGTCGGTTCCCTGCACGAGTACTTCGTCGCGCTCTTTCATGTCGAGCTTTGTTCCGAGGGTCACTGTAGAGAGAGACTGAGTCTCTCCGCGGGTGAATATGGCTGAACCGTGGGCACAAGGAAGGTAGCTTGTCTCACACCATATCGGGCGGACCTGCGTAGTGCTTCTTCCGTCGAGACGGAGTCCCTCGTCAAGAATCATATTCCTCATGGCCGCTTTCTCTACCGCATGGTAATATCTCTCGACCATCATTCTCTTCTCTTCGCGCTCCTCTTCAGGAAGCGTCATGTAGAACTCCTCCTTGAGGGCATCGAAAGCATCTGAGCGCTCGTGTTTTGCAGAGCCTGACTTTGCTATGGCGTAGCACTTGTCGTAGCAGAAGTCCTGCACTGCCTTGCGCAGCTCTTCGTCGTTCTCCTCGTGGCAGTAAGTCCTCTTTACAGTCTTTCCGACTGCCTCTGTAAGCTCCATCTGCACTTTGCAGTGCTTCTTTATCTCTTCGTGCGCGAACTTGATTGCCTCAAGCATGTCCTGCTCGCTCACTTCGTTCATCTCACCCTCAACCATCATGATGTTGTCGTATGTGGCTGCAACCATGATGTCGATGTCGGCGTCCGCCATCTCGCTGAAGTTAGGGTTGATCTTGAACTCTCCGTTTATCCTTGCGACCCTTACCTCTGATATAGGGCCTTCGAACGGTATGTCGCTGACTGCAAGGGCTGCAGATGCTGCAAGTCCTGCGAGAGCGTCTGGCTGGATGTCCTTCTCGGCTGAGATCAGGTTGACCGTCACGAACACTTCAGCATGGAAATCTTCCGGGAAAAGCGGCCTGAGCGCCCTGTCTACGAGTCTCGCGATGAGAATCTCGTAATCGGAAGCCTTCCCCTCGCGCTTCATGAAGCCCCCCGGGAATCTTCCGGCAGATGCGTATTTCTCCTTGTAGTCGACCTGCAGAGGCATGAAGTCAACATCCTCTTTCGCATCTTTTGCACAAGTTACAGCAGCAAGGAGCATAGTGCCGCCCATTTTCACGACCACTGAGCCGTCTGCCTGCTTGGCAAGTTTTCCGGTCTCGATTTCAATTACCCTACCGTCGGATAATTCGATTTTCTTGTTTATGATATTCATTACTTCTTTTTCAACCTGCCTCCCCCCATTGGGAGTCATTATTAATTCTCTGTCCCGTCCATACGGAGTCCTGATCGTGACTCCTACATATAGTTACGTCTATATATTGTTCTGCCCGGTGGCGTTGCAGGTTGATTTGTTGACGCCAGCGGAGCTTCTTTGCGTGAAAAAAGGGGGAAATCCCCATCAGGTATATCCCCCTTTCGCCGGTTCCTACTATGATGTAGCTTATCGACGGAGGCCAAGCTCCTTGACGATAGCTCTGTATCTCTCGATGTCAACAGACTTGAGATAATCAAGTACACGACGTCTCTTACCGACGAGCTTCAACAAAGAACGACGTGTAGAGTAGTCTTTCTTGTTGCTTCTCAGGTGCTCGGTAAGGTGAGCGATACGGTAGGAAAATAGTGCCACCTGGCTCTCAGGAGAACCGGTGTCAGTATTAGACTTTCCGTACTTCGCGAAAAGCTCCTGTTTTTTCTCTGGTGCCAAATATTCAGCCATTGCGAAAAAAGTTAGAGGTTAATGATTAAATATATTTCGCACAGACGGCGAAAGTGGGCGCAAATATAGGTATAAATTCCAAGAAAACAAACCATTGCCGCAAAAAGCTTATAAAATATTCGCTATATTTGCGGCCCTATGGCAACAAAACCGGAAAAGACATATCATGACCCCGAAATAGGGGAGATAAAGCTTGTCCGCAGAGCGGGGCTAAGGCGCATGAGCATAAGGGTGCATCCACTCAAAGGGGTGCGCATAAATGTGCCGTGGCTTGTGCCCTACGGGGTTGCCATGGCTTTTTTCATGTCAAAAAAAGATTGGGTGATTTCAACGGTTGAAAGGCAGAGGCAGAAATACGGAGCCGTGAAGGCGATGACTCAGCCCGAAATCGAAGCCATGCGTGCAGAGGCCAAGAAAGTTCTTCCTGGCAGACTAGCCCTCCTGGCGGAGCGTTACGGTTTTACTTACGGACGTGTCACAATAAGGCACAACTCGTCAAATTGGGGCAGCTGCTCCGGCCGCGGTAACATAAGCCTTAATCTCAATCTCGTCAGACTTCCCCGTGTGCTTTGCGACTATGTGCTTCTGCACGAACTCTGCCATCTGCGTCATCATGACCACGGTCCGGCTTTCCACCTGCTTCTGGAGCACGTTTGCACCGACAATCTCCTGAAACTTGCCGCAGAGGGCGACCAGGAGGCGATTGCGCTCGCACGCGAGGCCGCCGCATCGAAAAGCAAATATCCGCTTGACCGCGTCATGACTTCTGCAATAAAAAAATATCCTTTGGTTTAAGGAACCGGCCTCCTTACCCAGCTTATTCATGAGTTGCTTTTATTGTGGACTATGTGGCTCCGTATGAGGATGGTGACTCATATTCGTCCGGCACCCTGAATTGGGCAATGGTCTTGTACTTAGTCAATTATGTATGGCACGGTTCAATCCCGTTGACGGAAACCTGTGCATTTGCACTCATGCATGACAGCAACACTGTCAGCATTGTAATGACTTTGATTTTAGTTTTCATGATCATACCATCCCATAGATGAATCCGTTGAAAAGCTGATACATGTTATAACTCCGTTGTTTACCTTAATTATGACTTGCTCGTCTTCAAAACAGACGCAGTACCAGTCTTTTTCGAACCAGTCCATATAATGTGTTTCAAGCGGTTCCAAAACAGATAACTTGTCTCCAACCTTAACGTCACGCTCCAACCCGTCCAAATTGACCGTGAAGCTTTTGTCGCAAATAATAAATCCTATGAAATAGTTTTCATTGAAATGCAGCATGTTTTCTCCATAATAGTATCTTTCGTCCACACCGTTGTCCCCGGAGTCTTGTATTTCATATTCATCCGGTTGTCCGAATATCTCAAATACTTCGTTTTTAGTCAATTTGGAGAATACTTCTATCCCGTTGACGGAAACCTGTGCATTTGCACTCATGCATGACATCATCCCTGCCAGCAGTATAATAAGTTCTAGTTTTGTTTTCATAGCGATGTTATAGTAGCGACGAGGTCGTAGAAAAACAAATGCAAGTAATAATTCCGTCTATTATCTCAAAAGTAACTTGTTCGTCTAGGTCTGGATAACATATGCTGTACCAGTTCTTTTCGTACCAAGTCATTTTTTCTACTATAAGTGGCTCCAGTGCGGAAATATTGTCTCCAATAGCTATATTTCTTTCTAATCCGTATAATTTGACAATAAATCTATTATCGCAGATGGTAACTTCATAAAGAAAGTTTTCATTGAAATGTAGCATGTTTTCTCCATAATAGTATCTTTCGTCCACACCGTTGTCCCCGGAATCTTGTATTTCATATTCATCCGGTTGTCCGAATATCTCAAATACTTCGTTCTTAGTCAATTTGGAGAATACTTCTATCCCGTTGACGGAAACCTGTGCATTTGTACTCATGCATGACAGAAACACCGCCAGCATTGTGATGAATTTGATTTTAGTTTTCATGACCATATCGTTAAAAAGCATAATCAGCAAAAAGTTCTTTATCTTCCTCGTCACATTTGATTCCTGTGATTTCTGTGGAGCTTATTTTTCTATTGTCTGACGAGCGGGAGACCTTGCCGTTAAGATAGTCTTATGGATTTATCCTGCTCCCGTTTTTTGTCACAGTAAGATGAAGATGAGGGAAATGTACATCAAATGCATTCCCGGTACGGCCGCTGTAGGCAATCACTTCTCCGCGATAGACTCTGTCTCCAGGTCTGAAAGGCTGTCCAGTACGCGGATTTATGGCTACGGGCTTGCCTGCGTCCAGATGCCAGTAAGAAAATTTGACAATCTCCCCATCTATGGTTCCTTCCAGTGTAAAACGGTTGCCGGCACCATTCTCATCTCCTTTGTACCCTGGCGGATATGTGTTTTTCCCGATTCTTATCGGCTGTTCCGTGACATATTTGTCTGTTTTGGAAATCACACCGTCACAAATGGCATATAAAGGGGTGCCTGGCTCAGCATATAAATCTATACCGGAATGATGTTTACGATTGCCGTCTCTGTCAGTACGTGTCCACCCGAAAGTAGAGCCGATATAATTGGTCTTCCATTTGCTTGTAGGGGCGATTTTCATTTCGACCAGAGGATTTGCAAGCCCTCTTTCCTTGTCCCAGCAAGGAAGTTTTGCAGGGGCAAGAATGTTGATGAAATAAGTTGTAGCCTCAATATCGGAACGTATCTGAAAAGAAACGTGAAACGGTTTACAGCTAAGGCTCCCGACCCATCTGCTGAAGTCAAAGCCCTTGTCAGGATTTGCACGGCAAATGACAAGTGCGTCCTTAACATATTCGCCAGAGCCTGAAACTTGGCCTCCAGAAGTGGTATGCAATGAAATACGGTATTTTACAGGCTCATAAGGATGCGGAGGACCTCCACCTCCGCCGGATTCAATGGGGTGCAAATCATCAAGCTCATCGTGTCCGTCATAATCATCCCAATTGTCAGGATACCATTTGGACGGTGGTTTTAGAGAGCTTTCCGCGATGCAGTAGCTTATGGTCTTGCCGTACAGCACGGTGCGGAGATTGCCGCAGAGGAGATTAACGCAGCAGGCGGTATCAACGGTGCGATGATTGAGATCAATGCACAGGATGATGAAGCTGATCCGGAAAAGAGCGTGAATGCGTATAATACCTTAAAGGACTGGGGTATGCAGATGTTAGTCGGAACCACAACTTCCGGTGCTTGTATTGCCGTAGCTGCAGAGACAGCAAACGACAATATGTTCCAGATTACGCCATCCGGTTCTGCGGTTGAGTGTGTGCAGAATCC
>ERZ778511.2291-NODE-2291-length-10888-cov-5.136804_pt1 | contig 10888 bp, 13 predicted proteins | sample MGYA00510347_ERZ778511 | MGnify/ENA primary metagenome ERZ778511 (study PRJEB29527, sample SAMN07138967) | mouse gut metagenome | material: feces | host: mouse | place: China:Nanjing | collected 2016-01-25 ...
AAGGCAAAATTGGACGAAGGCTGACCCGCACAGACCGCCCTGTTCCCCCCTCAGATGCTTCCCGCAGCTGCGGGGCGGCTCTCTGGCAGGGGAGAGGGCGGTTTTCCAAGGATTACTAGGAATGGAGGAAATGACAATGGCAGTCATCAGGGGGACAACTTCGGGCAGGGAGGGCGCTCTTGCCGCGGTGTCGATTGAGATAAAGAACGAAAAATTTGAGACGCTGTATCAGACGTTCAGCGATGAAAACGGGAAATTTGAACTGAGCGTCCCCGACGGCGTGTACCCGTTTCTGACGGCCGTCCGGGACTACAGCAGCCGGTATCTGGAGTATTGGGCGCAGAATGTCCCCGCGCAGTCGGAAACGGAGCTGCACATACGGATCGACACCCTGGAAGTGTACGGTCTCCATGCGTTTACCGTGAAGGGGGCCGCCCGTGCGCTGAGTATTTACTTCCGGCCGATGAGCCTTGAAAAATTCAAGGCGGGCGAAGCGGATATTGCCCCTGCTCTGAAAGCGGAGGATATATCCGTTGCTGTAAACGGCCTGGAGAGCAAGGTATACGTTGTGAATCGGGTGCGGGAGTATATCGGGGAGGGCCAGTATTTATCGGCCTGCCTGATGCAGGCGTCCATTCCGGAGGGAGTTGAGGAATGGGGGCGCGTGGATATAACCATCTGTGACGCGGAAAAGCATTTTGGATGCGCCGCCCTGTTCCGTTAGCGCGATGAGCGCTTGCCGGTGCAATAACGATGGATCCCGGCGTTTCCATATAGCCCCGACTTGCATTTTTTCCGAATATCCTGTATAATAGCCCCCAGTAACAAGAAAAGGAGGCGTACCGAATGCAGATTATTATCGTCAACGGTCCCCTGTCCGAGAGAGAGCAGGATGCCTGCATCCGCCAGATTACCCGGAAGTATCCCGCCAGCGCCATTGATAAACTGTACCTGGAGGTGCACGAGGACTACGTGGACGTCCACTACACGCTGCACCGGTACAGGGAATTGCGGAAAATGGGGGGCTACTGCATCAGCGAGCCGGACACCTGGAACAGTGCCAAGCGGGCAGAACTCCAGGAGATGCTCCCCAACAGCTTTGAGGAGGCGGAGGCGTGAAACGGCTTGTGCTACTCTTTTTCGCGCTGTGCTGCCTGCTGACCGCCTGCGGGAGGGCGGAACCTGCGGAGACGGCGTGGACCGCGTCCCAGATGGTGCACGCCATCTGGGAGAGCCAGGGGACGGCGGAGAGCCGGATGCTCTGGGATGGCGATGAGGACTTCCTCCCGTATGTGGCGGAGGTCTACCGAATTGACCGGACCACCGTCGTCGGAGGCGCGGTGCTCTACGCGGGAGGCGTCTCCGCCCGGGAAATCGCAGTGCTGGAGCTGGCGGACGAGACCGCCGCCAGAGAGGCGAAGGAGACGCTGGAGCGCTACATAGACGACCGCACCGGGGATTTTGCCGGTTATGCGCCGGAGCAATACGCCATCCTGGAGCAGGCTGGCGCCGTCAGCCGGGGCGTATACGCCGCCCTGCTGATCTGCTCGGACCAATCGTCCGCCAGCACGGCTTTTGCGGCGTGCTTCACCGACGAGCCGCCGGAGGAGGACTTCCTTCCGGAGGCGCCTCCGCCGGACGAGCCGGAGCCTGCCGGACCGGTCCTCCATCCGGAACCGGAGCCCGAACCGGTCCCAGAACCTGAGCCCGAGCCCGAGCCCGAGCCCGAACCGGAGCCCGAACCAGAACCGGTTCCTGAGCCTGAGCCGGAACCGATTCCCGAGCCGGAACCCGAACCAACGCCGGAACCCTGGTCCTACAGCCGCTCCCGCATCGTGGACGCCTGGACCAGCGGGAACCGGGAGGGCCTGTATCCGGAGGACGCAGAGATCCTCGCCGTTCTGGACCAGCTTCCCGCCCTGACCGATTCTTCCCTGACGGCCTACGAGAAGGAGCTGGCCCTCCACGACTGGATGGTGGAGTGGGCGGAGTACGACCCCGGCGCACTGTCCAGCGGCCCCATAGGGGACCCCATGCCCAACAACGACAACCCCTACGGCTTTCTCACCGGGAAGAAGGGCATCTGTCTGGGCTACGCCACCACCTTCCACCTGCTGATGGAGCTGTGCGGCATCGAGTGCGTCACCGTCCAGGGCACGAGCCACGGCGGCGCCAATGACCACGCCTGGAATCTGGTGCAGCTGGACGGCGACTGGTACTGCGTGGACGTGACCTGGGACGACCCGGTGGCGTCCTTCCCCATCCCCGTCAGCTCGCCGCTGGCCCACCGATATTTCAACGTGACCAGCGAGTACCTGCGCCAGACGGACCACCAGTGGGACGAATCCGGGGTCCCGGAGGCGGAGGGCACGGCCCTGGTCTGGGTGGCGCAGTAAATTGTCAGAAAAAATCTGCTTGTTCATAGAACTTTTACTTGCGAAACAGGGCACATTCGAGTATACTATTGTTTGTTGAGCCATTCCGGGGGAGCGCCCCGGTAAATCACAAAGGTTATCGCCGCCATTGACCCCGCTTTCCGCGGCGGCAGAAAATTTTGGAAGGAATGAACAACACATGAGCGCATCCAGAGAAAAGAAAAAGCGTCAGGAATTTTTGGCCAGCGGCGCGGTCGATCCCAAGACCGCCCGAGCTGCCGAGCAGAGAGCCGCTGAGCGCAAGTCCAACATCCTCTACGGCACCGTCGCCGTCCTCTTCATCGTGGTGGCGGCCGCACTGCTGGTCTACAACTCCGGCATCATCCAGCGCAGCCAGACCGCCGTGACCATCGACGGGGAGAAGTACACCGTCGCTGAGACCTCCTACTACTACAACCAGGTGTGCAGCAGCTACGCCAGTCTCTTCGGCCAGGAGTACCTCCAGACGCTGAAGACCCAGCCCCACCCCACCGACGAGACCAAGACCTACGACGACTACTTCAAGGAGTCGGCCATCGACAACATGAAGTATATCCATGCCGCGACCACGGCCGCCGAGGCGGCGAACCTCTCCCTGGACAGCGAGGACCAGGAGACCCTCAAGGCCAACGTGGACAGCATGAAATCCACCGCCAAGTCCGCCGGGTACAGCTACGGCGGCTACCTGAAGGCGGTCTACGGTTCCACCATGACCAGCTCCGTGTTCGAGTCCTGCCTGAAGGACCAGCTGCTGGCCAGCAAGTACGCCTCGGACTACAGCGAGGAGAACTTCGTCTACACCGAGGACGAGATCCTGGACTACTACAATGAGAACAAGGACAGCTACGATCTGATCGATGGCGCATACGTCTCCATTGACGGCACGCCCGAGGCGAAGACCGACGCCGACGGCAACGCCGTCGAGGCTACCGACGCGGAGAAGGCCAACGCGATGGCCGCGGCCGCCGAGACGGCCCAGGCGATCCTGGACGCCTACAAGGCAAACAAGGACCTGGAGAGCGCCGCCGGCGCCCACGACCTGACCGCCAGCACCACCATCAGCGGCTCCTCCACGGTATACGGCGAGTGGTTCTTTGACGAGGCCCGCAAGAGCGGGGACGCCGACATCATCGAGGACGCCACCAATGGCCGCTACTATGTGGCGGTGTTCAACGGCCGTGAGCGGGACGACAGCCCCGCCACCTACAATGTCCGCCACATCCTGGTGACCAAGGACAGCCTGGCCCTCCCCGAGGGCGAGGAGGCCACCGAGGAGCAGCTCAAGGCCAAGGCCGAGGAGATTCTGGCCGGCTGGGACGGCACGGAGGACGGCTTTATCAAGCTGGCCAACGAGAACTCCAAGGACCCCGGCAGCAACACCAACGGCGGCCTCTATGAGGACGTGGCGAAGGGCCAGATGGTGGCCGCGTTCCAGGACTGGTGCTATGAGGACGGCCGCAAGAGCGGTGACACCGGTCTGGTTTACAACGCCTCCACCGGATACCACATCATGTACTTCGTGGGCTACGGGGACGAGCAGAACTGGCACTACAACTGCGAAAACGCGCTGCGCAGCGCCGATGCCAGCGAGTGGCAGAGCGGCTTGATCGAATCCGCTTCCGCCGAGATCAACGAGTCCGGCATGAAGAACGTCGGGTGATTTTCCCCCAAACGGATTGCGCAGCGGCTCCGGAGTACGCCTCCGGAGCCGCTGCTTTCAAGGAGGCGCCGGATGAACGAACGGTTTCTGAGAAGCGAGATGCTCCTGGGTCCCGCGGCCATGGAGAAGCTGGCCGGGTCCCACGTGTGCGTGGTGGGTCTGGGCGGTGTGGGGAGCTGGGCGGCGGAGGCCCTGGCCCGGGCGGGCGTGGGGGAGCTGACGCTGATCGACCAGGACGACTACAGCGAGAGCAACATCAACCGCCAGCTGGGCGCGGTCTCCTCCACCGTGGGCCTCCCCAAGGCGGAGGCGATGGCGGCGCGGGTGCTGGACATCAACCCCGCCTGCAAGGTCCACCCGGTTGTCGGGAAGTATGACCGGGGCGATAACGAGCGCTTTTGGGGCGCTTACGACTGCCTGGTGGACTGCATCGACCTGGTGGCCTGCAAGGTGGATCTGATCTGCCAGGCGAGGGCGCGGGGGATCCCCATCCTCTCCGCCCTGGGTACGGGGAACAAGCTGGACCCGGCCCGCCTGGAGGTCACGGACCTGAGCAAAACCTACGGCTGTCCCCTGGCCCGCGTCATGCGCCGGGAGCTGGGACGCCGCGGGATCAAGCACCTGAGGGTGGTCTACAGCCCGGAGGAGCCCGCCTGGTGCGCCCCTCTGGAGACGCCGCCGCCGGGCCGCCGGAGTGTGCCGGGGAGCGTCCCCTGGGTGCCCCCTGTGGCGGGGCTGCTCCTGGGCGGCGCGGCGGTGATGGAGCTGATCGAGGGACTGATTCCACAGAAAGAGAAAGGAGAAACACCATGAATATCCGTCAAGCGGAGGAGCGGGACATCCCCCGGCTGGGGGACCTGCTGCTCCAGGTGTGCCGGGTACACTGCCAGGGCCGTCCGGACCTGTTCCGCACCGGTGGCCGCAAGTATGACGACGAGGAGCTCCGGGAGCTCCTGAAAGACCCGGAACGCCCCATCCTGGTGGCGCTGGACGAGGGGGGAGAGGTGCTGGGCTACGCCTTCTGCGTCTACCAGCGGCACCAGGGAGAGGGGTCTTTCAACGATATGACCACCCTCTATCTGGATGATCTCTGCGTGGACGAGACCTGCCGGGGTCGGCACGTGGGTCAGGCGCTCTACCAAGCCGTCCTGGACCTGGCCCGGGGAAACGGGTGCTATAATGTCACCCTGAACGTCTGGAGCTGCAACGAGAGCGCCATGCGCTTCTATGAGAAGTGCGGCCTGAAGCCCCAGAAGGTGGGGATGGAGGTCATCCTGTAACGGAAGTGCGCAAAACTGCCGCAGAATCACAGATTCTGCGGCAGTTTTTTGTCGGACCACGCCCTTCAAGGAACCGGGCGAATCATCAGAGATACCAGCTGTCCCAGCCCGTCATCGTCCAGCAGGACCACCGAGTGGGAAACCGGGTCCTCCCCCGGTTGTGGGACGTTGTAGACTGTCCGGACCGTACCGTCTCTGCTGACCTCCTCCACCAACACCCAGACGGTCTCCTTCTCGCACGTTACCTCCGGCAGTTCCTCCCGCAGCGCCAGGTCGTCGGCGCGGACGACGGCGTTGTGTTCGTCAAACTGGGTCACCGTCAGCCGCTCCAGCCGGGGGACCGGTTCGGATTTCACTGTGACCTTGACGGAGTCCGTGGTCGTCACGCCGTTCTCCTGGCGGGAGAAGGTGTGGGTCTCCGTATAGGCGCCGATGCCGCCGCCGGTGTAGCTGTTGCCGCCCCCGTCCAGGTAGGGCACGCCCTCCGGCGTCTGGTAGACCCGGTAGACCGTCCAGGTGTCCCTGTCCCGGTACTCGCCGCCCTCGTAGTCCCCCTGATAGGGTTCCCAGTCCTCATCCCCCAGGGGCGGGCCGTAGTAGATGGTCCCGGCGATGATGTTCTCCTCCCCCTCGCCGGTGGAGGTGATGTGCATCCCCTCCTCGCTGGGGGCCATGTTGGAGACGGCCTCGGTGACGCGGTTGCCATTCTCCAACGTCCTCTGGAGGATATACAGACTGTACCCATTCTCCAGCCCGGGGAAGCGGTAGTTCTCCCCCTCCTTTACTCCCATGAGGACCCGCCGGGGGAAATCAAAGCTGCCGTAGCGGTCTATCTTCACGGCATCGGAGCCGTACTCCGTCAGGTCCGGATTGCTGTCGCTCCAGAGCTTCCCCCGCTCTGCGAAGGTCCCCCGGACCACGTAGAACCCGGCGAACCGGTCCTGGTCCCTGCCCTCCGCCTCCGGCTGTGCCAGGGAGCACCCCGCCAGCAGCAGCGCCGAGAGCGCCCAGAGCAGCCACTTACCCTTTTTCATCCTCGTCCTCCAATCTCCCGTCAAAGCGCAGGATGTCCCCCACCTGGCAGTCCAGGTAGTAACAGATCTTGTTGATGGTGTGGAACCGCACGCCGTTGGCCTTCCCCGACCGCAGGATGGAGAGGTTTGCCTCCGTGATGCCCACCTTGGCGCACAGCTCCTTTCCCGTCATCCCCCGGGCCCGCAGCAGCTCGTCTAAATGTACGGTGATAGCCATGTCGCCCACCTATATAATGGTCTTGTTGTCGTCGCTGACCGCCTTGGCCCGCCGGAAGTAGCGGCACAGCAGCCCCAGCACCGCCGCCAGCAGCAGGGAGGCGAAGGGGAAGGAGACGTTGAATCGCGCGGAGTGGAGCACCGGCAGCAGGAGAAATTGCAGCAGATTCCCCGCCACGCAGACGCCCAGCGACGCCTCCGCCACCCGGATGCAGCGCCCCCCCAGCTTCTCCGCCAGGGAGACCGTCGCCCCGCCGAAGGGGTCCGCCTCCAGTCCCAGGGCCAGCTTCCCGCCCCAGCGCAGCACCTGACAGCACAGCAGCGTCGGGATCAGGTCCATGACGGCCAGCACGGCCAGGGTCAGGTAGGTGGGCAACAGCGCCCCGGTGTCCAGGGCGGTGTTGCTCTCGGCCACCTCCCGCATGGTCTGCCACACGCCCACCCCCTGGGCCAGCGCCGCCAGATACGCCCACGCCCAGGCGGACCACCGCAGCAGCCGGTCAATGGTCCGCCCCGGATTTTCCGCGCGCAGAATGTTTTGCAGCGCCCGCAGCACCGCCCAGGCCAGCATCGTGGCCGCCACGCATCCGGCGGCGGCTAAGGCAATAAAATTCCCGGCGTCGTACTCCGCCGTCAGCAGGGTGGGGTTCACCAGATAGAACAGTCCCGCCAGAATTTCCCCCGCCGCCAGCAGCAGCAGCCAATCCGCCCTGCGCCGTCCCCGCCACAGGAGCCCCAGGGCGGGCAGCGCCGTCAGTGCCAGCACGATGGCCCAGGCGGCGGCGTTGCTTCCGGACAGGGACAGCTCCCTCAGCCACTCCCCCAGACGGACCAGCATCCCAATCGACATCATGTGCACCCCTCCGATTATTGTTTTGCGATAATTCTATAGGGGTATCCTACCACAGAAATTATTGTTTGTCAATAATTTTTTGCAGAACCAAAACCCGCCGCTTTTTGGCGTCGGGTTGGTCAGGCGGTCCCGGTATTCTGGGATTGATACTCCTCCCCCCAGCTCTGGAGGGCGTCCAGGACCGGCTTGAGGCTGTAGCCCAGCTCGGTCAGGGTGTATTCTACCCGGGGCGGCACCTCCGGGTAGACCGTCCGGAGCAGCAGGCCGCTGTCCTCCATCTGCCGCAGCTGGGCCGTCAACACCTTCTGGCTCACGCTGCCGATGGATTTTTTCAGCTCGCCGAAGCGTTTGGTCCCCGGGAGCAGGTCCCGCAGGATCAGGACCTTCCACTTGTCGCTGATCAGCGTCAGCGTCGTCTCCACCGGACAGGCGGGCAGGGTCTTGGCAGTCATAGGCGGGTCCTCCGTTCTTTCGTTTCCAAATTGCAGCTGCACTCCAATTTTACCGTACCTCCCCTGCGGGTGTCAAGGCGAAAAAATTTTTTTATACCGCGTACCCCCCGGGAGAAGCCGGGGAAACGCCTGCAATCTCGCAAGGGTTTCCTCCCGGTAACCGCCCGATTGTTACCGCAAGGTGCCTATACCACAATATTGTGCGTACTTTTCAGGGCTCAGAAGTTCTGCTATGATACAGACAACGAAGGGAAACACCCCGGCGTTCAAAGCAAAAATGTTACTTTATGGAGGTACGCAACATGAAAATCGCTGTTATCTGCGCCAATGGAAAGGCTGGTCGTCTGATCGTCAAGGAGGCGGTGGACCGGAATCTGGATGTCACCGCCGTGGTCCGCGGGGAGAACAAGTCCGCCGCCGGAAAGGCGCTGGTCAAGGACCTCTTTGACCTGACTGCCGCTGACCTCAAGGATTTCGACGTGGTAGTGGACGCCTTCGGTGCGTGGACGCCGGAGACGATCCCGCAGATTCCTCGGGCGGCGGCACACCTGTGTGATGTCCTGTCCGGTACGGACACCCGGCTGGTCATCGTGGGCGGCGCGGGGAGCCTGTACGTCGATCCGGAGCACACGGTCACGGTGACCGACGGCCCCGACTTCCCCGAGGATTTCAAGCCCCTGGCGGCAGCCCATGACCAGGCCCTGCGCGAGCTGCGGGAGCGGGAGGACGTCAGGTGGACCTATATCAGCCCCGCCGGGGACTTCCAGGCGGAGGGGGAGCGCACCGGGACGTACATCCTGGGCGGCGAGGAGCTGACCCTGAGCAGCAAGGGCGAGAGCGTCATCAGCTACGCGGACTACGCCATTGCCATGGTGGATGAGATCGTTTCAGGAGACCACATCCGGGAGCGCATTTCCGTGGTGCGCAAGTAGAGCAAACGAGGGCCGCCCCGCAGGAATGCGGGGCGGCCTTTTACTGAAAATAGGATAACAACGATTACTTTTGGCGCAGCTGCTCATCAATGGCCGCAGCGGCGGTCTTGCCGGCGCCCATGGCCAGGATGACGGTGGCCGCACCCGTAACGGCGTCACCACCGGCGTAGACGCTCTCACGACTGGTGAGGCCGTCCTCGTTGACGATAATGCCGCCCCGCTTGTTGATCTCCAGGCCCTTGGTGGTGGACTTGATGAGGGGGTTGGGGCTGGTGCCCAGGGCCATGATCACGCAGTCCATCTCCATCTCGAACTCGCTGCCCTCCTTGACGATGGGGCGGCGGCGGCCGGAGGCGTCGGGCTCGCCCAGCTCCATCTCCACGCAGGTGAGGCCGCGGACGGAGCCGTTCCTGGGATCCCGCTTGTCCTCGGGATTGCTGTAGCCCAGAATAGCGGTGGGATTGGTGAGGGTCTTGAAGACGATGCCCTCCTCCTTGGCGTGCTCCACCTCCTCGGCACGGGCGGGGAGTTCGGCCTCGGAGCGGCGGTAGACGATGTACACATCGGCCCCCAGACGACGGGAGCACCGGGCGGCGTCCATGGCCACGTTGCCGCCGCCGACGACCGCCACCTTCTTGCCCTTGAGAGGCATGATGGGGGTGTCGGAGCCGTCCCGGTACGCCTTCATGAGATTGATCCGGGTGAGGAACTCGTTGGCGGAATAGACGCCCTTCAGGTTCTCGCCGGGGATGTGCATGAACATGGGCAGGCCCGCGCCGGAGCCGATGAACACGGCCTCGAAGCCCTCCTGCTCCATGAGCTCGTCGATGGTGATGGACCGGCCCACCACCACGTTGGTCTCGATCTTCACGCCCAGCTCCTTGAGCCCGTCCACTTCCTTCTGGACGATGGCCTTGGGCAGACGGAACTCGGGAATGCCGTACACCAGCACGCCGCCGGCTAGGTGCAGGGCCTCGTACACAGTGACCTCATACCCCTTCCGGGCCAGGTCCCCGGCGCAGGTGAGGCCGGAGGGGCCGGAGCCGATGACGGCCACCTTGTGGCCGTTGCTCTCGGGCTTTACCGGCTTTTCGGTGGCGTTGGCGTTGTGCCAGTCGGCCACGAAGCGCTCCAGGCGGCCGATGCCCACGCTCTCGTGCTTGATGCCCCGCACGCACTTGGACTCGCACTGGGTCTCCTGGGGGCAGACGCGGCCGCACACGGCGGGCAGGGCGCTGTCGGCGGCGATGATCTGATAGGCGGCCTCAAAGTCGCCCTCCGCCACCTTGGCGATAAACTCAGGGATGTGGATCTTGACCGGGCAGCCGGAGACGCAGGGCATGTTCTTGCAGTGGAGGCACCGCTGTGCCTCGTCGATGGCCTGCTCCCTGGTGTAGCCCAGGGCCACCTCTTCAAAGTTGCCGGACCGGACGACGGGGTCCTGGTGGGGCATGGGGTTTTTATCCGGACGCATATTAGCCATATTACTTTACCTCTTCCACAGACGGATCGCGCCTCTCCTCCAGGAGCGCCGCAAGCTTCCCCTTTGCTTCCTCCAGGTCCTTGCAACCATCCAGGATCATGGCGACCATCCTTAATATTGTGTCAAACTGCTTGTCGGTCATCGGGGGAACAGACTTGTTTGGGGAGCGCCAGCCGAAATAGATATGCAGTGACCCGGCAGGCGCGAAGCCGTGCAGGGTCCCGGCAGGTGCGAAGTACAAGCCGCATCTTTTCACGCTTTCCTTTTCGGCCATAGGACAGTTCCCCTATTGGACCTTCTGCTTGAACAGATTGCACGTCTCTTCCCTGGCGTGCATCTCGAAGTCCCGGTACATGGCGCCCCGGGCCATGGCCTCGTCGAAGTCCACCAGGTGGCCGTCAAACTCGGGGCCGTCCACGCAGGCGAACTTGGTCTCCCCGCCCACGGTCAGACGGCATCCGCCGCACATGCCCGTGCCGTCGATCATAATGGGGTTCATGCTGACCACCGTGGGGATGTTGTACTCCTTGGTGAGCAGGCAGACAAATTTCATCATGATGACCG
>ERZ778511.2292-NODE-2292-length-10881-cov-4.560133_pt1 | contig 10881 bp, 9 predicted proteins | sample MGYA00510347_ERZ778511 | MGnify/ENA primary metagenome ERZ778511 (study PRJEB29527, sample SAMN07138967) | mouse gut metagenome | material: feces | host: mouse | place: China:Nanjing | collected 2016-01-25 ...
AGCAGGCGCTGGACGCGCTGATGGAAAAGGTACGCGCTGCGGCCGAGAGCGCCGGGGAGGCGGACAGTGCCATCAGCGCGCTCCAGGCGGGGGAGGCGCTGGCGACGGATGCCGCCGCCAGAGGCCGGGAGCACCTGGCCGCCCTGGACGCGGCGCTGGAGCAGATGACGAACCGACAGGAGGCCGTCCGGCAGGAGCTGGAGGGCGTCCGGGGCCAACAGGAGAGCACCCGGAAGGAGGCAAGGGCCGCCCGCCGGGCGCTGGAGGACGCCCAGGAGGACGCCCAGGCGGCCGCCAATGTCATCCAGGGCCACGCCCTCCGCATGGAGGGCCGGGAGAAGCGGGACAAGGACGCCGAGGACGCCCGGATCAAGCTGACCATGGAGCAGAACAACTTGGACTCCCGCATCCGGATGCTCACGGAGATGGAGAAGGAATACGAGGGCTTCAGCAAGGCCGTGCGGCTGGTGATGCAGGCCGCGGAGCGCGGCGCCCTCCGGGGGATCCACGGACCGGTGGCCGGACTGATGAAGGCGGAAGGGAAGTACGCCGTGGCGCTGGAGATCGCCCTGGGAGCCGGGATGCAGAACATCGTCGTGGACCGGGAGGAGGACGCCAAGGGCGCTATCCAGTTCCTCAAGCAGCGGGACGGGGGCCGGGCCACCTTCCTGCCGCTGACCGCCATCCGGGGGGAGGAACTCCGGGAGCGGGGGGTGGAGGGCGAGCCGGGCTTCGTCGGCATCGCCTCCCGGCTGATCCGGTACGACGGACGGTATGACAACATTTTCAAAAATCTGTTGGGCCGCACGGTGGTCATGGAGGACCTGGACAGCGGCATTGCTGCGGCAAGGAAATATCAGAACCGCTTCCGCATCGTCACCCTGGACGGCCAGCTCATCAACCGGGGCGGGTCCATGACCGGCGGCAGCGTTTCCAAGAGCGCAGGCGTCCTCTCCCGGGCCAACGAGCTGGAGGCGCTCAGGAAGCGGCAGACCGTCCTATCGGAGCAGCTGGCCGCCGCCCAGAGGGAGAAGGAGGAGGCAGGCCGGGAGCTGGCCGCCGCCAGATACGAGCTCCAGGTGGCCGAGAGCCAGCGGCGCGCCGCCGAGGATACGGTACTCAAGCGCCAGGGCGAGGTCCGGCAGTACGAGGCGCTGCTGGATGGCTTCCGCGCCAGCGGGGAGAGCCTGGAGGGCGAACAGGAGGCCCTGGGCCAGCGCCTGAAGGATAACGAGGAGCAGCGAGAGGCGGTCCGGGCGGAGATCGACGCCAAAGAGAGCGAGGCCGCGTCCTTGCGGCGGAGCGCCCAGGAGAAGATGGCCGGTCAGACGGACCTCCAGGCGTACTCCAACCGCCTGAGCGCCGAGATGGCGGAGCGGAAGGAGCGCCTGGCCGGTCTCCGCGCCCAGCGGGACGCCGGGGCGGAGGCCCTGGAGCGGATGGAGCAGAGCCGTCGGGACCTGGCGGGAGACCGGGCGCAGCGCACAGAGCGCATCCGGGAATACCAGGCCGCCATCGACGCCGACGAGGCGGAGATGGCGCAAAAAACGGAGAGCGCCGCCTCCCTGCGCATCCAGGCCCAGGAGCGGCAGCAGGCCCTCAAGGCCCTGCAAGAGGCCCGGCTGTGCCTGGAGCAGGAGCGGACCGCCATGGGACAGCGGCTGAAGGAGAGCAACGATGAGCTGCTCGCAGCGGAGCGGGAGGCCAACCGCCTGGAGCAGAAGCTGAACACCGACGGCATGGAGGAGAAGCAGATCCTGGACAAGCTGTGGGAGAACTACGAGTTGAGCCACTCCGCCGCTATGGAGCAGCGCGTGGAGCTGGAGAGCGCCGCCAAGGCGTCCCGCCGGGTCAATGAGATCAAGCGGGAAATTAACAGTTTAGGCGCGGTGAACATCGGGGCCATCGACGAGTTCCACCGGGTCAACGACCGCTACACCTACCTCACTGGCCAGCGGGACGACGTGGAGCAGGCCAGGGGAGAGCTGGAGGGCATTATCGCGGCCATCACCAGGGAGATGACGGCCATCTTTGCCCAGCAGTTCGCACTCATTGCCTCCTCCTTCCAGGAGACCTATTTGCAGCTCTTCGGCGGCGGACAGGCCACGCTGGAGCTGGAGGACCAGGGGGACATCCTCAACTGCGGCATCGAGATCAAGGTCCAGCCCCCGGGCAAGACCTTGAAGACGCTCTCCCTCCTCTCCGGCGGGGAGAAGGCGTTTGTGGCGATCGCGCTGTATTTCGCCATTTTGAAGGTACATCCCACGCCGTTTTTCGTCATGGACGAGGTGGAGGCGGCCCTGGACGAGGTCAATGTGGTCCGCGTGGCGAAGTACATGCGGTCCATCTCCGATCAGACCCAGTTTATCGTCATCACCCACCGCCGGGGCACCATGGAGGAGGCGGACATCCTCTACGGCGTCACCATGCAGGAGAAGGGCGTCAGCAAGATGTTGGCGATCAACATGAATGATATGGCGGAAGAATTGAATATTAAATAGGCGGCGGGGCGCCGCATTCTGATAGAATTACCCTTACCGCGCACAGCGCGGTAAAGAAAGGAACTGCAATGGGCTTTTGGGAAAAACTGAAGAAGATCTACATGGGGGACGTGTTCGGCTCCGCCATCAGCGAGGCCGACGAGGCGTTCTTCGATGACGTGGAGGAGATGCTGATCCTGGCCGACGTGGGGATGGAGACCTCCGTTGAGGCGGTGAAGGAACTCCGGCAGCGGATGATCGAGGACAAGATCTCCGGCCAGGAGCCGGTGAAGGCGTGCCTGCGGGAAATCCTGGCGGAGAAACTGAGCGTGGGGGACCCGGCGCTGAATCTGTCCACCAGGCCCTCCGTGGTGCTGGTGGTGGGGGTCAACGGCGTGGGCAAGACCACGTCCATCGGCAAGCTGGCCAACTCCCTGCGCCAGCAGGGGAAGCGGGTGCTCCTCTGCGCCGGGGACACCTTCCGGGCCGCCGCCGCCGACCAGCTGGAGATCTGGGCCAACCGTTCCCGGTGCGAGATCGTCCGGCAGAAGGAGGGCGCGGACCCCGGCGCGGTGCTGTTCGACGCCTTGCAGGCCGCCAAGGCCCGGGGCGTGGACGTGGTCATCTGCGACACCGCCGGGCGGCTCCACAACAAGGCCAACCTCATGGCAGAGCTGGCCAAGCTGCGCAAGATCATCGACCGGGAGCTGCCGGAGGCGGCGCTGGAGATCCTGCTGGTGTTGGACGCCACCACCGGACAGAACGGGCTTATCCAGGCCAAGCAGTTCAAGGAGATCTCCGGCTGCACGGGCATCGTGCTCACCAAGCTGGACGGCACCGCCAAGGGCGGCATCGTGGTTGCCATCGCCCAGGAATTACAGGTGCCCGTGAAGCTGGTGGGCCTGGGAGAGGGGATCAACGATATGCAGCCCTTTGACGCGAAGGAATATGTGGAGGCGCTGATATGACGGATAAGCAGTTTTCCGTCCTGCGAGAGGCCATCACCGGCGCGGCGCTCTTTATTGGCGGCGCGGTCCTGTTTCTTGAGAGCGAGAGTTTTGGCGTGCTCTCTATGATCGCCGGAGGCGTCTTCCTGTTAAAGGACTATTTGATAGCGATATACAGGCCGGACGGCCAAGCCAGTGGAAAAACAGGGGAAAAAGAGGAGCAGGCAAATGATACGCATTGACGGCAGAAAAGAGAACGAACTTCGCCCGGTCAAAATGACCACCGGTTTCGTGGACTTCGCCGAGGGCAGCGTCCTCATCGAGTGCGGCAAAACCAAGGTCCTCTGCTGCGCCAGCGTGGAGGACCGGGCCCCCAGCCACGTGCCCGAGGGCACGGGATGGGTGACGGCGGAATACTCCATGCTCCCCCGGGCCAACCGGGAGCGGTCCCGCCGGGACGTGAGCAAGCTGAAGCTCAGCCCCAGGAGCGCGGAGATTCAACGGCTCATCGGCCGCAGCCTCCGGGCGGCGGTGGACCTGGCGGCGCTGGGCGAGCGGACCATCACCATCGACTGCGACGTGCTCCAGGGCGACGGCGGGACCCGGACCGCCTCCGTCACCGGCGGGTTTGTGGCGCTGGCGCTGGCCTGCCGCAAGCTGGCGGACGATGGCGTGATCGAGAAAAATCCTATCAAGAATTATGTCGCCGCCGTCTCCGCGGGGATCGTGGAGGACGCTCCCCTGCTGGACCTCTGCTACGAGGAGGACAGCGGGGCCATGGTGGACCTCAACTGCGTGATGAACGACCGGGGCGAGCTCATCGAGCTCCAGGGCACCGGCGAGGGCCGGGGCTTCACCCTGGCCGAGCAGCGGGCGCTGGTGGACCTCTGCGCAGGCGGCATCCGGCAGCTGCTGGAAAAACAGAAAGAAATATTGGGAGGCTGAAAACGACATGAAATTTGTCCTTGCGTCACAGAATAAGCACAAGCTTGTCGAAATGCAGTCCATCCTCTCCGCCCACGGCGTGGAGGTGGCGCTGGAATCTGACATCGGGCTCCACGTGGACGTGGAGGAAACCGGAGAGACCTTCGCGGAGAACGCCATGCTCAAGGCGAGGGCGGTGATGGAGGCCAGCGGCCTGCCCGCCATCGCCGACGACTCCGGCGTGTGCGTGGACGCCCTGAACGGCGCGCCGGGGGTGTACTCCGCCCGCTACGGCGGACCGGAGCTGGACGACGCGGCCCGGTACCGGCTGCTGCTGGAGAATATGCGTGGGGCGAAGACCCGCACCGCCCACTTTACCAGCGCCATTGCCTGCGTCTTCCCCAACGGGGATACCATCGAGGCCGAGGGCATCTGCCCCGGCTCCATCGCCTTCGCCCCCCAGGGGGACGGCGGGTTCGGGTACGATCCGGTGTTCTTCCTTCCGGAGCTTCGGAAGACCTACGCCCAGCTGACACCGGAGGAGAAGGCGGCCGTGAGCCACCGGGGCAAGGCCCTGGAGGTTTTTGACGGAAAATTACGGGAATATTTGAAGGGGAATACGGCATGGAACTGACCAGTAAGCAGCGCGCCCAGCTGCGCGGCATCGCCAACACCATCGACACCATCGTCCACATCGGCAAGGACGGCATCAACGACAACCTTGTCAAGCAGGCCAACGACGCCCTGGAGGCCCGGGAGATCATCAAGTGCAAGGTCCTGGAGAACTCCATGCTGACCGCACGGGAGGCCAGCGAGGCGCTGGCGAAGGCGACCCGCAGCGAGAGCGTCCAGGTGATCGGCACCAAGTTTGTCCTCTACCGCCAGCACTATGACAAGAGCAAGCGGAAAATCGAGCTGGTGCGTGATAAAAAACCGAGGCAAAACAGTTGACAGCGGCCTTCGGCTGTGCTACCGTATTTCCGCATGGACTGATCATGTCCCTCCCGGGGGAAAAGGGGGCTTATTGTGAAGATTGGAGTTTATGGCGGGACCTTTAATCCCATCCATCTGGGGCACCTGGAGGCTGCCCGCTTTGCGATAGAGTATCTGCATTTGGACCGGCTGTACCTGATCCCCGCCGGTATCCCGCCCCATAAGCAGCTGGCCGGGGATACCCCTGCGCCGGAGCAGCGCCTGGAGATGGTCCGCCTGGCATCCGACGCCATCGGACCCGCCGCGCAGGCGGACGACCTGGAGCTGCGGAGGGAGGGGAGGAGCTATACCCTGGACACCCTGCGGCTGCTGAAGAACCGGCACCCGAAGGACCGGCTGTATCTTCTGATGGGGACGGATATGTTTCTTACCTTCCACCTCTGGCGGGACCCGCAGGAGATCGTGAAGCTCTGTACGCTCTGCGCCTTTGGACGCAGTGAGAAGGACAGCGAGGAGCTGTTTTCCGTGCAGCGGGCCTATCTGGCCGAGACGCTGGGGGCGGATGTGGTGACGCTGTCCCTGCCCCATATTGTGGACATCTCCTCCACGCAGCTGCGCGGTATGCTGGCGGAGGGGCGGGGCAGGGAGTATCTGGAGCCCGCCGTGTACGGCTATATCCTGCGGGAAGGGCTGTACGGGGTAACGCGGGATCTGAAGGACCTCTCCCTGGAGGAGCTGCGTTTTGCCTCCATCAGTATGCTGCGGCACAAGCGGGTCCCCCACGTGCTGGGGACCGAGGAGACGGCGGCGCGTCTGGCGCTGCGCTGGGGGGAGGACGAGGAGACCGCCCGTCGGGCGGCGCTGCTCCACGACTGTACAAAAAAACTGGACGGGGAACAACATCGGGAGATTTTCCGTCAATACAATGTATCGCTGGACCCGGAGGAGTGGAGGGAGGAGAAGCTCTACCACGCCATCTCCGGCGCGGCGGTGGCAAAGCACGTGTTCGGCGTATCGCCGGAGATTGAGCGCGCCATCCGCTGGCATACCACCGGCAAGGCGGATATGACCACGTTGGAGAAAATTCTGTATCTGGCGGATTACATCGAGCCGACCCGTGATTTCTGCGATCTGACGGAGCTGCGGGACCTGGCCTTCCGGGACCTGGATGCGGCCATGCTGCTGGGCCTGGAGATGTCCATACAAAGTCTGGAAAAAAGAGGAGTTGCGGTCAACTCCTTCAGTGTGTGTGCGAGGGAATATCTGAAAGGAAAGCAACCATGAAAAAAGGCAAGCACGAGGCCGCCGGGAGCGCGGGCGGCTGGCAGCGAGGCGGGGACCCCTTTTCGGAGGAGCGCCCGCTCCAAACGAAAAAGAGAGCCCCCGAGAAGAAGAGCGGCCGGACCGGCGGCTGGAAGAGCTGGAGCAAGGGGAAGAAGGGCGGCGTGATTGCGCTGTGCTGCGTGTCCGCTCTGGTCCTGCTGGCGGCGGGGTGGTGGGTGATGTTCGTCCGGGCCCCGGACGTCAGCGAGAACGACCGCCCCGGCGTGACCAACAATGTTCCCAACAAGACGCAGACCGGACAGAATCCGGCGCAGGATGTGGACCTGGATGGCGACGGGGAACCGGACGTGGTCTCCGGCCGGAAAGAGGACGTGTTCACCTTCCTCCTGCTGGGGAAGGATACCGGCGGCGGCGGAAATACGGACACCATGATCCTGGTGACCTATGACGTGCCCAACGGGACCGTGGACTGCGTCAACATCCCCCGGGACACCATGATCAACGTGTCCTGGAAGATCAAGAAGATCAACGCGGTCTTTGCCTCCTCCCGGGGCATTGAGGGGCTGAAGGAGGAGATGGGCTATCTCACCGGCATCGTCCCGGACTTCTACGTGGCGGTGGAGTGGGAAGCCATCGGCGAGATCGTGGACGCCCTGGGGGGCGTGGAATTTGACGTGCCCTACAATATGGACTACGACGACCCCTACCAGGACCTGTATATCCACCAGAAGAAGGGCCTGCGGAAACTCAGCGGCGACGATGCCATGCAGGTCATCCGCTGGCGGAAGAACAACGGAAAGAAAAATGAGATCGGCGACACCGGGCGTCAGAAGATCCAGCAGGACTTTTTGAAAGCGGTTGCCAAGCAGTGCCTCCAGATTGGCAACTGGACAAAGATCAGCGATTTTGCGAAGATTTTCTTTAAGAACGTGGAGACGGACTTGCCCCTGAACAACCTCCTCTGGTTTGCCCAGAAGGCCATGGGCGTGGATATGGAGAACATCAACTTCTACTCTCTGCCGGGGGACGACCAGGGCTGGTACTACACCCCCAGCATCAACGACAACCTGGCCTACTTCTTCGCCGACGCGGCGGGGATCGTGGAGCTGATGAACGAGCACTTCAACCCCTACACCCGGGACATCACGGAGAGCGACCTCCAGATCATCTACAAGACCAAGAATGCGTCTCTGGCCATGACCAACGGCGAGCTGGCGGACCCCAAGATGGCCCAGCCCTCGGTGAAGCCCAAGAGCACCTCCAAGCCCAGCGAGGAGAAGCCCAAGGACGAGGAGCCGTCCCTGCCGGATGATGGCGATACGTCCGTGGACCCCGGAACCACCAATCCGGGCGGCACCACCGATCCCGGTACGTCCACCGATCCCGGGACGAGTACCGACCCCGGTACGTCCGCCGACCCTGGGACGAGTACCAATCCTGGGACCACCACTGACCCCGGGACGAATCCCGATCCCGGCACGACGGACCCCGGAGCCACAACGCCGGAACCGACGCCTGATCCTACGCCCGACCCGGCGCCTCAGCCGGAACCGGAACCCCAGCCTGAACCGGAGCTGCCCCCTGAGCCGGAGCTTCCTCCGGAATAAACCTGGAAAGGACAGATAGAACACCATATGAGAGGCAAAAGAGAAATGGGGAAGAAGAACGCGACCCCTGTTAAATCGACAGGCGATCCTTTTGCGGAGGAGGAACAAAAATCGAATCTGAAAGCCCGGTGGAGCGCCTACTGGGACTCCGGCAAGGGGAAAATTCTGGTGACGGTGCTGGGATGCCTGGCGGTGTTCGCCATTGTGGTGACCGTGGGGCTGAAGACGTGGATCAAGCCCCCGGAGATCCCCATCCAGCCCGCGCCGGAGAAGAAGCCCACCCAGCAGCAGCCTGTCGGCCCCGTCCAGGATCCGGAGGACGAGGAGCCGGCGGGTCCCACCGACGACGAGCTATACCCAGACGACGGCTACAACGGCGATATGCCCACCGTCTCCGGCAACCGGAAGGACGGGTGGTACACCTTCCTCCTGGTGGGCACCGACCAGGACGACGGCAACACGGATACCATCATGGTGGTCAGCTACGACACGAAGAACCAGGACATCAACATCATGTCCATTCCCCGGGACACCATGATCAACGAGAAGTGGGACATCAAGAAGATCAACTCCGTCTACTCCCGTACCGGCAACAGCATCGACTCCCTGGCCAAGCGGGTGCAGAAGCTCATTGGTTTCAAGCCGGACTTCTATGTCAAGGTGGAGCTGGAGATGTTCGTCAAGCTGGTGGACCTGGTGGACGGCGTAGAGTTCGACGTGCCGCAGGACATGAACTATGACGACGACTGGCAGGACCTGCATATCCATCTGAAGAAGGGCGTTCAGACGCTGAACGGCAAGGACGCTATGGGACTGGTCCGATTCCGCCGGTACAGCGAGGGCGACATCAAGCGTGTGGAGGTCCAGCAGAGCTTTATGAAGGCCCTGATCAAGGAGTGCCTGAGTATCAAGCACTGGGGCAAGATCAAGGCATATATCGACCTGGCCATGGAGAACGTGGAGACGGACCTGGACTCCGGCTCGGTGGTATGGTTCGCCGCCAACGTGCTGGGACTCAACGGCGTATCGGCGCTGAAAATGGAGGATGTCGAGACCTGTACGCTGCCCGGGGACTACTGGGACAGCGCCTGGAGCCGGGATACCCATCAGGACCAGTCCTATGTGACCATCTACCCCAAGCAGGTGGTGGAGCTGGTCAATGAGAGCTTCAATCCCTACGAGCAGAAGGTGAACACCTCCATGCTGGATGCCATGAGCATCCTGAAAAACGGCGACATTGCATCCTCTACCGGCAGTGTGAAGGATACCCAGCACAACGCCGTTATGGCGGTCCGCCGGGGCGAGGCCTACTATGACGACGAGGGCAACCTCGTCTATGGCCAGCCCCCGGCGAAGCCCAAGCAGGATGAGTTGGGGAACTGGTACATCGAAGGGGAGGACGGGGCCATCGTCTATACCGACGAGCAGGGCAATCCGCTGACCACCGATCCCACCCTGCCGCCGGAGAACCCGGAGGGAGGGGAGACGGTCCAGCTTCCCTCCAATGGGGAGGGACAGTCCGGCGGCGTGACGCCGAATCCCGAACAGGACCCGGGAACCACCACCGACCCCGGTACAACTGAGCCTGATCCCGTGCAGCCCGATGTTCCCCAGGACCCGCCCCCGGCCTCTGAGGAACCCGGGCAGGATGAACCGGCGCTGCCGCCGGAGGAGGAGTGGGTGGATACCTCGGTGATGCCGGATGGAATTTGATGGAATAACGAAAAATAAACGATAGAAAGAGGTAAGGAAGTATGACACCGAAGGAAATGGCGATCTTAGCGGCAAAGGCACTGGACGGCAAAAAGGGCGAGGAGATCAAGATCATGGAGGTCACGGAGCTGACCACGCTGGCGGATTACTTCGTCATCTGCACAGGATCCAGCAACACCCAGATCAACGCACTGTGCGACGCGGTAGAGGAAAAGCTGGAGACCGAGGCAGGGGAGAAGCCTCTGCACCGGGAGGGACACCGGGGCGGCATCTGGGTCCTGCTGGACTACGGGTGCCTGGTGGTCCACGTGTTCAACAGTGAGGCCCGGGAGTTCTACGGCCTGGAGCGGCTGTGGAGCGACGGCAGGCCCCTGGATGTGGCGGCGCTGCTGGCTGAGTGAGCAAAAGCGCGGCAGGCGCGGGTGACCGCCCGCGCCTGCGCTGCTCACAGTATAAAAAATCGCCGCTTCCTCCTTGACAAAAGGGGGAGGGGTGGGTATAATAAGAACAGAAGGACGCCGTCGCATGGCGGTCGCCCCAGTTGTTTCAGCTAATCATTGTTAGCCGCTCGGGGTCTGGCCGGGCGGCTAACACGCTGTTGTGGTAAGTAAATACATGACAATCGCTGCAATGACGAGGATGCGCAGCAACTGAATCAATTTCTTTCTCCACATCAGACACACCTCCCCCCGCTGTAATCTTTGCTTGGGGTTCGATGGGTCGACCGCCTTTTATTGCGACATTGTCCTTCTGGCTTCCGCCGCGCCCTTGGGCGCGGCTTCTGCATTTTTATTTTAGCACGGTTGTCCGCATTTGTCAAATAAATGGCGTGGAATCCGGTGTGTTTTCCCCCAATCTCCCATTGACAAGCCACAAAAACGTGATATAATACACTACGAACAAAAGCGATGAGGAAACGAGCGCCGAAGTGCGGCCCAAGCGAGCGGGGGAGAGTGGGAGCCCTGCGGCAGAGCGTTGGCTGCGGCCACTTCC
>ERZ778511.2303-NODE-2303-length-10839-cov-5.175167_pt1 | contig 10839 bp, 5 predicted proteins | sample MGYA00510347_ERZ778511 | MGnify/ENA primary metagenome ERZ778511 (study PRJEB29527, sample SAMN07138967) | mouse gut metagenome | material: feces | host: mouse | place: China:Nanjing | collected 2016-01-25 ...
TATATTGCTATTTTACTAATAATCAATAACTTAATTTCGTCGAACTGACGTTATATTATTCTCCGATTGGCTTAAGATTGGAATACTGCCAATGATTCTGAACTACCTTGACAGCATCCGTGCCGTCACCGATGCCGGTGGCAAAATGTCTTGCATACTTTGACTACTATCCTTACGGTGAAGATATAGCAGAATCTGCTTCTGCCGTGTCTTCATCCGCTCCAGGCGCCTCTTTGCAGCCCTACCGTTTCAACGGCAAGGAGTCCCAGGAGTTCGCTGGGCTTCCGTACCTTGACTATGGAGCAAGGTACTATCACCCGCTGTCCTCCCGCTGGACCACGATGGACCCTATGGCGGAAAAGTATTATTCTGTCAGCCCGTATGCATTCTGTTCGGGAAATCCTGTTAACTTTGTGGATACTGACGGGAGAAAATTGTATTTTGCGAATAACGTTTCTCAGCAATTCAAGGAACAGTTTGCGAAAACGATACAATTCATGAACTCAAAAGGTACTTCGGGAGATATAGCAAAGCTGCATGCTTCTGACAATGTGTATTACATTTCCGAAGCAGGAAAGCCAGGCGGGAATCAATTTCATAAAGGTGAAAGAACGATATTTTGGGATCCGTATCATTTCATGCAAACTGGTGACGGAATTCAAATTTCTCCTGCAACTATGTTGGCTCACGAAGCTAATCATGCTAAACGTTATGATGAGACCCAAAGTGACGTGGCGGCTAAAGCGTCTTTTGAAAATGATACGCGACGTGGTTCAGATCCTGAATACGGGACATTGGAAGAGCGCCGTGTAATTGAAGGGACAGAACAGGATGCTGCCCGAAAGCATGGAGAAATAGGACCAGATCAGGTGACCAGAAAGACGCATAAGGAGAAGAGTGTAACTTGGATCTCGACATTTGGATCAACGCCGGAAATGATTTCGGAAGCCATTTTTAAACACAATAATGATTTGTTTTAGGGATCATCCTGAAAGATTTTAGAACAAACAAAGTTCATTTTTTTTCAATTCTGTATTATATCTTATAACGATAAATAACATTAAATTTTGAAAAAATAATATCAGTCATTATGAAACTCAATATAAAACTCAGTTTTATTGCGGCATTACTCAGCATCTTAATGCCGCCCGTATCGATTGCACAGGAAGGAAAAGCTTCTTTCCGTAATGGTCAGGACATGACGGAGTACAACTTTCCATTGCACGGTGATGTTAAAACTATCGAATGCAGGTTTATCGGTATCGTCCACGAGGCGGGTAGAGAATATCAATACCCAAGGGAGCCCGTCACAATCGAATTCAACAAAAATGGAGATGTGGTTTTGGTCAAGCCATACATTAATTCGGAATTTGATGTGGTGTCTCCGGCAACACTTAGCTTGATGTACAACTATTGCGGTCAAAATACAGAAATCATAGAAACAATCTATTATGACGGAACTTATTCTGATGAAAAATATGACATCAAGACTTTATATTCCTATGATACCATGGGACGAAAGGTCAAAGGCAAAAGATATAATGCCGAAGGTAAATTATACCGTACTGAGGAATATGAGTGCAGCTATGACCAAAAAGGAAACCTTTCCAAGGTAATATACAGGGAAAACGGTATTTTGGATTGGAGCCGCTCATATGATGCCAATATGAACATTGTTGAATTCACAATCTATTATCATGACTGCAACGTGAAAACAACCAAAAACACCTATGATGAAAACGGTAGATTAGTCAGGTCTGAGGACTATGCACTGGGCAAGCCCAACGAATTGAAATTGCATAAAGCAAGGATATACACTTATGATGAAAATGGCTTTCTCATGTCAAGCGAATGCATGGAATATGTCATTGATGATGCTTTGAAAAACCTGTATGGTAGTGCCGACCTAGTAGTTGTTGACAGGAAAACCTACCGATGTGACTCATACGGGAATGTGATAGAGGAAACTTATTATCCTCATGACTCGTCCTACCCTCAGTCCAGAATAGAATATAGGATCATATACCGATAGAAGTCTATAATGATTGATCGCGGATGATACCGAAAAGGAGGAAGCTCTAAGATTTCAGGTGTTCCCTCCTTTTTGATGTTTTTTTTGCAGCTTAGCAGTTATTTGGTACTACCGGCAGAAACTTGTGACGTCATAGCCATACTGTTTCAGCGGCAAGGAGTCCCATGAATTTGCCAGCCTGCCGTATCTCGACTACGGCGCAAGGTACTACCACCCTCTGTCCTCCCGCTGGACCACGATGGACCCGCTGGCAGAAAAGTATTATTCTGTCAGTCCGTATGCAGATTGCGTGAAACATGACAATAAACCGCCTGTTGGGAACCATGATGAATCATAACTTAAGGATAATCAATGTCTTGCAAAATCTTGATGTTCCCAATGGGACATAAAAATGCACATTGGGAACGGAGCTGAATCTCAATGTGCTTATTGCCAATATGTTGCAAAATAGTCAAGTTCCCGATATGCCACAATAATGCACGTTGGGAACTTTGTATCCTTGACTTATTTGAAGCAAGGGGCTTACACTGGAACAGGCATCATGGATGCTTCGTGATTTATGGCAGATTTATAGTAGACGTGAACCATAGGGTAGAATATGGCAATCAAGAGGACGATGCCATTCGGAAATATGGGATGACACAAAAATCTGCATTAAAACGATTTTAGGCTGTTCCGGATGTGTATCTCCACCAAAATACCCGTCAGAAATCCTGCATCCCGCCTTGCTGCATAACAGGGGGACGGGAAGGCAAAATTTTAGGCCGAATGTCGAATAAAAGCCGTATTTTTGCGGCACTAACTAAATCCAATAATAATGAAACATTTTGCTTTGCTGTTGATGGTACTTATGACGGTCTTGCCGCAGGCCTCATATGCCAAAAAGAAGAATGACGGATCTGCTGAACTCAAGGTCATGTCCTATAATATCAGGATGGGAGTCGCGAATGACGGCACAAATTCATGGCGCTACAGGTATCCGGCTACGGCACTTATGATAGAAGACCAGAAGCCGGACGTGTTCGGTGTACAGGAAGCATTTGATTATCAGGTCCTTTTCATAAAGGAAAATTGCCGTGATTATGATTGTGTAGGAGTAGGGCGTGAGGACGGCAGGAAGAAAGACGAGCACATGTCGATATTCTGGAACAAGAAAACGGTCAAGCTGATGAAGTGGGGAACTTTCTGGCTTTCAGAGACTCCAAAGAAGCCTTCAAAGGGATGGGATGCGGCCTGCATCAGAACCGCTACATGGGCCTTGATGAAATGCAAGAAGACAGGCCGGATGTTCTATTATGTCAACACGCATCTTGACCATGTCGGGCAAGAGGCTCAGAAAAACGGTCTGAAGCTTATCCTGGACCACATCGCTTCCATAAATCCGAAAGGATATCCGATGGTTCTCGCCGGAGATTTCAACATAACACCGGACAACAAGGCCCTTGCCGGGCTGGATGCCGTCATGCAGAGCACAAGGAAGATAGCTGAAAAGACTGACAGCCTCGGCACATACAACGGATGGGGCAAGGCTAACGAAGTCATAGATTATATCTATTGCTCAGGCTTCTCAAAATGCGTAGAATATCAGACCGTGACCAAGAAATACGCCGACAGGGCATTTGTCTCTGACCACTATCCGATATTCGCAAGACTCATTTTTTGATGACATTATATTTTATGCCCATCTCTTTCAGTTCTTCAATGAACTGAATGCAGACGCACACACGGAATTTATGTGAAAGGAATTCTATATTCCATTTCTTTTCAGGATCATAGAGGAACATTGTGAGCGGAACGCCTCCCTTGTTCCTCTTTATCAGTTTTACGAGCTTTTCGCGGAACTCCGGGTTCAGCATAGGTGTCGAAATGCTTATCGAAAATCCCTTCACGAAGGTATCAGCAACATTGCCGAGCAGCATCATGTTCTTCGGCTTGAAAGCATAGTCCACCTCTTTGCCCTTTGCCCTCTCTTCCGGCTTTATATAGAACTTCTCCTCGATTGAGCCTTCGATGAAAAGGGCGGTGTGCGTCTTCTCATACTGCATGAAAGTCTCGTGGTCCTTGCCGAAGAAAGCAAATTCGTAGCTTCCGCCGTAATCTTCGACAGTCATCCTGGACATCGGGCGTCCTGTCTTTGTAAGTCCTTCAGAGGCACTTGTCACGAAGCCTGCGACATTAATCTTCCTTTTCTCCTTTTTGGCCTGGCATTCTGCTACTATGGCCGGAATGTCGCTTATCTGGCAGCTCGTGAAATTCTCAAGCTCAAATGCAAAAGTATCGAGCGGGTGTGACGACAGGTACATTCCCACAAGCTCCTTTTCGTATTTCAGCTTCTCAAGGATGTCCTCGTCTCCCTGCATGGACGGAATCTCAGGCCTTTCCGGTTTCAGCTCCTCTGCCTCACCGAAAAGCGACACCGTGCTGTCCATGCTGTCTTTCCTGTACAGGTCTCCATATCGTATCAGGGTGTCCATGAATATGTCCCCTGACTTGCATGGGAGCTGGAACTGCTTGCGGCATATTCCGAAGCTGTCGAATGCGCCGGAATGCAGAAGCGACTCGAAAGCCTTCCGGTTGACAGTTCCCGCCATCCGTTCCACGAAGTCGAAGATGCTTTCGTACAATCCGTTTTCCTCGCGGTCAGCAAGAATGGCCCTGACAATATTGTCTCCGAAGCCTTTGATGCCGCCGAGTCCGAATCGTATTTCTCCGTTCTTGTTGACCGTGAAATGTGCGTCAGACTCGTTTATATCCGGGTTAAGTACCTTTATGCCGTTCTTCTTGCAGTCATCCATGATTTTCTTTATCTCGTCCATATTGGAGAGATTCTTGGAAAGGTTGGCTGCCTGGAACTCTGCTGGATAATGCGCCTTGAGCCATCCCGTCTGGTAGCTTACCCATGCGTAGCATGTAGCATGTGACTTGTTGAAGGCATACTGGGCGAACTTTTCCCAGTCGGCCCATATCTTCATCAGCACTTCCTTCGGATGTCCGTTATTGATTCCTCCTTCTATGAAGAGCCCCTTGAGGGAATCCAGAAGCGCCTTTATCTTCTTACCCATGGCTTTTCGGAGCGTATCTGCCTGGCCCTTAGTGAAGCCTGCGAGCTTCTGTGACAAAAGCATGACCTGCTCCTGATAGACCGTCACTCCGTAAGTGTCCTGCAGAAATTCCTCCATTTCCGGAAGGTCATATTCGACCTTCTCCGTGCCCTGCTTTCTGGCTACGAATGAGGGGATATAGTCCATAGGGCCCGGACGGTAGAGGGCGTTCATCGCTATAAGGTCTTCGAATCTGGTCGGCTGGAGCTTAATGAGCCACTCCTTCATGCCGGGAGACTCGAACTGGAACACGCTCGTGGTGTCTCCGCGTCCGTACAATTCGTATGTCAGCTTGTCGTCTATCGGAATCTTCTCTATATCGAACTCAAGGCCGAATCTTTTCTTGATATTGGCCTGGCATTCCTTTATGATGGAAAGTGTCCTGAGTCCGAGGAAGTCCATCTTGAGCATTCCGACCTCCTCTATGTAGTGTCCGTCGTACTGCGACACCCACACGTCTTCCCCTGTGGCCTTGTCGGCCGCCATGCTGATAGGGATGAAGTTGGTGAGGTCTCCACGGCCGATAATCATCGCGCATGCGTGAACTCCGGTCTGGCGTATGCAGCCTTCCAGCTTCAATGCATAATTCAGCACCTCCTTGACCTCAGGAGTGCCGTTCTCCAGCTCGTTCTTAAGCTCCGGAATGAGTTTGTAGCAATTCTTCAGGTTCGGCTTGTAGGATACCTCTTTCTTGTATTTCTTGAAAGTCTTCTTGACCTTTATTTTCTTGCCCTCGTTGTCCGGGTCGTCAATCTCCACTTCTTTTTCGATGAGCTTCTGGCCCTCCTGCAGCATGTCGTTTTCCCCGAAAGGCTCTTCTGTGTCCTCCATCTGGGTAATCGGCTTGTCTGGAATCATCTTAGTCAGCCTGTTGGACTCATCTATGGAAAGCCGGCTCACGCGTGCCACATCCTTGATGGCACTTTTTGCCGCCATCGTCCCGAATGTAATCACATGCGAGATATGGTCTTTTCCATATGTTTCCTCCACATATTTGAATGCCCTGTAACGGCCGTCATCATCAAAGTCGATATCGATATCGGGCATGTTGATACGGTCCGGGTTGAGGAAACGCTCGAACAGGAGCTGGTATCTGATAGGGTCGAGATTGGTTATCTTGAGGCAGTAGGCAACGGCTGAACCTGCGGCAGAACCACGTCCAGGGCCTACGGATATGCCTTCAGCGCGGGCAGCGGCTATGAAGTCCTGCACAATGAGGAAGTAATCCGGAAAGCCCATCTTGCATATGGTCTTCAGCTCAAATTCAATCCTTTCCGCCTGCTCCTGCGTCAGGTTTTCACCATATCTCCAATGTGCTCCCTTGTATGTCAGATGGCACAGATAGGCCACGGACTGGCAAAATTCCTCACCACGCTCCGAGCCGTCCTTGTTGCAACGTCCTACATCAATTATGTCCTTGTATTTTTCAAGATAGATGTCTATCTCCTGCATGAACTCATCCGCAATCTTGAACTTCGGAAGGATAGGGTCCTTGTCAATCTTGTACCCTTCGATTTTCTCCGCAACTTCAAGCGTATTGCTGATTACCTCCGGATGCTCAGGGAAGAGCGCAAGCATTTCCTCTGTGCTCTTCATGTATTCCTGCTGGGTATAGCGCATCCTGTCCGGGTCGTCCACATACACGTTCGTAGTGAGGCAGATGAGCCTGTCGTGTGCAGGGCCGTCCTCTTTTCTCACGAAATGTATGTCGTTGGTCGCAACTACCTTTGTGCCGGTCTTTTCTGCAAGGAGGAAGATTCCGGCGTTGGCCTTCATCTGATACTCATATACTTCCAATGACTGTCCTGGAATTTCGGTCTTGTGAAGCTGAACTTCAAGATAATAGTCTTCCCCGAATACTTTCTTGTGCCATTCGATTGCCTTTTCGGCACCTTCCATGTCATCTGCAATGATGCATCTCGGCACTTCACCGGCTATGCACGCCGAGCAGCATATGATGTCCTGCGAATATTTTTCAACCACCTCGTGCGATACTCTCGGCTTTCCGTAATACATTCCCTCGATATGTCCGGTGGAGACAATCTTCATGATGTTCTTGTATCCGTTGTAGTTTTTCGCAAGGAGTATCATATGGTAGTATGACCTGTGGTCCTTGTCCTTGAGCGTGTGGTCGTAGTGCTTTGTCACATAGATTTCACACCCGAGTATCGGTTTCACGTCAGGATACTTTCCGGCTGCCTTCATGAACTCCTTCACTCCGTACATGTTTCCGTGGTCAGTTATCGCCAGTGCGGGCATTCCGAGCTCGGATGCACGTGCGAACAGGTTGCCTATGGACGACTGGCCGTCAAGAATGGAGTATTGGGTGTGTACGTGAAGATGGACGAAGGACATTATTTATGCTTGCTTTTTTGTGTTAGGCCCGCCACTGGTTTCCGCATGGCTGGGCGGATTTTCAGGACGGTCGGCAAAGTTATGCAAAAAGCCTTTACATGTCAATCAAAAAAGAATCCCTCCGATTCTACATGCTGAGAATCAGAGGGATAATTTATCAACAGAAGCTGTGATTATTTGTCAGCTTTCTTTTCAGTTTTTTCAGCAGCTTTCCTGGTCACGTCAAACATGATAGGCGTTGCGATGAAAATTGATGCATAGGTACCGATGATGATACCGAGAATCAATGCCACTGCAAGTCCCCTGATAACTTCTCCGCCGAAAATAGCGATTGCGAGCATGGTCACCAGAGTTGTGAGTGAGGTGTTCATTGTACGTGAAAGAGTGCTGTTGAGGGCCTCGTTCACATTCTTCCTCAAGTCTGCCTTAGGATGAAGCTCCTTGTATTCACGGATACGGTCAAAAATCACCACTGTATCGTTGATTGCATAACCGATGATGGTAAGGATGGCCGCGATGAATGTCTGGTCGATGTCAAGGCTGAAAGGAAGTATCCCTGAGAAGAGAGAGAAGAAGCCTATCACGATTATGGCCGTGTGGGCAAGTCCTGCAACTCCTCCGAGTCCCCATGTCCATCCTCTGAATCGGAACGCGATGTATGCGAAGATTACGAAGAGGGCGATTATCACGGCGATGATTGCATCCCTTGTGATGTCGTTTGCGATGGTAGGACCCACTTTGTCAGAGCTGATGATACCGTTAGGGTTGTCCTGGGTAGAAGTGAATTCATCCAAGGTGATTCCGTTGGTAAAGAAGCCTTTCAAAGCGTTGTAGAGGATGTTTTCAACCTCAACGTCAACGTCTGTCGATTCCTGCTCAACCTTGTAGGTAGTGGTAATCTTCATCTGGCTCTCGCCTCCGAACTGCTTGATTTCGGCAGCCGCATTGTCAACGCTCTCGTCATTTGCCGCAGCATTGTCGAATGCGTCGTTTACTGCTGCGCGGATTGCCTCAGCGTCAACAGGCTGGTCGAACCTTACCACATATGTACGTCCTCCTGTGAAGTCGACACCGTATGAGAATCCTTTTGTGAAGATAGATACGAGTGACACGATGATGATTGTTCCGGACACGATATATGCAATCTTCTTCTTGCCGATGAAATCGAATGAAGTGTTCTGGAGGAAGTTCCTTGTAGCCTTGTTGTCGAAAGCGATTTTCTTGCCTCTTGAAATCCTGTCGTCGAAAATAAGCCTTGTGACGAAGATTGAAGTGAGGACAGATGTTATGATACCGATGATAAGTGTGGTAGCGAATCCCTGTACAGGGCCTGAACCGAATACGAAGAGAACGATACCGGTAAGAAGAGTGGTTATCTGTCCGTCGATGATGGCTGAGTAAGCGTTTGAATATCCGTCCGCAATGGCCTTGCTCAGACCCTTGCCTGCGCGGAGCTCTTCCTTGATACGCTCATAGATGATGACGTTTGCGTCCACGGCCATACCGAGTGTCAGGACGAGACCTGCGATACCCGGGAGAGTGAGGACGGCTCCGAATGAAACGAGAGTTCCGAAAAGAAGCAGCACGTTGCAAAGGAGGGCCACGTCAGCCACCAGACCGGCACCCTGATAGAAGAGAACCATGTAGATGAGGACGAGGACGAATGCGATGATGAATGAAATCATACCGGCATTGATGGACTCGGCTCCGAGTGAAGGTCCCACTACCTGCTCCTGGATGATTGTTGCTGGTGCAGGGAGCTTACCTGACTTGAGGACATTTGCAAGGTCCTCCGCCTCTTCAAGTGTGAATTTACCTGAAATCTCTGAGCTTCCGCCTTCGATTTTGCCGTTTACGGTAGGATATGAGTAAACCATTCCGTCGAGCACGACAGCAATCTGCTTTCCGATGTTGTCACCGGTCATTCTTGCCCAGATGCCTGCGCCTTCACCGTTCATTGACATTGATACGTGAGGGTTTCCGCCTGAGTTGCCGTACTGCACGCGTGCGTCAGTTACTGCGCCTCCGTCAAGAGGGGCCTTTCCGTCAGCTGATGCCACCTTGATGGCCACGAGCTCGAAGATGTTCTCTCCGGCAGCTGAAGGCTTAACTGTCCACAATGGCCTGAATTCAGGAGGGAAGCACTCCCTTACCTGAGGCATTGCGAAGAACTTGTTGATTTTTGCAGTGTCTGTATAGTGTGCATATCCGAGACATGCGCTCTTGTACTGTGCTGGCTCGAGAACCGAGAACAGAGGGTTGTTCCTTTTCCACTCTGACTCCATCTTTGCCTCGTTTTCCTTGTTGCGGAGCTCTTCAGCGAGGAGTGAGTCTGTATCTGCTACCGGAGCTGCGTCAACTGCCTGAACAGGCTCCTGCTCTTCTGCAAGGATGGTTGCGAGACGCCCGTTGGCCTCCACGAGATAGCCCTGGAGCTCAGTGTTGTCGTATGTCGGCCAAAATTCGAGTGAAGCGGTTCCCTGGAGGAGCTTTCTTACACGCTCAGGCTCCTTCACGCCCGGAAGCTCGACGAGGATGCGTCCGCTGTTTCCGAGTTTCTGGATGTTAGGCTGTGTCACGCCGAAACGGTCGATACGGTTTCTCAATACGTTGAATGAGTTTGCGATTGCGCTCTCAGCCTCGCTCCTGATTACGTCGATGACCTGTGCGTCAGAAGATTCAGGACCGATTTTGCCCACCATGTCGAAAGTGCCGAACACCTGTGCGAGCGGCATGCCGTTTGAGGTCTCTTTCCACGCGTCTGCGAAGAGCGTGATGAAATCTTCCCTTGAATCAACGCTGCGCTGTTTTGCAAGAGCGATTGCATTGGTGAATTCCGGAGTTGAGTTGTGGTTTGAGAGAGCCTTCACGAGATCCTCAAGCTGAACCTGGAGCATCACGTTCATACCTCCCTTGAGGTCAAGGCCGAGGTTGATTGATTTTGCCTTGATGTCCTTGTAAGTGTAACCGAAATACACTTTCTCTGTTGAGATGGAATCGATATACCTCCTGTTCTCCACTTTTCTGATTGAGTCAAGATAGAAGGCATGGTCCGCTTCATTGACTTTGGCGAAAGCGGCTGAATTCATTGCGGCCTCTGCCTTTGCTTCTGCATATCTTACGGCCCTCTTCTCCTGGACAGTTGTCACCAGTGTGAATGAGAGCTGCCATATTGACGCAAGAGCGAGCAGGACAGCCACAAATCTGATAGCACCTTTACTTTGCATAATGTTTATTGAATTTAATGATATTTGTTATCAATTCATGCGGTATTGTACGGAGACTGTGCCACATACATACCGCAAATAGGGCACAAATTTACTATATTTTTTCTTATAGATGAAATTTATG
>ERZ778511.2309-NODE-2309-length-10788-cov-10.063636_pt1 | contig 10788 bp, 8 predicted proteins | sample MGYA00510347_ERZ778511 | MGnify/ENA primary metagenome ERZ778511 (study PRJEB29527, sample SAMN07138967) | mouse gut metagenome | material: feces | host: mouse | place: China:Nanjing | collected 2016-01-25 ...
TTTATTTTGTAACAAAAAGAATCCCGTATTTATGCGGGTTCTGGCGTTTCGCAAAGGCCTAATAATACTATTTATGAGAAGGAGATAATTGCAGTGCCAAACGTAATACTAACTGGTACATCGGGATTTACTTCTTAATCTTGCCGCTCACTTTTGCCTTGCTCCATGCACCGTACGAGGTTTCGTTGCCAGATTTCTTATAACTGCGTATCCTTACATAATATCTCTTGCCTGTTTTCAGCTTTGTGAACGTGTAAGAGGTCTTTGACAGGCTCTTAGACTTCACATTCTTCTTAAATTTCTTATCTGTGCCTAACTGCACATAATACCCCAAAGCCATCTTATCCTTTTCCCACTTCACGGTTAATTTTTTGCCTTTCGCGGTTTTAACTGATTTTATGGATGGCTTTTTGGGACTTACCTTAATGGTTACCTTCTTAGATACCTTTCCTGCCTTGATGGTTATAGTGGCAACTCCAGTATTTTTAATTGTCACCCTGCCTATATTCTTATCTACTGCAGCAATCTTTGGCTTTGAACTTGTAAAGGTCATCTTACTCTTTGATGTTGCATTGATTTTGAATGGCTTTGCGCCGTATGCCACCTTATATACGGTCTTCTTGCAGTGGTTTACCTCCGTAGTTGGCAATAAGCCTACCTGTTCTCGGCAAAGTACAAGGTAGGCTTATTTCTATTCCCATCCCGGGAGCGTGGATGATGCTTTCAGGCAGACCTTCCCATACGCGATACGCCGCGCACGAAAGCCCCGGCTGAGCATACTGGAAATTTCCCCAAAACGCCATGCCTATCCTGCGGAAAGCCCCTTATAGTTCTTGGGATAGGTTGCTTTCTCTTTCACAGAAGCATTGCGAAATACACATAACAGCCCTCATCATCACGATACAAAACACTTTATTCCCTGCTGAAACTCTGGGCTGTTTGTCATCTTATGAACCTGGTTTCCATCAAATTCATTCTCTTAAATTCAAAATAAACCCCATCTTCCTCAACGCTCTCGCAGACAATATCTGCAATGTCTTTCAATTCCTGGCAGGAATTCCCCATTGCAACGGCAATCCCCGCATATTCCAGCATCTGCTGATCATTCATACTGTCGCCAAAGGCAACCGTATCTGCCATGTCTGCACCATAGTATTCACAGACACGTTCCATGGCCTCGCCCTTATCCATATCCTTCTGTATAATCTCGCCATTATAGCAGTCTGCATCTTCTGCATAGGGATGCACTACATAATGAAACTCCTGCTCCAGGTACGGTTTTGTTTTCTCAATGTCGGCCAGATCCGTACAGATAAATCCCAGCTTATATGCTCCCTTATGGGGATATTCCGTATATGGTTTTACCCCCACACCAGAATCCAGTTCCTTCTTCATTCGAATTAACTCCGAATTGGACAGATCTGCCATTGCGCCTGTGAGGATTTCCTGAAGGCTGTCGTCAATATAAATCCCCTCCGGACTTTCTATGCGGCAATAGATCCCAAATCGATGAAAAATTTCCAGGCACTTCTGGATGGTTTCTTCTGGAAGTACACTGTCGCGGATTACTTTCCCATCAATTTCTATATGCCTTCCCGCACTGGCAACCACACCGTCAAATCCTACTTCCAGAACATCCTCGCTTACGATCGGCATATTACGCCCTGTGCTGAGCAGAATCCTGTGCCCATTTTTTCTTGCCTCCCGTACTGCCCTTGACGCAAGCTCTGTCGGTTTTTCCAACGGGACAGTAAATGTCCCGTCGATATCTAAAAATACAATTTTTTTATCTGCCATCATGACTCCTCCAGTTTAATAAGCGGCTCCATGCAGTGAATCTCACCATTCTTCAGCCCCTCCACATTTTTATAATCATCTGTATTGGCAATAATTACCGGAGTCGCCACTGAATAACCTGCTTTCTGAATTTTCTGGATGTCAAATGTAAGAAGCAACTGTCCGGGCTTTACCTGATCGCCCTGTGCCACATGAGCCTCATAATACTTTCCGTTAAGTTCTACCGTATTGACGCCCACATGAATCAGTAATTCTACTCCGTCTTTCGTTGTAATGCCAATGGCATGTTTCGTATCAAACAGTGTAGAAACCTCACCATGGGAAGGCGCTACCACTTTCCCCTCCGAAGGAATGACTGCCATTCCCTTCCCCAATACTTCTGCGGCAAATGTATCGTCTGGTACCTCGCTCATCGGAATCGCTTTTCCTGTCAGCGGACTGCAGATTACACCTTTCTCTGCCTCCGGGAAAATGTCTGCAGACATATCCTCTGTTTCTTCTGCTGCAGTTTCTTTTTTTTCCAATTCTTTATTAAACTTTTTCATATTTGACATAATATATGTAAAAATAAATCCTGCCGCAATAGAAATAGCCGTACCAATCAAAAAGTTCAGCATACTGGACGCAGGAACACAGACAAACCCGACAATTCCCGCGGTTCCCGGAGCCGTGTTCAAAACATTTGTCAGAGTTACATACCCGCCTCCAAGAGCTGCACCGATCATAGCGCCATAGAACGGATATTTCAGTTTCAGGTTTACGCCAAACATAGCAGGCTCTGTGATACCCAGCATGGCAGACACACCCGAAGTCGCCGCAACACTCTTTAGCTTCTTATCCTTTGTCCGAAGCATGGCGCAAAGAGTTGCGCCGCCCTGCGCCACATTATTACAGGACGCAATCGCAAGCAGGAAAGAACCTCCCGCCGCCACCATTTGGATATCCACTGGAAGCAGGCTGTGGTGCATACCGGTCATGGTAAGAGGCGAATATAAGAAGCCCAGGACCATACCGCCCACAATCCCTAATGTATCATGCATCCACACAAAGCTGTTTGTCAGCATATCACCGGCAGTCCTCATAATCCCGCCTACCACCGTAAAAGTAACAAAACCAGTGATCATAACGGTAAGCAGCGGAGTCAGAAGATTGTCCAGAATCTCCGGAATATACTTATGCAGTTTCTTCTCCACAAACGAAAGGATATACGAAGCAGCCAGCACCGGGAGAACCGTTCCCTGATATCCTACTTTTTCAATCGTAAGCCCCAAAATGTTCCATACCGGAATTGTCCCTTCTGTTACGGCAGTACCGTAGGCATAGGCATTCAGCAGATCACCCGAAACCATAATCATGCCGATAACCGCTCCCAGATACGGATTGCCCCCAAACATTTTTGTGGCAGAAAATCCAATCAGGATAGGCAGAAAGGCATATGCAGCGCTTGCAAATGTATTGATCATAGCAGCAATGTCAGAAAGTGCCGGATAGGCTTCTACTAAAGACTGTCCCGGAATAAACAGCCCATTTGCCGTAAGCACATTATTTAAACCCATCATCAGACCACTGGCAACCAATGCCGGAATCAGCGGTACAAATACGTCAGACAGAGTTTTTACAAGACGCTGCAGTGGATTCATCTTCTGGGCAGCCGCTTGCTTTACTTCACTCTTGGTTGCCTCGGCAATCCCCCCTATTTCTATGAAACGTTTGTAAACCTCGTTTACGGTGCCGCTGCCGATAATTATCTGGAACTGGCCTCCATTGGCAAACTGGCCTTTCACCAGATCTACCTTCAGGATTCCGTCCACATCTGCCTTTGACTCATCTTTCAAAACAAGTCTGAGCCTGGTTGCACAGTGAGCGGCGCTGATAATGTTTTCTTTTCCGCCGACCAGCCTCAAAAGCTCTTTGGCAGACGCCTGATAGCGTTCTTCCTTTGTCATGATTCTTTCTTCCTCCTTTTGATTATATTATTTCATAGATAGCTGCTTCATAAGGACGCAATTTCATCTGTTCAAACCGGGTTTCAGATTCCTGTTCATAATTGGACAGGAGCGCCCTGCCTTTTCCAAGGTAATCAAAACGTGCCGATTTCTCATAGAAATTACCTACCACCAGCCACTTTTTCCCCTTCCATTCCCTTGTATACGCAAAAACATATTCATCCTCCGGGCAGAGCAGTTCAAAAGTCCCATAAATCAATATAGGCTCTTCTTTTCGGAATCTGATAAGCTTTTTATAATAATAGAAAATGGAATTCTGATCCTTTAATGCCTCTTCTGCATTAATTTTTGTATAATTGGGATTTACCCTGCACCATGGTGTCCCTTCCGTAAATCCTGCACCTGGGCCGTTGTTCCACTGCATGGGAGTTCTTGCATTATCCCTTGACTTAGCGCAGAGGGATTTCATGATTTCTTCTTCGGGATATCCCATCTGCTTCCGTTCCCGGTACATGTTGACAGACTCTACATCAAAAAAATCCTCAATACCTGAAAACGGATAGTTGGTCATCCCTATTTCTTCCCCCTGATAAATATAGGGCGTCCCCTTCATACCATGAAGTATAGTTGCCAGCATCTTTGCCGACTCCACCCGGTACTCTTTATCGTTTCCCCATCTGGAAACGATTCTTGGAAGGTCATGACTGTTCCAGAAAAGACTGTTCCATCCTTTCCCCTCCAATGCCTTCTGCCATTTCGCAAACGCCTGTTTTAACTGTTTCAATTCGAGGGGCTTTAAATCCCATTTCTGTTCTCCTGGAACCTGATCCAGCAGCATCTGCTCAAACTGAAAAATCATATCCAGTTCCTTCCGCTTCGGATCAGAATATAAACTTCCATTCTCAATATCTGCTCCCCAGCATTCTCCTACAGTCATCAGGTTTTTTCCCCCGAATGTTTCTCTGTTCATTTCCTGGAGGTATTCATGCAGCTTTGGCCCGTTTTCTTTTATCTCCTGATCCGGGATTTTTCCAATGACATCAATCACATCCATCCGAAAACCGCCAACGCCCATATCAATCCAGAAATTCATCATTTTCCATATTTCTTTCCGCATCGCTTCATTTTCCCATTTGAGATCTGGCTGCTTTTTATGATAGAAGTGCAGATAATACTCCCCCGTTTCTTCCGAGTATTCCCATGCATTACCGCCAAAGCAGGATTCCAGTTCGTTAGGCGGACTGCCTTTTTCCCCTTCTCTCCAGATATAATAGTCCCTGTATGGATTGTCCTTCGATTTTTTCGCTTCCACAAACCACGGATGCTCATCAGAAGTATGGTTCACAACAAGATCCATGAGTATTCTAATACCACAATTTTCACATTCCTGGATTAGAGTCTTCATATCCTCCATCGAGCCGTACTCCGGCGATATTCCATAATAATCGGATATATCATAGCCATTATCCGCATTGGGAGAGGCATAGACCGGACTCAGCCATATCACGTCGATCCCCAGTTCCTTCAGATACCACAATTTGGAGCGGATACCGTTAATATCGCCGACTCCATCGCCATTGCTGTCACAGAAGCTTCGTGGATATATCTGATATACAACACTGCTTTTCCACCACTTTTCTTTCACCATTCTTTTCACCTCGCTTGTTTTTCTTTGGTGATTTTAGTATACTGGAAAAGAAGCCCTGATTGCTTGCATAATTTTACTCAATAATAACACAAATTTACGATTTAGGAGTTGATAGACATGTCACGAGCTTATCATGAAGATAAAACCCATGGTACTTCTGTTTTTCCTTTACAGGTATATTCTCACCATGACAAAGACGGATTTTATTTTGTATCACAGCACTGGCACGAAGAACTGGAATGGGTATATGCAGAATATGGAATTCTTAATTTGACTATCCACGGGAAATCCCTTGTCTTGAACCCAGGGGAATTCTGTTTTATCAATTCTGGAGAACTGCATGAAATTAAATCCGTGGGCGAGTCCCTGCACCATGCCGTTGTATTTAATCCCAGCTTTTTAGACTTTTCATTGTATGATGCCTGCCAGCATAATTTTATCCGGCCGATTACCAACGGAACACTGCTGTTTCCAACCTTCTGCTCCACGCTTTCACCCGAAGACCATAAACAAGTCCTGCTCCATATGCAGGAGATTATAAAACTTTACCACACATTGCCCACCTGCGCCCTTTTAAGTATTAAACTCCACATATTACACACGATTGAATTATTTTTTCAGGCAGATTATTTTTATAAGAATACGTTATCGCCCAAAGGAAAGGACTCCTTAAACAAATTAAAACAAGTGATTGAATATATTCACATCAATTACCCGGAATCAATCTCTTTGCAGACATTGTCTGAAATATGCTTTATGAGTCCTAATTATTTCTGCCACTACTTTAAACAGGAAATTGGAAAGACACCGATCAGTTTTATCAATGAATATAGAATAGAAAAAGCCTGTGAAATGCTGTCAGAATCAGAAGCGCCGATTTCTGATATCGCACTTTCTGTTGGATTTGATAATTTTAGTTACTTTATACGAAAGTTTCGGGAATATAAAGGGGTTGCGCCGAATAAGTACCGTTCTCTCTGTTTGAAATAGTATGAAGTCTGGCTGTGCCGTTTCTACTTTCTAAATCATACACAGCCAGATTGCATTCAGCGCCCTCCTGTTTTTCTGCATCGCATTGTCCATAAAGCTCAAATCCCTGCATCGGCATCATATCCCTTCAACTAAACCGCACTGCGCCTCTTTCCTTGCATCTACCACCAATAGTGAACATATATATAAAACTGCCATTTCCGATAAAAACTTTGAATAATAATAGCCCTTATATTTTGAAAACTTTCGACAGGCTAATCTAAAAAGGCCAATCTACACAAGGCAGACTGACCTGTTCCGGCAAGAATTTCTTGCCCTGCATATTTAACGACAATTGCTACAATAGCCACGACGTAGCAACTCCCATACACCAAACATTCTATTGTGAAATGTTTCTTTTTTTCTTGCCCTTGGAATATTTTTTAATCCTTGCTTTTTCCGCCTCCTTCCTTGCCGTCAGATATTCTTCAAATTGTTTATAAATTTGTGTTTTATTTTCTTCAGTCAGCATAGCACTGAATACACCATATGAAATATTACGTTTCTTTGCCTCCCACGCTATGGCATTAATTTTCTGATTATCTTCTAACATCTTTTCACCCCAGACTACAGTTTACTAATCACATTGGAAATTGGGGCCGCAAACCAATATCAAAGCACTGGCGGTTCCGGAATGCTGCAAACACCTTTTCGTAAAACACACGATTATCAAAATATCCGCAACAGCCCCTGTCCCTTCCAAAGTAACAATTCTATATAGGAATTGCCATCCCCTTTTGTACATTCCTAATATTCCTCTTAATCTTTCTGCACACCCCATTATTTTCTTTTTCAATCTAGCTCTGATCAGATAAAACCTATTCCCGTTCCAGTTTCCCGGTATAAAGCTGATAATACATTCCCCTCTTCGCCAATAAGCTGTCATGATTACCTCTCTCCACAATCCTCCCATGATCCAGCACCATGATCACATCCGAATTTTTGATTGTGGAAAGCCTGTGAGCGATCACAAATACCGTTCTTCCTTTCATGAGCCTGTCCATACCATCCTGGACGATTTTCTCCGTCCTGGTATCAATGCTTGACGTGGCTTCATCCAAAATCAAAACCGGGGGATCAGCCACTGCCACCCTTGCAATCGCCAGGAGCTGGCGCTGTCCCTGTGAAAGGCTGTTTCCGCTTCCTTTTAATTCTGTCTGATATCCATCTGGAAGTTTCATGATAAAATCGTGCGCATTGGCTAATTTGGCAGCCTGAATGACTTCCTCTTGCGTTGCATTGAGTTTTCCATACCGAATATTCTCCATAACGGTTCCGGTAAATAAATGGGTATCCTGCAGTACCAACCCCAGGGAATGCCGCAGATCATCTTTCCTGATCTTATTGATATTGATGCCGTCATAACGAATCTTGCCATCCTGCACATCATAAAACCGGTTGATCAGATTCGTAATCGTTGTTTTTCCTGCACCGGTAGCTCCTACAAAGGCAACCTTCTGTCCCGGCTTTGCAAAAATCTCAATATCATGCAAAATCTCCTTATCTTCCGTGTAGCCAAAGTCCACATGGTTAAATACTACGTCTCCCTTCATCTGCTGATAGGTTGTCGTATGATCTGCCTTATGGTAGTGCTTCCACGCCCACATTCCAGTTCTGTCAGGAACCTCAGTCAAATTTCCCTTTTCATCATAACGTGCATTTACCAGCTTCACATATCCGCCGTCCTTTTCAAGCTCTTCATCCAACAGCCCAAAAATCCTCTCTGCGCCTGCGATTGCCATGATGATAGAATTCAACTGCTGTGAAAGCTGCGAGATCGGCTGATTGAAGGAACGGGAAAACTGCAGGAAAGATGCCAGCGTTCCAAGAGTCATCCGTCCGCCAAAAATAGACAGGCAAGCTCCGACCATTGCGATTACCGCATAGCTGACATACCCAAGGTTGCCAAGCACAGGCATAAGGATACTGGCATAACGGTTCGCATTGTTCGTGCTGTCCCGCAGTTTCCCATTCAGAGCCTTAAAATCCTGTATACAGGCTTTCTCATGGCAGAATACCTTTACTACCTTCTGGCCTTCCATCATTTCCTCTATGTATCCGTTCAGGCTCCCCACATCCGTCTGCTGCTTCACAAAATAATGCCCGCTCTTTGAGGATATTGTCCTCGTTGCGAATACCATGCAGACCACCATCACAACCGTAATCAATGTCAATGGACGGCTTAAAACCAACATAGATACAAAAACACCCACAATCGTGATCACTGCGGACAGCATCTGCGGCATACTCTGGCTGATCACCTGCCGCAGGGTATCCGTGTCATTGGTGTAAATGCTCATGATGTCCCCATGGGATTTTGTGTCAAAATAGCGGATGGGCAGATGCTCCATGTGGCGGAACAGGTCATCCCTCACTTTCTTTAACATTCCCTGCGACACATAAATCATAATGTAGTTATAAGCCCATGTGCAGAACATGCCGACATAATAAACTGCTGCCATCACAAGCAATGCTTTGAAAAGAGGGTACAAATCGGGCTGTGTCTGATTCACAAATGGCAGGATGTAGTCATCAATCAGGTTCCGCATGAACAGAGTGCCGCCAATATTCGCGACGGTGCTGACCAGAATACATAACGCCACCAACAGGCAATGCCATTTATATTCTTTCAGGATATAAGCAATCAGCCGCCTTAACGTCGCCCCCATATTCTTTTTATTCCCTACTATCATCATCGCCGCCCTCCTTCGTCTGTGACTCATAAATTTCTCTGTAAATCGGGCTGCTTTCCAGCAGTTCTTCATAGGTGCCGACTGATTTCATCCTGCCGTTGTCAAATACCAGAATCCTGTCCGCATCCTGGATTGACGAGATTCTCTGGGCTATGATAATCTTTGTGGTATCCGGTATCTTCTCCCTAAATGCCCTGCGGATCAGTGCATCCGTCTTTGTGTCAACTGCACTTGTGGAATCATCAAGGATCAGGATTTTCGGTTTCTTTAAAAGCGCTCTGGCAATACAGAGCCTCTGTTTCTGCCCGCCGGATACATTTGCCCCGCCCCGCTCAATGTGGGTGTCATACCCTGCCGGGAAATCCCGGATAAATTCATCCGCCTGGGCAAGTCGGCACACATTTATTATCTCATCATCCGTTGCATCTTCTTTCCCCCACCGCAGGTTCTCTTTGATCGTCCCGGAAAAGAGGACATTTTTCTGAAGGACCACAGCCACATTGTCCCGCAGACTAGCCATGTCATAATCCTTTACCGGAACGCCCCCAACCCGCACCTCGCCCCTTGTGACATCATAAAGTCTTGGTATCAATGCGGCAAAGGAGGACTTTGCGCTCCCGGTTCCTCCAAGAACGCCAATGGTCTCTCCTGGTCTGATATGAAGGTCCAGATCACTGATTACTTCCTTACCAGGATTGGAGGGATACGCAAAACCTACTTGTTCAAAATCAATAGAACCATCCGCGACCTCCCTGATCGCATGGGAAACGTTAAATAAATCCGGCTCCTCCGTCAGCACCTCAGAAATCCTTTCCCCCGATGCCCTTGACATAATGAGCATCACAAACGTCATGGATACCATCATCAGGCTGATCAGAATATTGATCACGTATGTAAACATACTCATAAGCTGCCCTTCTGTCAGGCTTCCCGCAATAATCATCTTCGCGCCCATCCATGAAATCAGTAAAATACATGAATACATGGAAAACTGCATGACAGGGGAATTCAGCGCAAGCAGCTTTTCCGCGCTTATAAACAGGCTGCGGATTTTTTCACTTTCCGTTTCAAACCGTCCAATCTCATGATCCTCACGTACAAAAGATTTTACCACCCGTATTCCGTTTACATTTTCCTGCACCTTTGCGTTCAATTCATCGTATTGATGAAAAACTTTCCTTAAAGTGGGATTTGCCTTCGATGAAATCAGGGCAAGCACGGCTGCTAGGCAGACGATCACAACCAAAAAAATACGGGCAAAACGAGGGTGTATCATAAATGTCATCACCATCGCACTGACCAGCATAATCGGCGCCCTCACGCAGATACGAATGGACATCTGGAACGCCTGCTGTACGTTCATCACGTCTGTCGTCATTCTGGTCACAAGTCCTGCTGTAGAAAATTTATCGATATTGGAGAAAGAAAAAGCCTGTATCTTCTCGTACATTGCCTGCCTCAGATTCATGGCAAACCCGGAACTGGCACTGGAAGCCGTCCTGCCTGATTCCACCCCAAACCACAACGCCAGCATTGCCGCCACGATCATGGCAAGCCCAATCAGCACAACTTTCCCAAGGCTCCGGCTTTCCAGGCCATAGTCAATAATGACCGCCATTATAATGGGAATGATCACTTCCATGATCACTTCCATAACCACAAGAACAGGAGTGAG
>ERZ778511.2315-NODE-2315-length-10756-cov-4.827493_pt1 | contig 10756 bp, 9 predicted proteins | sample MGYA00510347_ERZ778511 | MGnify/ENA primary metagenome ERZ778511 (study PRJEB29527, sample SAMN07138967) | mouse gut metagenome | material: feces | host: mouse | place: China:Nanjing | collected 2016-01-25 ...
GACCCACTGGAAGTTGGCCGCCCGCTCCAGCATAATCATGGAATTGGACGTAAAAAAATCCGACATACCGCGGTCCTCCGTTCCGGCAAAAGCATTTTCTTCCTATTAGAAACACATCTCCCCCAGGATGTTCACAGCCCATCCCCCGAGGGCACACAAAAACTAGCTTAATTATAATACACTTTCCTCTCCGGCGCAAGACAAAAATCAAAAATTGTCGAATTTCTCTATAATTTGTCAGTTGCTGCCGCCTGCGTGTGGCATTTCACCGATAATTATGGTAATTCCTGCAAAATAAGGCGTTTCAGGGAGGCCGCCGCCCCCCTTCCCCCCTCCGCAAAAAGAAAAACGTCCACGGCTCCATCCTATGAAGCCAGTGGACGTTTTATGCCAGTTTGTACCAGGGCCCTCCCGTACCATTCCCAACCGCGCCCCTGTCCTTCGTTACCGGGCGGAAATTTTGGAACAGCAACAATTTTAGGCTCGTGTTAAAGTTCTTTTTGATTCTTTTTCTTTCAAGAAAAAGAATCGCCCGCGTCCCGCAGGACGTCCAGCAACGCCAGGGGGGGCGCCTCCTCCCCGGCGGCCTCCCGGTTGACCTCCGCCGCGGTTTTCAGCTCGCTGCGGAGAATGGATACGCTCTTGGGCGCCTGGATGGCCAGGCGGACCCGTCCCGCCTCCACGGAGAGCACGGAGACCTCGATCTCCTCTCCGATGGTCACGGACTCCCCCGCTTTCCTCTGGAGGATCAGCATGGGCTCTCCCCCTTCCCGAACTCCGAAAGAAGGTGGCGCATGTGGTAGTCTCCCGTCTCCAGGATGACCTGCATGGCCTTCCCCGTCTGGTCGTTGACGGCAATGGGGCAGCGCAGATTTACGGTGCTCTCCCCCACCGGGCTGCGCACGACGCACAGGGCGTAGAAGCACAGCTCTTCGCTGTCGGAGACCTCCAGCGCCTTCAGCTCCTCCGCCGTCAATATGGGGGCGTAATCGGGTTTCAGGAAAAAGGGGTTCATGGCCACAAAGGCCAGATGGGGCGTCGCCACGCTCTGGAAGCACAGCAGACTCCCCTCGCTGCCCTCAAAGGACAGCAGGCAGAACTCCTTTTCCTCCTCAAAGCCAAACAGGCCCTTCTCAAAGCGCAGCCGGTGGGAACATTCCACCTCTCCGAAATACTTGGTTTGCAGCAGCACGCGTCTTCCTCCCGCTTATACCTTTACGTCCACCGGCTCATAGTTGGGGTCGGAGGAGGGCGGCACATAGATGGGCCCGCCCACATACTTGATGATGACCTCCGGCCGCTGGGTGACGGTGAACTCGATGTCGCCGGGGGTGAACTCAAAGCTGCCCCCGCCGATCTTCCAGTCGAAGTTCAGCTTATCCATCTCATAGCGGATGTTCATCTCGCCCACGTCCCAGGTGATCTCCGGGCCCACCGACGGAAGGAACGTCATCCCTATGTCCTGTACGCCCTCCATCAGAGATTCCTTGGAGAACTGCGTGATGACCTCCTCCCCCAGTTTGGTCCGCATCATCAGGTTCCCCTGCTGGGCGAAGGTCGCCGTAGCCGTGTAGGCAGCCTGCTGTCCCTTCTGGGCGCTCTGCTCCAGACTGCGGGCCAAGGTGGGCGTGACGGAATTGCGGGCCTCGAAGGTGTCAATATTGACCTTGATGGGGCGGCTCTTAATCTGCAAGCCCCCCTTGTCCCTGGAGATCTCCATTTCCGCCGTACCCCTGGCATACTCCAGCTTGGCGTTGGTGGTCTTCATTTCGATCTGAATGGGCACGCTGGTAATCTCGATTAAAGGCTTCATGGTGCGACGCGCTCTCCCTTCTCAATAAATTTCATCGGCATCCCTGCCGCAGCACACCATTATACTTCAATGATATTCGTGTTTACCGCATATAGTCAATCAGAGATTCGCTGAGCAGCTGGGTCCCCACCTTCAGCGCGGCGCTGTAGCAGTAGTAGTCCCAGGAGAACTCGGTCAAGGCGTCCGCCAGGTCCACGTTCTCGATGTTCTCCCGCTCCTCCTGGAGGTAGTCGCCCTGGAGCTTGAGCCGGGCCTGGTTCTGCTGGAGGTAGTGGGCCTTGGTCTCCACGTCGGTATAGCTGGCGTTGGTGCGGTCCGTGGCGGCCTGGTATTTGTTCAGCAGCCGGTCGGCCTCCGTCTTCAGCTTTTCGGCCTCCTCCTCATTCTTGGAAAACGCGCCGGTCGTGGGGTCGCAGTTGCTGTAAATCTCGCCCAGACGCTTCATGATCATGGCGAGGTTCACCGGGTCGCCGTCCTCGTCCACGCCGAAGCCCAGCATATTGATACCCGGCAGGGAGCGGTTGAAGGCCGTGCCGTTCACCAGCTTACCGTTCTCGTCCTCCTGGAGGCCCATGCCCAGGTCGATGTTCTCGTACTCGGCGGACAGCTCCTCCAGGCGCTGCGCGTCGGCGTTGTCCTTGTAGTAGGCGGCCCAGGCGCGGTTGTAGGCGATGTGCGTTTCATCCACGGTCCCGGTAAGCTCCGGGACGCCATACTTATTCGCTTCACCCCAAGCAGCTCCCGGAGGGTCTGACGGCTTAGGATAAGCAGCGGTATAAGTATTATCGTCCGCAGCTCTTTTCTGATCGTTAAAATACTCGATCCACGCCTGTTCAATCTCATCTGTGCTGGAATCGGGCATACCCTCGGGGACCTTGTTTTCCAGAGTCAACCCGACAGGAGCGCCCGCGTCATTTTTCTTCACCCAATCCGGTGTGGTGGTAGTCATGGGCATAGCGGGACGCGCAGTTCCATCCTCCAAGGCTTCCTTGTCAGCTTTATAGTATTCAATCCACGCCTGCTCATCGGCATCCGTGCTGGTCTCCGGCATCCCCTCCGGCAGATCAGCCTCTGCCCGTATTTCCGCGTCCTTCGCCCACTCCGGGATATTCTTCGGGTCCGCAGGATTCTTCACCATTCCGGCGTTGACGTTCACGCCCCGGTAGTACAAAGTCTTCATGTCGTCGCTCCAGCTGAACGGCGCGTTCATCTCGTCGTCGCCGGAGAAGACGAAGTGGTCGCCGAACTTGGCGCTGTTCATGGCCTGGATGACGGATTCGGCGGTATCGTTGAGCACCTTGCCCAGATCGACCCGGGCCCCGGCGGTGGCGTCCTGGCGGGCACGGATGTCGGCGGCGTCGGCCTCCGTCTCCAGGTCCGTCTTGATCATCCCCATGGTGGCCCAGCCGATGTTGAAGCGGCTGTAGGTGTTGCTGTTGTTGCTCTGATAGTTGCTGTTGTCCACCATGGCCCGGCGGATCTTCCACGCCTGGGCGGCGGAGGTGGGGTCCGCCGCGAAGCTGTCGAACCGGCGGCCGGTGAGCACCTTGTTCCGGGAATTGTTCACATTGTAGGTGGAATTTTGCATGTTGTGCCGGTAGGTGTTCATCGCCATACCGGTGGTAATACGCATAGTAGCCATATCAAATGTCCTCCTTTACCGCCCGTTAAATCGCGGTGCCGTTGATGAGCTTGTCGAGCATCGAGTCGATGGTGGTCAGCAGGCGGCAGGCGGCGGCATAGGACTTGCTGAACTGCATCATGTTGGTGGCCTCGTCGTTGAGGTCCACGCCGGACACGCTCTGCCGGTCGTTCTCCAGGTTCAGCGTCATCAGCTGATAATTGTCCATCTTACCGCCGGTGATGTTCTGTTCCGTGCCCAGGATGCCCTCGATGGTGGTGTACACCTCCCGGAAGGAGCCCTTGAAGATGGGCAGCGTGGCGGCGGAATCGGCCTGCATATCCCGGGCGTCGTATTCGAGCTGCTTGTCGAAGAGGGTAATCATGTGCTGGATGTTCTCGTTGCGGCTGGTGTGATGGATGACGCTGCCGTCCTCCCGGTAGCTGTCGGGCCGCTTGTCGTTGAGGATATGCACCGTCTCCGTGGCCCAGCCGTGGGAAATGGTGATATTCGAGGCTGTAATGTTGCTGGGGTCGTTGGTGTTGCCGTTGTTGCTGAAGAGCACGCCGCCATCATAGAACTCGTAGAGCGGGTCCTTCACGCCCTTCTCGGCCAGGACATTCAGCATCGCGCCCGCCTGGGCGTACTCTTCTTCCGTGATCGTACCATTGGCCACATCCTTCAAGGTATACGGAACACGCACCTTCTCCATGACGGGGTCGCCATTGGGATCCAGCACGACATTACCGTTTTCATCCCGCTTCTCCTGCTCGACTTCTTTGGTGACATCCTTCACTGTAATCTGCTTCGTCTGAGTAGTTCCATCCGCAGCGGTATAAGTGTATTCGAGAGGATTGCCGTCCGCGTCCTTGAAAGTATCCGTATCAGCAACCGTTCCCGCTGTCGCCTGATTCATCTGATACACCGTCGTCGCCGGGAGCTGGTTGGCCTGGTTGAACTCCTCGGCGAACTGCCGGGCCAGGCTGTTCAGGGCCTTTTGGTAGAAGGGGATGCCCCGCTTGGAGCTGGCGTCCGGGTCGCCGCTCAGGCGCGGCGGGTCGGTATTCTTGTTCAGGTCGGTCTCGCTGGCGTACTCGCCCTCCTCGGTGAGAAGCTCCCGCTGGGACTGGATTTTGCCGTACAGCACGGTATCGTTCAGCTCCACGACCTCGCTCTTCTTGCTGACGGTGTTGGGGTCGATCATCAGCCGCTCCCGCCGGTCCTTCAAGGGCTCCACCTGGAGGAGGAACTTGTCGTTCTCATAGGTCATCACGTCAGCAGCATAAACAGGCTTGCCATCTTTGTACACGATAGCGCCATCCGCGTCCTTCTCATAGAGGTCGTTGGTGAACTCCGGCGGATCAATTAGCTCCCCATTAGCATCCACCTTATAATATTTGCCGCCCGCTTTAACCAGTTCCGCTTCCTTCGCTTGAACAGTACCATCTATCAGCTTCTGACGGTCGGCCTTCGCCTCTTTCCATGCGGCCCGCTCCGCGGCCTCCACATCAGCCTTTATCAAAGCCTGCCGTTCTTCTTCCGCAGCGGCCTCAGTATCGGTCTTAGCTTTCGCTTTTGCTTCATCAATTTTTTTCTGCAAATCAGGATCGTCCGGCTTATTGGCCTTTTTTACGTCCTCTTCCGCTTTAGCCTGTGCAGCAGCCACCCGGTCGGCAACCTCTTTTATCCAATCCGGATCGTTGGGATTGTGGTCCGCCTCCGCCTGTGTCTGGGCAGCTGCCACTTTTGCTGTAACAAATTGCTCCCATCTTGTCGGATTCGCCGGATCGCCGCTCGTAAGCGGATCGGCCGCTTCTGCTTCCTGCCGTGCTTTTTCCTTTTCCTTGTTGATTGCCGCCGGGTCATAGTTGGGATTTACCGCTGGCTCTCTCTCCTGCAAGCTGATCTGCGCACCGTAGATTCCGTCGATGAGCTTGATGGGCTTGCCGTCGGGGCCCTTGCTGCCCGCAATGGTGACGGTCAGCTTCTCCACCTCGGTGAACTGATCCACCCGCTCCATGGAGTATTCCACGTTGATGTGCATCATCTCGCTGAGCTTATCCAGGTCCAGGTTCCGCTGGTCCCGCAGCTCCAGGGCGTTGTCCCCGTAGAGGGCCGCGGTGCGGATCTGCTCGTTGAGGTCCCGGATGTCGGTGAGCAGCAGGTTGGTCTCCTTGATGGTCTGGGTGAACTCCTCCTCCTTGCCGTCGTAGACGCTCTGGAGCGCCTTGGCCGCCTCCTTGAAGAAGGTAGTCAGGGACTCCGCCTCGCCCCGGACCTGCCGGTCGAACTCCTGGGAGCCCACGTTCTTGTGCAGCTCCTCCAGAGCCGTGACGAAGTTTTTCAGGCAGGCTTGAATGACGCCGTAGCCCTTGTCCTTTTCGGTGCCCTTGTTCACCTCGTCTAAGGTGTGACTGAGCTGATAGAGGCCGTTGTATTTCTCCGCGTTGGCGGCCAGGTTGGTATTTTCATTGCGGTAGCGGATGTCCAGGAAGGGGTCCCGCAGCTGGGTACGGCTCTCGGTGAGGACGCCGTAGCCGATGTTGGTGTTGAAGACGTTGGCGTACTTGCCCGTATTCTTGGAGTACAGGCTCACCAGGTCCAGCCGCTGGCGGGTGTATCCCGGCGTATTGATGTTGGCAATATTGTTGCCCGTGATATTCAAGGACGCCTGGGAGGCATAGATTCCCAGACGAGCGGTGGTAAACGAACTAAACGTACCGATAACTGCCATATTTCAGTGTCTCCTTATTCTCACAAAAAGATCAAGCCCGGAAATCCGACTGCCGGGCCGGTTTCTCCTCTGGCTCCCGGCCCTCCTGGGCCTTCTGGATCTGCTCGATGGCGTGGAGGTTGCACTCCAGCGTATTCCGCGCCACGCCGGAAGCAGACTGGAACAGCTCATATTTCCGCCGCAATTGTTCTGCGGCCTCCTTGGTCTCCTGCTTGAGCTCGTCGGGCGCGTGCTCCACCAGGTCCCGCAGGCGCACGCCAGCGATGCCCAGCGCGGAGAGCAGCTTATCCCGCTTCTGGTCCATGCCGCGCAGGGAGAGGCTGACGACCTGCTCCTGCTTCATGCACGCCTCCAGCTCCTCCAGGTCGCTGCTTCCCACGGCCCGGATCTTGGTCCGCTCGAGCTCCGTGAGCTCGTCGAGCTTCTTCCCCAAACTCTCCATGAGGGACAGGTAATCCCGCCAGGTTCCGGCCATTACTCGCCCTCCTCCATCATCAGCAGCATCCGCGCCGCGGTCTCCCTGGGCTCGATCCGGTACTCCCCGGCGCTCACCTGGCGGCGGAGCTCCTGGATCTTCCCGGTGGTGTTGCAGGTGCGCACCTGGTAGGACAGACTGGCCGCCATCTCCCGGAAGCTCGTTCTCTCCTGCTCGGAGGAGACGGCCACCTGGTCATAGTGCCCCCCCAGGGCCCGGGCCCGGTGGGCGTTGGTGCCGCCCGCCAGACGGGCCGTGCTTTTCTTTTGTACGGGCAGGTAGCCCTCGGTTCCTGTAATCAGCATACTAACTGACCTCCCATCGTCGTGCCGGTCCAGCGGACCGGCCCAAGGCCATGTCATCCGGAATAGGCATAGACATCTTCGTATTATTTTTATCGGTCAGGAAAGGAAAAAAATAACGCAGCTCGGGAAAATTTTTGTGAAATCCCCGGAAAATCCGGGTTCTGTGGAGACCCCCTGTCGAAAAAGGCAAAAACTTTTGAAAAATTCCATTGCAAGCCGGGGGCATTTCCTATATAATAGTTAAGATGAACAATACCCGGGGGCGCCGCCGCTCCCCGGACGGAAAATAAGGAGCCGGCTTATGTTTGAGAAGTGCAAGAAAGCGGAAGTCTTGGATAAATCAGGCGCGCTGGTCTGTCAGTGCCGGGTCAGCGTGGGGCACAGCGGGGCGATCCTTCTGGTCATTCCCCGGGCCGCCGTCTATAAAGCCAACACCAACTACCGGGTGGTGTTTTACGATCCCGTCCTGGGGCGGGTCATCTGCCGCTGCCGCCTGTCGGCCGCCCTGCCGCTGCCGGGGGGCGAGCTGTGCTCCCTGCGCTGCGAGGTCCTCGAGCAGCTCATCCAGGACCAGCGCCGCCAGGACGTCAAGATCCCCCTGGGGATGAACGTCATGCTGCACGCCACCTATCAGCCCGGCGACCCCATCGAGCCCTCCTCGCTGGGCATTCCCGCCACCATCGTCAACATCAGCGCCGGGGGCGTGTATCTGCGTACCTCCCTGCTGCTGAACGTGGGACGGCGGGTCTGGTTCGACTTCGCGGAGCCCGGGAACCGAAACGCCATGACCCTCAGCGCCCAGGTCCTGCGCACGGAGGATGCCTCCCTGTCCCAGAACCAGATCCTCTATGGCTACGGCTGTAAGTTTGTCAACCTGCTCTCCCGCCACGAGGCGGCCCTGCGCAGCTTCATCTTCCAGCAGCAGCGTCAGCAGCGCCAGCAGCAGCGCAAGCAGCAGGAGTGAGCCGTGCGCAGCCTGTTCACCGTAGAGAGCGGGGCCCAGCTGTGCGCCTATCAGGCCGCCGCCGCCCGTCTCCGCCCCCGGCTGGAGGCATACGTCCGGTTCCTGCAAGCGGAGTACGCCGTCCAGGCGCTCCCCCGCGCCATTGTCTGGACCGGCCGGGAGGCCGCCACCGCACTGCTCAGCGACATCCCCGTCCCCGCCTACACCAACGAGTACCGGGTCATGTTCTGCCCGGACCCGGCCGTCTGGCGGGACATCTGGCTCAGTCAGCTGGAGGGCCTGGAGGAGAGCGCGGCGGTCCGGGAGATCCGCGCCTATTACGGGACGGCGGTGGACGACGACCGCCTGCTGTCCATCCTGGGCCACGAGCTGGCCCACCACATTGCAGTATTCCCCGATTTTGACGATGACGATGCACGGGAAGCGGGCGTCTGGTTCGAGGAGGGCATGGTGGAGTATATCGGGCGGCGGTATTTCCTCTCGGAGGCGGCGTTCGCCGCAGAGTCCCGGATCAACCGCCTGTTGGTGGAGCTGCTGGAGAGCCGGTACGGAGGCCATCCCCTGGAGGATTTCGGCGCGAAGACCTATGAGGGGGACTACGCCAGCATCTTCTTTGAATACTGGCGCAGCTTCCTGGCGGTGGACGGACTGGTCCGCCGCTTCGGCGGCGTCCATGAGGTCCTGCTGTCCTACCGCCGGTGGCTGGACGAGGATCGGGGCGGGCAAACCCTGGAGGAGTGGTTCGCGCTGCAACTATAGCAATCTTCAAAATTTGTAATCGCCCGTAGGGGCGCACAGTGTGCGCCCGCTTTTAACGAAAGCTGCGTGGTATCGTGCGGGCGCACAATGTGCGCCCCTACTGTCAGCAATTTTGAAGATTGCTATAGAAACATAAATCAGCCCCCGCCACGGACATCCGTCCGCAGCGGGGGCGTTTCTTGGCTCAACTCACCTTTTTTCGATCTCCACGCCGCCCAGGATGCTCTCCTCCCCGGGGTGGTAGGTGATGGTCACCTGGTCCCCGACGTTAAGGATCACCGCCATCGTCTGGTCCACGGCGGAGACGGAGTAGAAAATATCGCTGCCGGTCAGCCGGATGAAATAGACGGTGTTGCCGTCCAGTACGGCGGATCGGATCTCGGCGATGGCCCCCTCGGCCGTCTCCGTGCCGGAGAGACCGGCATCGCCGTCCACCAGGCCGTTCTGACTGAGCATCGCAAGATAATTCTGCTCGCACTGGGCCACGGTGTCGCCGGTGGCCACGATCTGGTACTGCTGGACGTTGACCATGGCGTACTTCTTCACCAGCTCGGCGGCATCCTTCATGGCCATGAAGTAGGTGGGCTGTCCGCCCACGTTCAGAAGCAGGGGGAAGGTGGCCTGATAGCGCAGATTTTGCAGCTCGCCGTTGGCGGAGGCCATCGCGGACTGCTCGGTGGCCCCGGCGCAGGAGTAGAACTTGGACTCCTTGGTCCGCTGGTTGGTCAGCAGGAAGCCGATGTTGGACTGGTCGCCTCCGGTGGAGGTGACGCCGGTGTAGACCCACACGTCGTCGCCCAGGGCCAGGTAGTTGTAGTCGTCGGTGGTGACGGTCACGTCCCGCTGGCCGAAGATGGAGTTAAAGAATCCGTTGTGGTACATGCCGTAGTAGTCGTACTGCTGCACAATAAGTCCGGCGGGGTAGAGGTTATCCACCCAGGAGGGGACCTCCTCGCAGTATTCGCACTGACCGGTAATGGCGTTGACCAGCACCGCGCCCTGCACGTCCACGCCGCCGAAGAGGCCGATGGTCTTGACGATCCGGGGGCAGATCCAATAAGGCGTTCCCTCCTCATTGACCTCCATCACAGGCGTGGAGAACATATAGGTGGGGAAATGGAAGCGCAGATGGCGGTAGAGGTTTCGCCCCAGGTGCTCGGCGTTGGTGTACTTGATGCCCTCCTGGAGGCGCACCAGCTCCACGCTCTGGGTGACCATATCGATCAGGATGTAGGCGGGTAATCCGTCACCCCGGTTCGTAAACCACTTGATGAGGTCGGCGTACATGAGGGTTGCCACCCGCACGGGGCGTCCTCTGTAGTTGATCTGGGTGTAGTCGTCCACCACCTCGAACTGGGAGACCATATCGCTGAGCTCGCCCAGCTTCCGGTCGCCCAGCCGTTCTGCGGAGTTCTTGTCCAACATGGGAATCTGGTCGTAGGAGATCTCATCCACCTCGGCGGCGAAGTCGCCGACCTCCACCGGCAGCAGCTCGGAGTAGGATTTCGCCCGGAAGATGACGCTGCCCACCAGGGAGCCCACCAGGGCCAAGGCCACCAGCACCAGGGCCAGGATCATCGGGATTTTGCACTGTTTTTTCACGAACTTAAAGTAGTGACTCGCTCCCTCCCCCTGGAATCCGGAGGTAATCACCGCGCTCAAACAGTAGACGCCGCACATCAGCAGGGCAAAGACATAGAAGTCGGGGGCCTGGAGGTTGAGGGCCGGGAGCTCAAAGTAGAAGTAGATAGATCCCACCAGGAGGGTCACCAAAAGGTTTACCGCCACCCTGGCGACGGGACTTTTGATTGCTTTTCTTGGTTTCTTTTGTTTTGGGGGGTGTTGTTGGGAGGGGGCGCCGCTCTCAAAGCCTTCCCAGTGGAAGCCACCGGCGTCACTACCTGAAAATCCCATCGTCTGCTCCTTTCTCTCCTGCCGCCCCTGCGGGGCGGCGCCCATTTCATCCGTGGCCCTACGGGCCGCTCCGCTTCTTCTCTGCCGCCCTGCGGGCGGCAACCGCTTTTTTCTTTTTGTTAGATTCGCCCTGCCGGGCGGGGGCGAATCTAACAAAAAGAAAAAAGCGGT
>ERZ778511.2321-NODE-2321-length-10733-cov-9.132141_pt1 | contig 10733 bp, 14 predicted proteins | sample MGYA00510347_ERZ778511 | MGnify/ENA primary metagenome ERZ778511 (study PRJEB29527, sample SAMN07138967) | mouse gut metagenome | material: feces | host: mouse | place: China:Nanjing | collected 2016-01-25 ...
ACGGCACGGAGTGTTATTTTGAAAAAGAAAACATCTGGACATTCGATTCCAAGGGAGAACTGCTGATTACCATCATGTCCTCGCTGGCGCAGGAGGAGACCGGAGCATTTCGGAAAACTGCACATAAGGCATGAGGAAGCGGTTCGCAGACGGCAAGGTCACGGTGCCGTTCGGAAGGTTCCTCGGCTATGACCAGGGCGAAGACGGGAAAATACAAAGGCGACGCGCTCCTGCAGAAAGTCTACACCACGGATTTTCTTTCCAAAAAGAAGAATGGGGCGAAGTGCCGCAGTATTATGTGGAGGGAAACCACGAAGCTATCATACCGCCTGCCATTTTCGATAATGTACAGGTGCTGATGCAGTCGCAGGGCAGAGGCAGCAGCCGGAATAGCTGCGTGAATATTCTCTCCAGCCGGGTACGGTGCGGGGACTGTGGGAGCTGGAGGTGGAGGCGCGGCATCTTAACGGGGAGATGAACGTGGCGGCGGAACTGATACAGAAATGCATCGGGGAAAACGCCTGCGTTGCGCAGAACCAGGGCAAATACGAAAAACGTTATGACATCCTGGTGGAACAGTTTGAAACGGCGAAAGCACGGTTGTAGGAAGTGCAGGCAACCATCAAGGCGAAACAAGCGCAGCGGAAAATGATGGAAAACTTTATGGATGAACTGCGGGGCTTGCCGAAGCAGGTGGATTATTTTGACGAGGCAGCTTGGTACGTCATGGTGGATTTCGTGACGGTCTATCAAAAATGGGATAGAGATTAAAGCGTAATCCCCTGCAACATACTGCCGCAGGGGATTTAAACTCAAGCTGGAATTTATCTTTTTATATAGATCAAATCCGTCATACCATTATACGATTGTGTTTTGAGCAGCTTTAACTTGATTTCATGGTCAGCCTTTTCAAAAAGCCGAATGCCCGAACCCAAAATCGTCGGAATCAGAGTAATATAATAACAGTCAATGACATCCTTTTTAACTAACTGCTGGATAAGGTTTGCACCACCGCATATCCAAATACCTTTTCCATTTTCTTCTCGTAGTTTTTTTACCAGCTCAACGGGGCATTCATTGATAAAATGAATTTTATCAGAAGATATTTTGGGGTTGTGTGTTACAACATAGGTTGAAAAATCATGATAGACCCATTCATCTGGTGATAGTTCCGTGACAATTTGATGATAGGTGTTCCAGCCCATTATTACAGTATCAATATCATTCACAAATTTCGAATATGAGTCAATGTTATCATCATCGCTGCCCTGTCCGGCCAGCCAACTCACGCTACCTTTACTGTCTGCAATATATCCGTCAAGGCTCATCGCTATAAACAGATTAACTTTTTTCATAAGTTCTCCTTTCGATTTATAAAATGAATTTTATCTATGGATATACATTCTTGTCATATCAGGCTGATTATCCCCTTGGACCATACACAAAAATTCCCAGCCATATCTTTCGTAAAAACTTGTATGGTCTGTAATCAAATAGATAGGAGTAATTCCTTTGGATTTCATATCTTTCACAGCAATATCAAGTAATTGTCCCGCAATTCCTTGACAACGATATTCCTTTTCTGTATATACCGCACATATATTTGGCGCAAGGTCTTTCCTGGCATGAAAATCATTTTCAATCACACCAAGACCGCCTACAATGCGCCCGCTGTCTAAACAAAGATACCAACCATATTCTGTTTCATTATTGATATAGGCTTTCATACATTCAAGATAAGCTTCTTGTGGTACTTCCCATTTATCATGAAACCATGCTGCTGCTTCTTCTTTTAATTTGGGGTTTTGTCTTAAAGTAACATATGTATATTCTTTCATCTTCACCATACCATTCCAAGGCATAAACGAGTTGCGAAATTTTTGTCAAATTCTTTCACTCTTACCTCTACAACTTCCCATTTTGTTAAAACATGATACCATAAAATAAAGGATAAATCTATTGAATTTTGGCTTGTTTTTGTATTTGAACCCCCTCCGAGGGCAAAATGAAAAAGTTTAAAGAGGCTGTTTTTCCTTACTTAGAAACTTAAATTTGCTAAGTGGTTTATTGATAAATCAGTTTTGTTTTTTTGGTAAGAACAACAGCAATAGCAAATGGAATCATTTCGGCAACAAACGGAGCTGCCCAAATTGCCTTGACTCCCCAAATAACAGGGATACAGAATATAGCAATCGCTTTTACTACAATTCCCCTGCAGATGGCAATGATATCCGACTGCTTTGTTCTCTTTGTAGAATAAAGCAGTGAGGTGTAGATCAGATTTAAAGCCATGGGAATAAAGGACAGGGCAAAAACCGGCAATGCTTTGGACGCTGCCTTTATAAGCACTATGTCCTGGCTGAAAATGCGGATGGCTGGTTCATCAAAGAGGATCAGACCTGCAGAAACCAGAACTGACAGCATAAGATTGATTGCCATGCCAAAGCGGAAATAGTCGTTGATTTCTTTTGTATCCTGTTTTCCATAACTGTTGCCCCAAAGCGGCTGTAATCCCTGTGCCACACCAGAAAGAACTGCATTTGCCAGAGAATAGATAAAACTTAGGACACTGTAGGTGGATACCCCAATATCGCCTACAAGACCGGCAAGGACAAGGTTATAACACAGAGCTGTGACCGGGGTAGTAAGCTGTGTGACTGCTTCGGGAGCGCCGCGCTTGCAGATTTTTCTGACCAGCACAGGCTGTATCGTAAAACGCCGAATCCTGAGATTTCCATGTTTAAGGATGAAATGGGACAGCAGAACCAGAAGTGAGACAATCTGTCCCAGTCCGGAGGCAACAGCAGCCCCAATCACGCCCATCTGAAGCGGGAAAATAAAAAGCCAGTCAAGAAAGATATTGGATACTGCCCCTGCACACATACCCACAAAGGATAGGGTGGGGGAACCGTCATTCCGAACAAATACGGAAAGGCAGTTACTCATCAGCATGGGAAGCGAAAATGCGGAATAGTAAAAAAGATAGTCCGCTGACATCCTGCGCATTTCATCCCCTAAATCACGGGCCCCACTTATATCTACAATCTGCTGTGAAAAAACAGTTCCCATGATTGTCAGGGCAACTGCCGTCAGAATCGTCAGCGTCAGGGCAGACATGAAAGCTTGATTTGCCCCATCTTTGTCATCGCGTCCCATTCTGATGGCAATAATAGTGGCGCCTCCCATGGGAAACATTGCAACAATGGCTACAGCGAATGTAATGAATGGAACACCGATATTGACAGCGCCTAAAGCAGCTGAACCAACTCCTTGACCTACGAAAATACCATCCATGACATTATACAAATAAGTGACAAACAAGCTTCCTACAGCCGGAAAGATATAGTTGCATAATTGCTTTACTCTGGGATTCATAGCATAAAACCTCCTTTTAAATTGAACATAGTGGGCAAGCCCACTTCAGCTCCCCTACCCCTCACTCATGAGGGGCTTGGGCACTTTGCTGCGCCGAGTGCGGTCACGCAGTGACATCTTCTATTCGCACGAGTGTGCATATTATTTTTATCTTGTAGGAAAGTCATGGATTTTAACACTTTACAGTGACACGGTCTTTCCTATAGAGTCAAGACCACCGGCTTAGCCGGTGGCTTGCTCTGCCCCTATAAGGGGCTGTTACCTGCTTGAGCCTTAAGGCTCGTCGAAATAGCCCCTGCGCCAGAAATGTCGGTTGCCATACTTATATTTCAAATTGGCATGTCGCTCGAAAATCATCAATGCACTCTTCCCTTTCAAGTATCCCATAAAACTTGATACACTCAAACTTGGCGGTATCCTCACAAACATATGAATATGGTCAGGACACCACTTTGCTTCAATAATTTCTACGCCCTTTCTTGTACACAATGTTTTTAATATCTCACAAATATCCTCACGTATTTTCCCATAAATTACCTGCCTGCGATATTTGGGGGCAAATACAATGTGATATTTGCATTCCCATCTCGTATGTGCTAATGTATTCTTATCCATTTGGATAACCTCCTTTGCTCTGCAGTACGGTTGGCGAACCATACTTAATTATAGCAAAGGAGGTTTTTTCTTAAAGCTAAAGCTAATTTATTCACACCTGCATAGCAGGTGGTTTTTTCTTTCGCTTGCTCGTTTTCCTGTTGAAAAACTCCCTTACGCTCAATTGCTAAAGCTAACCAATAAAAAAGTGGGATAAAATCCATTGGATCTTATCCCACTTTAACAATCATATTGATTGCAAGTCCTCTGACAAGCACATAGATATATTTAACATCTTTTCGTGAAAAAGTCAATGCATATTTTTAAGGTATTGAAAAGTTTAACAAAAATCAATTATTGCGTTTTAATCATCAATAATGCTAAATATTCACTTCACTTTCCTGAAAAAGTGTGTTTTAATAGACCTAAAGAAAGCAGAAGGCTTTCAGTTATGAAAGGAGCGATGTACTATGTTATTGCCAAGTATTTTCGGAGAAAGTTTGCTGGATGAGTTTTTTGACCATCCGCACCAGAGAACCCATTACCAGTCCCATGTGTCCGAGATGATGAGGACGGATATTAAAGATTTGGGGAATGCTTATGAAATGACCATGAATCTTCCTGGCATCAAGAAAGAGAATGTAAAGGCAGAGCTGAAAGATGGATACCTGACAATCAGCGCCTCATCCGCTTCCCAAAATGAAGAGAAGGACAGCGACGGAGTATACATCAGGCGGGAGCGCTATGCTGGTACCTGCAGCAGGAGTTTCTATGTAGGGGAAGATGTGAAGCAGGAAGATATTAAGGCACGTTTTGAGGATGGCACTTTGAAACTACAGGTTCCGAAGAACATGAAGGAAGCAGTCCCTGAAAAATCCAATTATATCGCAATCGAAGGGTGATAGGGCTGTACGGCAGATAAACAGACATTTTGTATATCAAGTAAAAAGCGGTATGGATGCTTTCCAGTATCTATATCGCTTTTTGTGTGCGCCTAGTAGGGGTGCAATCTAATCGGTGAAAGTCCGTAACACGCCAAAAGAACGGCCTGCATCGCATGGAAAAAGGCTCTCCATCCAGGATGATTTATAATTTTAAATTATTTGGACATACAATTGGAAATATCAAAGTTGATGTTACAAAAAACTGTCATATCAGAGAAACATATAATTTATTTGACGATTTTGGATTATACAACGATTAGATAATAATAGGCATTATTATGGTATGAAATGAGAGCAAAATGGTCTGTATATAGTATGGCAGTGGATGATTTGAGACCATATGGACTATGCGGACAGGCAGATAGAGTAACCCAAATTCGTGTAAGGGAAAAGTGACAGGTGAAAAGATCATTTTGGTTGTAATAATTAGGGTTTGGCATTATAATTAGGAAATAAAGAAAGGATGTGATGGCTGTGACGCTTCAGCAAAAAGCTATTGATGTTATAGGACGTTGACCTGAGGATAAGATCATTCAGGTTATTTAATTTGCTGAATTTTTGTCTTTTGATAAGAAACCACAGATGGAAAAAGTATACTCTAAAGAAATAAGTAAGGATGGCTACATCAGAAAGCCCGGTATTCTGAAAAGAAAAATGGTAATGGCGGATGATTTTGACGAAACGCCAGAATGCTTCAAGGGATATATGTGATGTATCTAATGGACACATACGCACTGCGTTGGTTTCTTGATGATAACGGGCAATTATCAGAGAAGGCAAAGGATATCATAAGAAAAAGTGATGACTTGTATTTTAGCACGGAGAATTTTGACATCCTTGGAAGCACAGTGGAATCTGCAATCCAGGCAACGAAAAAGGCACTGTACGGTTTGGAGCATCCCGTAGTATATACGCCCAGGAATATAGAAGTTCAGCAGGCCCGCATCAAAGAAGGGGAATTTTACAGAGCGTTTTTGGAGAAGCTGGAACAGTGATAGGACGTAAATTGACAATATGTCTCAGCCTGATAAGTCAAGGCAGGCATCCTCGGTGTTCTGATAGATTAGAGAATAAATAAAATATCTTTTGGGGGATGTGTAACATGAAAAAGAACATTATTTTATGGCTGGCGGTTTCAGCGGTTGTTATGCTGGCCTTCCCGTGGCTTGCGGTTACTTTCGTAAAAGGCGATGCAGGAATGGCGGTATGTTTTCTTCTGTTTTTTGCAGTCAATCCATTATATTTTGTGCTAATCGGAGCATTTGCGGGAAAAGACTTTCGGCGTTTATGGAGCCTTCCGGTTATTTCGGCTGTGCTGTTCCTCATAGGTACATGGATATTTTTTGAGATGGGGGAAACAGCATTTATCCTGTATATGGCAGTTTATCTTGCCTTGGGAATAGCGGCCATGCTGATTTCTATGCTTATCAGAAAGAAAACGCAGGAGTAACTTGACAAGGCAGGGCAGGCATCCCCGGCGTTCCGGCAGATTAGGAGGTGGTAGGTATCCGGAGGATGAGATGTTCGAACAGTTTATGTAAGAAACGTATCTGCGACATTTGGGAAAACCGTTTCGGGGTGATTGTGATAGAGCTGAAATGCCGCACTGCGGCGAGGTGGTACGGGTGGATCTCTGTTTTCATCTCATTAAGTAGGGCGGTACGGAAAGGGTTGCAGAGATAAGTGTAGTTGAAATGGTTGACATTGGGCCAGAAACCGTTATCGGTGTACCGGCCTTGAGAAATGAGACAATGGATATGGGGATTCCATTTTAAATCCCTTCCAAAGGGAACTGGACCAAAAACGATGTGGGGGATGGGGAAGAACGCACCCTCAATATTACTCCGGCGGTTAAATATCGACGTGTGGATCAATTCACCGGGCGGCAATATTTTCGCTGCGGCACAGATTTATAACATGATTTCCTGGACGCCTTTTACGTTTTTGCCTGTGTTTATCGCTGTGGCAGGTGCAAAACATTTTAAGTGTAACGTATATATTGCTTTGTGGTGCTGTATGGCTTTGGCAAATCCTACTTGGGGTAATATCGCCGCAACAATCAGTGAAGGAACAGCGCTGGATTTTCTGTTTGTACCACTTACATCAGTAACATATACATCCAGTGTGATACCACCTATTATTTTGGTGGCAATACTTAGTAAGCTGGAACACTGGGTAGAACCCCGGCTGCCAGAAGTTGTGCGTCCAATTGGCACACCGTTTATCTGTGCGGCAATTATGGTGCCAATGACAATCCTAGTAATTGGCCCGGTTTCTACGGTGCTGTCAAATGGTCTGGCTTCTGCTTATAATATGTTGTATAAATTCATCCCGTGGCTGGCTTCCGGTCTGTTTGGCGCGATATGGGAGGTATTGGTTATCTTTGGAATACATTGGAGTTTTACGCCAATTTCATTGACAAATTATCAGAATATGGGATTTGATACTCTGCAGGCATTTAAAGGCATTGCAGTGTGTGCTCAAGTTGCCGCATGCTTTGGCGTATTTTGGAAGAGTAGAAATGCCAAAGTGAAAAATATGGCAGCATCCTCAGCAGCTACAGGACTGTTTGGTATTACGGAACCGGCAATTTATGGTATAACCCTTCGTTTTAAAAAACCTTTTATATGCGGCTGCATCGGCAGTGCGATTGGTTGTGCGATTACAGCCTTCTTTGGTTCAAGGTATTTTGTATATGCCGGGCTACCGGGGCTTTTGTCTATCCCCAATTCGATTTATACAGACAGTGCAGCAGCGAATTGTGCGGCATTGGGATATGCGGGCAATTATTCTAATTCAGTTATTGGTATTCTGATAGGTACCGCTGTGGCTGTTTTAGTAACATTTATATTCGTTCAGATTGTTGGGTTTGATGATCCGGTTGAGATTCCTGAGGATATACCGGAGACGGATGCGGGGGAAGCGGTCTCCGAAATTTCAGAAGGCAGTTCGTTTACGGTTTGTGCACCAATGAATGGGGAAGTAAAGCCGCTTTCTGAAGTTCCAGATGCTACTTTCTCCGAAGGTATTTTAGGACAGGGAGCAGCCATTATTCCTTCAGAGGGCAGATTGTATGCACCTTTTGAGGGTACGGTATCTTCTGTATTTGATACAAAGCATGCTGTCTGCCTGTGTGGTCCGAATGGCTCTGAAATGTTGATTCATGTCGGTTTAGAGACAGTGACTTTGAATGGCAAATATTTTGATGCGAAAGTAAAGGATGGAGATAAAATAAAAACCGGCGATTTATTGTTGGAATTTGATTTGGATACAATTAGCAGAGATTTCAAAATGATTACGCCTATCCTGATTACAAAAGCTGATGATTATGGGGAAATTAATTTCATAAAGCAATCAGGTTCTGTAAAAGCAGGAGAGGCATTGTACGAGGTTCAATAAGTGTTTTCTTACAAATATAGCATATTTCCCTGGATTGTGTGCTGGGAAAGAAAGGGAGGACATTATGGGTTTACCAAAAAAATTTCTTTGGGGTGGCGCTGTTGCTGCGCACCAGTTGGAAGGCGGCTGGGATGTAGATGGCCGCGGTATTTCTGTCAGTGATGTTTTGACAGCGGGGGCGCATGGTGTTCCGCGCCGGATTACGGACGGAGTGCTCAAGGGGGAAAGCTATCCAAATCATGAAGGGATTGACTTTTTCCATACCTATAAGGATGATATTGCATTGTTTGGCGAGTTGGGCTTTAAGTGTTTCCGTACTTCCATATCATGGAGCCGTATTTTCCCAAATGGAGATGAGGAAGAGCCTAATGAGGCAGGACTGAAATTTTATGATGATATGTTTGACACTTTGTTAAGTTATGGGATTGAACCGGTTATTACATTGAGCCATTTTGAAATGCCATATTATCTTGCAAAACATTATGGCGGCTGGATGAACCGCAAGTGCATTGATTTTTTTGTACACTATGCACTTACAGTTATGGAACGGTATAAAGATAAGGTAAAATACTGGATGACTTTTAATGAAATTAATAATCAGGTAAAGACTAATCCGGATATTTATGGCTGGACGAATTCTGGTGTAAAATATTCTGAATTTGAAAATCAGAAAAAGGCATTGCATCAGGTTGCGCATCATGAACTGCTGGCTTCTGCGATTGTAGTTAAAAAAGGGCATGAGATTAATTCTGACTTTCAGATTGGGTGTATGTGTTCATTTATTCCATATTATCCCTATTCCATGAATCCAGAGGATGTCATGACTGCTCATGAGTCCATGCATGAACGTTTTTATTTTATGGATGTCCATGTACGGGGGCATTATGGCTCTTATGCAAAGAAAATCTGGGAGAGGGAAAATAATGCGCCAGTAATGGAGAAGGGGGATGAGAAGATTCTGGAGGAAGGAACAGTAGATTATATCGGTTTCAGTTATTATATGTCTCATGCAGTAAAAGCAGATGCAGTTCTCGAAGGGGATGAAAATACAGATGGAAGAAATGTCCATACAGTGCGCAATACTTATCTGGAGGCTTCGGACTGGGGATGGCAGATTGATCCGGTTGGGCTTAGATATGCACTGAATCTTATGTATGAGCGTTATGAGAAACCACTGTTTATTGTCGAGAATGGACTTGGCGCACTGGATGTTTTGAGTGAGGATGGTACTTGTGATGACAGCTATCGAATTGAATATCTGAAAGCGCATATTGAAGAGATGATAAAAGCGGTAGAATATGATGGGGTTGAATTGATGGGATATACTCCATGGGGCTGTATTGATGTTGTTTCTTTCACCACGGGGGAACTGCGTAAACGGTATGGATTTATCTATGTAGATAAAAATGATGATGGTTCAGGCAGTGGAAAACGTTATAAGAAGAAATCATTTGAATGGTATAAGAAGGTGATTGCAACGAATGGTGAATCGTTATAGATTTTTCCATTTATTATGTGGTTTGGTGTTGGCTACGGGAGGTGGTATGAGATATGAAACTGCAATTAAAAGAAAGAGTTGCACATGAATTATTTCAGGGAAAGGGGGATGCTCTTATCTGTGACATTGCATCAAGTGATATGATGCACTCAAAAAACAGATGTTTTATCACGATCCGATTGAGGCAGGGAGCTTCTTTAGGAGTACACCGTCATGAAAAGGAAAGCGAAATTTACTTTATTATGCAGGGACGTGGACTTTATACAGATAATGGGGAAGAATATGAGATTAAAGAGGTGAGGCGGTAATCTGTCTGGACGGAGATGAACATGGTATATTAAATCAAGAAAAGGAAGAGTTAATTTTCATAGCGTTAGTGATAAATTCTTAACCAGTCAGGAGGGATGAAGGTGAAAGAAGCAGTTTATAAAGGAAACGGAGAACTTTCTGTAGAAGAATGGAATGGCAGGATGCCGGAAGAAAAAGAAGTTCAGATTAAAGTTTCTTATTGTGGGATATGTGGTTCTGATATTCATATCTTATAGGGGTCAGAAGACCATAGGATGCATCTTCCATCAGTCATAGAGGCGCTTGTCATGATTCCGGATACAGTAAGTATGCTTCATGGTGCATTAGCAGAGCCGTTAGCAATATGTTGTCATGTGGTAAAGAAAGGAAACGTAAAAAAGGGTGATTTTGTTGTTGTGATTGGAGGTGGTCCCATTGGCATTATGACAGCATTGGCTGCCAAAGCTGCCGGGGCAGATGTAGTTTTGTGTGAGGTAAACGAAAAGCGTTTGAAAAAAGCGGCTGAGATGGGTATACATACAGTAAATCCGGTAAAAGAGAATTTATTGGATGCTGTCAGAAACCAAACATTGGGCAGAGGTGCAGATGTAGTGTTTGAAACATCGGGTTCACAG
>ERZ778511.2323-NODE-2323-length-10717-cov-6.966798_pt1 | contig 10717 bp, 9 predicted proteins | sample MGYA00510347_ERZ778511 | MGnify/ENA primary metagenome ERZ778511 (study PRJEB29527, sample SAMN07138967) | mouse gut metagenome | material: feces | host: mouse | place: China:Nanjing | collected 2016-01-25 ...
TGAGAAAGTGTCTTGTGCGTTATTTTATTTTTCAAAAAGTTGTAAAGTGGTGTAAAAATTAATAGTATGCATTTATTATCATGATTTCAAATTGAAGTGAGCCATTTTTGTGACCTCAACCCAGAGAAGCAGCGGTAATGTTCCACTTACTGTATTTGTAGGTCTGATATAATGCAGTAAAGCACACAAGTGATAAAAAATTTATGCGTATTTTAGTGCAGAGGTGAAATCATGCTAACACAAAATGATATAAGAATACTAAGCAAAACATTTTCTGATTATGGCTATGTCATGACAACGGCACAGCTTACCAATGAAAAATTGTTTTATAGAGATATTCAACGTATGCTGGAACAAGGATTGATTGAAAGAATAAAAAGGGGCTGTTACCATTGGGTGGATGACTATGGTACGAGTGAGGTGGTTATTGTCAACCGCCTGTTCCCTGATGCAGTTCTTTGTATGGAAACAGCCCTTTTCTATTATAGATACAGTGACAGGAATCCCGCTGAATGGAATATTACCATTGACAAAAATACTTCCAGAAAGCGTACAAATATAGATTATCCTTTCATTAAGGCTTATCGGGTTGAGCCAGAGTTGCTTTTATTGGAAAGACAAAAGGGGAAATTGACTTCCAAGAAGTTCATATTTACGACCGTGACCGTACTATTAAAGAGAAACACCTTATGACAAGAAAGGTTTTAGAGGCTGAGTCGTGATTTGAATGGAAAGCAGTGGGCACCTTACTCTCTGATTTTGAAGGAGTAAGGTGGGATAGAAGGATGTATTCGAAAACAGACCACTAATCTGTTTTCCTCTGACAATTATACAAAAACATCATCAGAGAAGCCGCAATTACCAGCGTATATCCGAGAAAGCTGTATTTGTCAGGGAGTTCATGGAATAGGACAAATCCCAGAACAGCCGCAAAGATAATCTGAGAATAATCAAAAATAGATATCTTTTTGGCAGGGGCATAGGTGTAGGCAGCAGTAATGGCAAACTGTCCACCAGCGGCAAATAGACCCGTCATCAGTAAGGTTAAGATTTGGTTCGGCGTCATGGGTGCAAAATTTATAATAATCCATGGTGTAAGGAATAGGCAGGAAAACAGTGAGAAGTAAAAAACGATCACAGAGCCTTTGATGTTCATTGTTCCCAATTTACGCACCATGGTATAGGCAATGCCTGCGCCAAGACCTCCACATACGCCGATTAATGCAGGAAGCAGAGCAGTGTTGTGAAATCCAGGCTTGACGATAAACAGGCAGCCGCAGAAGGCAGAAAAGATGCAAGCAGCCTGAAAAGGCAGTATTTTTTCTTTCAATAAGAAATAAGAAAAAATAACAGCAAAAAAAGGCGAAAGTTTGTTTAAAATAGAAGCATCCGCCACAAGGAGATGATCCACAGCATAGAAATTACAGAGAATCCCTACGGTTCCAAAGACACACCGCAGGATAAGGGTTAGCTGGGCTTCCTTTGGAATGCGCAGAGAAACCGATTGTGTCGAATGATTATTTTTAAGGATAATGATTCCAGCAAAAAAAGCAGCTACCAGATTGCGGAAGAAACTTTTTTGCATAGATGGAAGGTCTCCTGACAGGCGGATGCAGACATTCATGCATGCAAAGCAAAATGCGGACATGATGATCATCAAAACGCCTCGGATATAGTTGTCTTTTGGTTGGTTATGCATTTTTCTTAATCTCCTTGCTTTTTTCTTACTGGATGCGGAATCGGCTAAGCAGATTGTTTAGAGAATATGCCTGCTCGGATAATTCTTTGGATACTTTGGCGCTTTCTTTTGCAGAAGCAGTATTTGCTTGAACAACCTGTGAAATTTCTTTGATTCCATTTTCAGCCTGAAGGATCATTTCAGACTGGTGAATGCTGGCAGTAGAAATTTGATCCATCAATGTTTTAATGGACTGAATACAGTCATTAATGATTTTCATTGCAGAAACAGCAAGGTCTGTAGATTCTGTTCCCGTCTTCACATCCTTAATGGAGTTGTTAATGAGATTCGTAGTGTTTTGGGCAGCTTCGGCGGACCTGGCTGCAAGGCTTCTGACTTCTTCTGCTACAATGGAAAAACCAGCTCCTGCTGCACCAGCCCGGGAAGCTTCCACAGAGGCATTTAAGGCTAAAATATTTGTTTGGAACGCAATGTCCTCAATGGTTTTAATTACGGTAACAATTTGTGTAGAAGATTGGTCAATATTTCTTGTGGCAGATATCAGCTGTTCCATTCGTTTATCAGCTTCTTCTGTATATCCGGTAGCTTTATCTACCAATTCGCTGGCGTTTCCACAGTGTACGGTACTACTTTGAATCTGGGAGGTAATGGATGACACATTTGAAACCAGTCCTTCCACAGAATCGGCCTGTTCTATTGTACCCTGAGATAATTCCTGTGCGCCTGTGGCCACCTGTTCTGCGCTTGTATTTACTTGTTTTGCCACATCGGAAATATCACGAATTACATGCACCAGATTGGAATGAATCGATTTGAGACTTTCCAATAAAACCTTAAAATCACCGATATAATAAGCTTCATTTTCTGTTACATCTACAGTGAGATTTCCATCTGCCATTTCGCCTAGAATCCGTCCAACATCATCAATTGTTTTTCGCAGACAGCCGCAAACCCGATGGGTTGTTTGGGCAATCATACCAATTTCATCAGACCTTCCATAAAAAGCCTCCAATTCTTCAACAGCGGAAAGATTCAAATCTCCAAGACAGCTTATGGCTCGTTCCACGGTCATAAGTTCTTTTCCCTCGCGATATAAAATCAAAAGAGTAATGATAGTAATAGAAGAGGCCATAGCTGCACATAATACGCCAACTAAAAGCCGTACATTGTCTACGGAACCATAAACCTTTGCAGTGCTGTTTCGAACCATGAAGACCCATCCACGGTTTTGTAGATATTTGTAAACCACCAACTGATCTATTTTGTTTTCATCTTTGTAAGAATATGTATTTACCTTGTCATCGTTGTTTTTTTGGATGCGCTGGATAATCTTCTGATAACCAGTGTCTGTGGTTTCGGTATTTAACAACTCTTCATCCTCATGATAGAGATATACCCCGTTCTCAACGTTTAAGAATACATATTCACTATCAGGTAGTCCTTTAATGTCTAAATTTAACAAAGCGTCCGTCAACTGGTTGGCATATACGCCAGCGCCTACATATCCAATACACGTTCCATTCTCAAAAATTGGATAGTACATGGAAAGAATCATACTGCCAGTTCCAGGTGATTTCATAATTCCAAGATTCGTAAGCTCCTGATTTGATAAAATTGTATTTTGAAATGTTTCCAGTGAATCTCCTGTTCTCGTTGTGATTCCTACAGCATCTGGTGAGGTGTGTGTTAAAACAAAAGTTTCTGGTGTCGCAATGTATAAACCTTCAAATACATCTTTGAAGGCAGCAAAATCTTCTGTATATTTTTGTGCACGTTGTAAAAGTTCTGGATTGTCTGGGTTGAGCAAAAGGTCGCGAACTTGACTGCCCAAAGCGAAAGCTTTCATATATTCTTCAGCAGAAGATACATAATCATTGATAATGGCGGCTCTGGATTCTACAGCGTCCGTCATCTGGTTAGTAATGTCACTTTTTACAATTGAAGCCGTGTTTGAAGATACAATCGTAAAAAGCAGTAGCATTCCGACTAAGTTTACTGCTGTGGTAATGATACCAATGCGTGTCGCGAGTTTTTTGTTTACAAGAAATTTCATTAGGTTATCCTCCACATAAAATAGATTTTTTGAAATCAATTGCTTTTATCTGGCGAATAATTTTGTGTGCCGGGATTTGACTCGTATTCAGATAAATGCAATACGATTTCCTTTTAGTTGTAAATTTAGTAAGATAAAAAATTAGAAAGCGTTTCTTATTTATTCCCGCGAGCAATGAGCCAAGCAGTCGCGCTAAAGTGTCTTTTGATAGAATAAAAATAATATGCGCAGGGGCTGCCCCAGCGGACTTGTTCGCTTTGTTTGAAAATTACCTCTTCTAATATACTACTTTTTTCGTTTTCTGTCTAGATGATACCTATAGGCAATGGTACTATTTGTGACAATATTTTTCCAGATAAGTATAGTGAAATCCCAAAAGGGATGAATGGATAAATTGTAATTTGTTTCAAGGAATATATTTTAAAAATTTCATGTGGATCAGTGATAAAAACCACGGAAACAATATTGATATTTATATGAATATACACTATAGTGGAATCAGTATTTTGAGTAGGGACAGATTTGAAAAGGCTGGAGATATCTTGGAACCATTGCCAGCGTCCCCTGATAAGGAGTGTGATAGCGGATATGAATAAAAAGATTTTGATTGTAGATGATGAAAAGGAGATTGCGGACTTAATAGAGCTTTATCTGAAAAATGACGGTTACAATGTGTACAAATTTTACAATGGCATGGATGCCTTAAAATGTGTGGAATCAGAAAAAATGGATTTGGCAATTTTAGACGTTATGCTTCCAGATGTGGATGGTTTTCATATCTGTCAAAAGATTAGGGAACAGTATTTTTATCCAATCATTATGCTGACAGCAAGGGTCGAGGATGTTGACAAGATTAAGGGACTGATGATCGGAGCAGATGATTATATTACAAAACCATTCAATCCATTGGAGGTTGCAGCAAGGGTAAAGACACAGCTTCGCCGCTATGTCTGTTATAATAACGCTGGTGACATAGAAAGGGAAAATCTGCCAATGATGGAATATGACGTTCATGGGCTTATCATCAATAAGAATACCCATAAATGCACACTGTATGGAAAAGAAATCACATTAACGAAGATAGAATTTTCCATTCTTTGGTATTTGTGTGAAAACAGGGGGAAGGTGATTTCTTCCGAAGAACTGTTTGAAAAAGTTTGGGGTGAAAAGTTTCTTGATCATAATAATACAGTGATGTCCCACATTGGGAGACTTCGGGAAAAGCTTAAGGAGCCGGCCAGAAACCCGAAATTTATTAAGACAGTATGGGGAGTAGGTTATACCGTTGAAAAATAAGTGGGAGATTTCATATAGGATTAGAGTATATCGTGGGCCAGGTGCATAGCTGTAAAGGAATTGAAAAGGAAAATTAGTTTGGAGGGGAAATTATGGATCATAGAAAATTGCAATATAGCGGTCTTTCCTTTAAAACCAAAGGAAATATTAATCCAATGGGTATGCCATACATTTATTACGCTTCTCATCCACAAGATTTCAATATTTTTTTTGACACAATTGTGGATGATATTTTTAAAATTCAATCTCATGTAGTAATATGGTATCTTACAGAACCATTCGAAGAGATTGATCAAAAAATATTATTAGAAGACTTGAAACAAATGCAGTTGTTGGCGATTCCGGTTACAAAGCGTTTTCTGGAAGAGGATAATAGAGCTCGTAATGTAGAACTTAATTTTGCATTAGAACATCATATACCTGTTTTGCCGATATTACAAGAAGTTGGTTTGGCCACTTTGTTTAGTAAAAAATGTGGAAAAATGCATTGTATCTGCAAAGAGACATATGGAAAAATTATTTACGAAAAAATAATGTCTATTTTTTTGTCTTCAACTTTGTTGAGTGAGAAAATGATAGAAGAGATTAGAGCAGAATTTAAAGTGCAATGCTTTTTGAGTTATAGGAAAATAGACAGAAAATATGTTAATCAAATTATGAAAGTATTACATAAAAATGAGATTATGTGGGATGTGGCCATTTGGTATGATGATTATTTAATACCAGGGGAAAATTTTGATGATTTTATAAAAAAAGAAATTGAAAAGAGTGATATTTTTGTTTTGTTAGTAACTCCAAACTTAACGATTGGAGAAAATTATGTAATGAAGATAGAATATCCATTAGCAATAGAACAAAAGAAGGAGATTATACCTATCTTAGTTGAAGAAACTTCATATGATACATTAAAAGAAAAATATGAAAATATTCCTCAGACAATTTGTTTGGTAGATGAAAATAAAGTGTTTGAGATTTTAAAATCTATTCTTGAAAATAGAAACTTATTGAAAAATACTAATTCGTCAGAGCATTTATATAAAATAGGATTAGCTTATCTATATGGTATTGATGTTGAAATAGATTATGAAAAGGCATTGAATCTTATAACACGGGCTGCAAAACAAAAATTTCCTGCTGCTTATAAAAAATTGATCTCTATGTATAAAAATGGAGAGGGTGTTGAAAAAAATTATCAAGAGGTTACATTTTGGCAGTCTCAATTGATTGAATACATAAGTAAGAAGGGATTGAACAATGGAGATTATAGAGTTCGATTTGGAGAATTCTATGCTGTCCGTGATTTGGGAGATACATATTTTCAAATATTTCAGTACGAAAAAGCCCTAAAAGCTTATAAAAAATCATTTGAAATCATAAATCAAATGCTTGATTTATGGGAAGGAATATTAGATTATAGAAATCATGAAGAATGGGAATGTAAAAGTGATATATATTTAAAAATAGCTGATGCATATATGGGACTAAAAAATTATGAGAAAGCAAGGAGATATTATATTTATTCCATGGAGATAGATATTCAACTGGATAATAATGAAGAGATATCATCACGAGCTACTATGAGAAATTTAGCAATGTCGATGGCCAAATATGGAAGATTTAACTTAGAAATGAAAGAAACAAAACAAGCGAAAGAAGCTTTTTTGACTGCGGTGAGATTATTGACTCAATTAATTGATGGAATTGGGTGGGGACATCCAATACACAATGATGTTGTTTATTTAGGAAGCAATAGTTTGGATGAAAGTATAGATATCCATATGAATCTGAAATTTTTGTATGAGGATTTAGCAGAAATAGCTATTTTAGAAATAAATTTTGATAATCTTATTTCTTCATTTTATGATGCGCAAAAACATGCTTATTGGGTATACAAGAATATAAATGATGAATATTTTTCGCAAGAATTGTATGCAATTAATGTATGTATTGCATATATTAGCGAAATGTGTGTGAAAAGCGAAGAGTGGATAAAAAAAGGAATTGCTGTGAAAAAAATGAACGAAATATATGATCTGATTCATACCGTAAAATATTTATGTGCTCAGATGCATGGGAAGGAATTATTGGAGGCATTAGAAAGTAGTTTACAGATTTATGATATAGAAGAATTGGAGAGGAGTATGGAATTATCTAAGATAACAATAGCGGATATAGAAAAATATGCAAAAACTCTATGGAAAGATAAAAGAATAGATGCCGAAAATATAAACAATGATAAAGGATAAGGAGAAACTTTAATATGAATCATTTAGGAAATGAAAATAGTAATAATTCCATTATAGATATATATATAAGTGAAATGATTTCACAGGTTGAAAATGAAAATACGAAAAAATATATTAATAATAGAATTATGCCACAAGTGAAATGATATAGTTCAAAAAGTACACAAAATAAACATAGATATTACTTTTGGATGACGATATCTTTAATTTTAGGAATTATGGTATCAGTGATATCTGTGTTTGCAAATGGTTCTATATGGACTAAAATGATAATAGCAATATTGGGAGCGGCGGTGACGGCAACTAATGCATACATATCATTACATAATTTCAAAGATTTATGGATTGTGTATCGTAAAACTCATGGGGTTTTAACACGAACATTGTATCACTATTTTAATAACGCAGGCATTTATTCACAATATTCTACTCAAAACCAAAAAGATGTATTGTTAGTGAATATTTGTGAAGAAGAGATTTCTAAAGAAAGTGATGGTTGGTATACCATTTTGCAAAAATAATTGTTTTTGCTTGGTTCCAAATATAAAAAAGTAAATATATCTTTGCATGTAAAAATATAGATGCTGGCACAGAAAAATATCTCCCTGGATCTGGAGAAACAATTTCGTTTACTGGCAGTCAGTACGACTGCCAGTAAAAAACTTGCACATTTTCCTTAATATCTTTTAACCATTACAGTAAATAATTATTTTCTCGGTTTGCAATCTGAAAACCGACTAATTTATAGGTTGCATATCCTCCTACAACCAATGGTTCTGACTTGCAAATTTCTTCCGCTTCTTCGCGGCTTTCTGTTTTTAGGATATACATACCAGCCATTCCACGATAGCCTTGAAATACACCGCAGATTTCCAGCTTTCCTTCATCGTCCAGTTTCCTTATGTTCTCAACGTGCTCTATCACTACTTGTTTTGTCATCTTATTATAGGTCTTGCTTTTTCAATCATCATCATGTACATCAATTTTTCCATACGATGTTCTCCTTTATCTTTTTTTGTTTTATGTTATATTGTATTTGGAATATAGATAGTCTATCATAGAATCGAGACAAAAACTATCATTATTTAAAGATGAATTGCCAAAGAGGTTGTCATATTCCAATATTCAACCTCTTCTTATGAAAGAAGCTAAGGATTTCGTTATATGGTACAAAGGTTGGTTCATACATTGAGGATGAAGGAGGTGCCTGTTACATGAAACACAGAGAATTTGTTTATGTTGGCCAGCCTATTCCAGAATTGAATGAACAGGAATATGAAGCGTTCCTTATTAATATCCAGACAGCAGTCCTTTTATCATTAGAAAAACGAAATCTTCTGACTGCATCCCAACGAAAATGCTGTTTGCTTGAACTGGAAAAACGACGTAGATTAAGTCAGAAAGAGGAGCGTGGCAATGAATCGATATGAGCGCTTAAACCAGGAACGAAAAATAGTAGAGAAGAAAAAGCGTGTGGCAGCATATTGCCGTGTATCTACAGACAATGAAGACCAGGCGAATTCATTTGAAAGTCAGCGGCGTTATTTTAAGGAGTATATTGAGCGTAATCCCAATTGGGAGCTTTACGAGATATTTGCAGATCAAGGCATTTCTGGCACGAATACAAAAAGGCGGAAAGAATTTAACCGCATGATTGCGTGTGCCAAGAATGGAGATTTTGAGTTGATTCTTACAAAAGAGATTTCGCGGTTTGCCAGGAATACTCTGGACAGTATTTACTACACCCGTGACCTGAAAAAGTATGGGGTAGGGGTTATCTTTCTAAATGATAATATCAATACCTTAGACAAAGATGCGGAGCTTCGTCTCGCCATTATGTCCTCGATTGCACAGGAGGAAAGCCGTAAGACCTCCGAGCGTGTGAAATGGGGACAGAAACGTCAGATGGAGCAGGGAGTTGTGTTTGGGCGGAGTATGCTTGGCTACGATGTGAAAGATGGTAACATGTATATCAATGAGGAAGGTGCAGAAATTGTCCGACTTATCTTTCATAAATTTGTGAATGAGAAGAAAGGCGCTCATGTCATTGCCCGTGAGCTTAAAGAAGCAGGGATACAACCCATGAGGAGTAAGGAATGGCAGAATACCGTAATTCTCCGTATCATCCGTAATGAAAAGTATTGTGGGGATTTGGTGCAGAAGAAAACTTATACGCCCGATTTCCTTTCCCACGAAAAAAAATACAATCGGGGACAGGAGGAATTTATTATTATCAAGGATCATCACGAACCAATTATCTCCCGTGAAATGTTTGAGGAAGCAAACCATATGTTAGACCAGCGTTCTTTGTCTCAAAAGGGAAAGGAAAAGTACAGTAACCGTTATCCTTTTTCTGGTAAGATCAAATGTGGCTGCTGTGGTTCCAGTTATGTAGCACGGTATAAAATCCGAAAAAATGGAAGTTGTTATAAGGCGTGGCGGTGTAATGAAGCCGCCAAGCATGGAAAACCTCACACTGATAAAGCTGGAAATAAGGTGGGGTGCACAGGAATGAGTCTACGGAATGAAGACGCAATTCATATTATGTATCTTGTCACAGGGAGCTTAAAATATAATAAGAAGAAAATGACGGGTGATTTACTTTCAATAATCAAGTCTGTAATTGCCTCTGATCTGTCGTATAGCAGGAAGGCATGTCCGAAGGGTGTTTCGATGGATAATGTAGGTACAGACAGTGAGGAATTGAAATCACAGATTAGGGCTATCGGGGAAAAACGCACAAAGCTCATTGACCTTTATACTTCTGGTGACATTACCAGAGAGGAATTTACAGCAGCAAGAGCAAAATGTGAGAATGAGATTACAAAACTGCAGTCTGTGATAGAAAGTATGCCTAGATATCCAGGAAAATGTTCTAGTGGAATGTTTGCTCAGAACGAGAAACAAAGGGAAAGATCTGCAAAGCAAAAAGAGCTTGTGGATGAAATTGCAGAGGTGATCCAAGAGCTTGTAAATGGCGTGGAATATGAAGATGATTTTTATAAAGAAATCTTAAATAAAATGGTGGTAAATGACAAAGATCATATTGATGTGCATTTGCAGTTTCTTCCATTCAAATGGAGCTATACCATTGCAAAATAAGAATAAAGTTATTTGATTCAGAATTGATACAATTCAAAAGGAAAAAGAAGATACTGATATTGGCATTTCTGCAACTGATAGGCATTGAAAAACCGCCGTTATGACGTTACCCATAGCGGCGGCATACTTACTCATTTCTATTATCCTTCGTTTGAAACAATTTCTCATTCATTTTCCTTACATTATATCTGCCTATACCAAATTGTATGATCCATATAACTACAAAAATTAAAGCAAAAATCCCAAAATAGATTAAAAATCCAATTATACTATGTTCCATCCAATATGCAAAATAAGCGATTGGTAACATTATTACGGAAA
>ERZ778511.2325-NODE-2325-length-10707-cov-4.225122_pt1 | contig 10707 bp, 7 predicted proteins | sample MGYA00510347_ERZ778511 | MGnify/ENA primary metagenome ERZ778511 (study PRJEB29527, sample SAMN07138967) | mouse gut metagenome | material: feces | host: mouse | place: China:Nanjing | collected 2016-01-25 ...
TGCTCATTGGCCTTCTTTTCTTTAGTATGTGCCGTAAATTCGAAAAAACAGATGAGGACACCTGATATGATTATGAAACAGTTTAAAAAAATCATACCCTGCCTGATGCTGACACTGGTTGTTATCTTTTTCCTGCTGATGAGCGATGAGAGCCGCACCCCCATTACCATCAATGCCCGCGACATGAACCGTCTGTCCGGCTTTGAGGATGACACATCCATTGGGCTCACCCCTGACAGCCAGTTTTCGGGCACCATGTTGACCAGTTCCAATTATCTTCTCAATCCCGGGGAGTACACCATAGGAATTGCCTATCATACAGACGGCGAGGACAACGAACTGGTCGTCTATGATAACGGCGCGGAACTGGACACCTGGACGCTGGAGCCGGATTTGACCTATAAAGAATATGACTTTACGCTGGAACGCTCCAGCCTGGATTTTCAGTTTGCCATCAACTATGGCGGCACAAGCTATGTCCTCATTCAGAGTGTTACGCTCATTCCCCAGGGCCGGTTTTATACCGATACCACATTTCTGATTGTCCTTTGCCTGCTGCCGGCCGTGTTCTCTGCCGTCAGGCGCTGTGTCCCCGCGGGCCAGAAGCAGGGACTCAGGGACAGGTATGTGGCGCTGACGCTGCTGGGCATCGGATTGTTTGCCTCCCTGCCCTATCTGAATACCGGGCTTTCCTGGGCTGTGGATCTGTGTTACCATCTGATCCGGATCGAAGGTATTAAAGACGGGCTGCTCTCCGGGCAGTTTCCTGTGGTGATCTATCCGGAAGCGCTGCACGGCAACGGATACCTGAACTGCATGTATCCCAATCTGTTTCTCTATATTCCCGCATACCTGCGTATGATGGGCGTATCCATGGCAGACAGCTTTAAATTCCTTGTCATTTTGTGCAATCTTGTAACCGCCGCCCTCACATACCATTGCACAAAAGAAATCGGCAGCAGCCGGAAAGCGGCGCTTCTGGCCGCTCTGTTGTACACCTGCTGCCCTTACCGTTTCACCAATATTTATGCAAGAGGAGCGGTGGGTGAATTCCTTGCTATGACATTTTTCCCGCCCGTATTTGCAGGACTTTACCATATCCTGGCAGGCAACCGCAAAAAATGGGGCTATCTGGTGCTCGGCATGACCGGTCTTTTACAGACCCATATTTTAAGTGTGACACTGGCCGGGGTATTCTGCGCGATTATGGGTATCCTGTATCTGAAAGAGATACTGTTTGGCAGACGCTGGATCGAACTGTGCAAAGCCGTCTCCGCCAGCCTGCTTCTCAACATCGGCTTCCTCATCCCCTTCCTGGATTTCTACAAAAACGGGGACCTGTGGATGGACGCGCTGGATCTGGGTTCCTTTCAGGAATATACTATGAACCTGTCCGGATTGCTGGGATTGCAGACCTCCGGTGATTATTACTCGCTTACATTCGGCGTCCCGCTGGCTGTCTGTGCCGCCGTTGCCCTGGCCGGATTCATGCTGGAACGACGCGCGGGGGAAAAAGAAGCCTATCTCCGTTATATGACCGTTCTGGGCGCAGCCCTGACCTTTATGATGCTCAGTTTCTTTCCCGGATGGAAGATGATGGAAATCCCGCTCCTGGATATTCTGTTGCGGAAAATCCAGTTTGCATGGCGGCTGATCGGGCCAGCCAGCCTGTTGTTTGCCGTTACGGGCAGCATCTGTCTGTTCCGCTCCGCCATGCTGCGCAAATACAGCCGTATCCTCTTTGTGGCGCTTGCCGGTATCTGTATGTTGTCCGCAGCCCGTTTCAAAAGCGAGGATTTTGCCTATTCCGCAGACAGAGATTATACGTATGGCCATGTAAGCAAACTGGTGGGCATTCCCAAAGGCGCCAATACTGTTGTTTATCCCTTTGAATGGCGTCCCAGACATACCATTGACGCGGATATTGTGACAGAGTATGAATTATCAGACAGCAGCCAGATCAGTCTCAAGGACTATGAACGCACCGGCGTCACCACAACCATACAATATGCGGCCCTCTCAGACAGGCAGTATATTGAAGTACCTGTCATATATTATAAGGGATACAAGGCTTTTGACGAAAACGGCAAAGAAGTAACGCTGGAAGAAGGCCGCAATAACAGAATTCAGGTCATGCTGCAGGGCGACGGAAAAGTGCATACCGTCACACTGGATTACCATATCCCGGCCGGCTATACAATATCCGCCTGGATATCCATCCTGACGGCCATACTGCTGCTGTTATACCGTTTCATGCCCCGACTGCTGCCTTTTACATCCATCCGCAAATATACCACGCTCACAAACACGAAACTGATCAGAAAGGAAACCAATGATGTTAGACAAGATCGCGGTCCTGATTCCCTGCTATAACGAAGCGCTGACGATTGAAAAAGTAGTAAAAGATGCAAAAGCCGCTCTGCCGGAGGCTGTAATCTACGTCTACGACAATAATTCCACCGACGAAACAGCCCGGATTGCCACAGAAGCCGGCGCTGTGGTCAGAAAGGAATATCAGCAGGGAAAGGGCAATGTCATCCGCCGTATGTTCCGTGAAATCGACGCAAGCTGCTATATCCTGATCGACGGGGACGATACTTATCCCCTGGAACATGCCGCCGAAATGGCGGAGCTGGTCCTTGTGCGCCATGCGGATATGGTCGTAGGGGACCGGCTGTCCTCCACCTATTTTTCTGAAAACAAAAGGCCCTTTCATAATTTCGGCAACAGTCTGGTAAAGGGATGTATTAACCGGCTCTTCCACTCGGACATCAAAGACATTATGACCGGCTACAGAGCTTTCAGTTATTCCTTTGTGAAAACCTTTCCTGTACTGTCCCAGGGTTTTGAGATTGAGACAGAAATGACCATTCACGCCGTTTACAATCATATGCAGATTGAAAATGTCATCGTAGACTACCGGGACCGCCCCCAGGGCAGTGTGTCCAAACTGAACACCTATTCCGACGGTTTCAAGGTGCTCAAAATGATCCTGCGTCTGTTTAAAACCTATAAACCGCTGGCCTTTTTCTCTCTGCTGGCCTCCTGCCTGATGCTGCTTGCCATTGGCTTTTTCATACCGGTCTTTATCCGGTTTCTGGAAACCCATCTGGTATTGCAGATACCCACACTTGTGGTATGCGGGTTTGTCACACTGGCTGCCATCCAGTCTTTCTTTGCCGGCCTGATTCTCAGCAATATGAGCGAAAACAACCGGCGGGACTTTGAATACCAGCTCCATAAAACAGAAGATATGTATAAAAAATTACAGGAGTAAGTAAAAAGCAGGCAAAGCCTGTTTTTTATTTACTCCCATTTTTTCACGGCCTGTCCAAAACGAACCAGATAGATTCCAAGTGTTACAACGCTGGATAGAAACAGCGCCACATTCACCCCGTCCACCCCCCACGTGTGAATACAGGGAAAGGACGAAACCGCTGACACAGCCATCCCCGCCGCGGCCCCAAACAAGAGTCCCATCCGGTCCCGCAGCACCGTCAGCACCGTTCCCACAAACCAGATCAGCGCAATCAGGCCGCAGCACAAGATCGTCGGCATTAACAGATAGGCATATGCCCGGATACTTTCCGTAAAAAGCAATACCAGCGCCCATTCTCCCAGAAGCGCACTGCCTCCCAGCGCCAGCGCAATCAGCAGAATCACCGCTGCCCCCAGCTTCAGGAAGAGTGCCATAAAGGGCTTCTTTGCCTTTCGGGCTGCATAGTCCGCAAACAGCGCCGTAAATGTGGTGAAAACATAAGATGACAGGAGCTGTACCACCGAAGCCGGAATTGCCACCGAACTGTAAAATCCCAGCACTTCGCTGCCGGACAGTTTCTCCAGAAAATACCTGGGAATCGGCACAACCGCGTTCAGGCAAAGGGCATAGAGAAACAGCGGAAAACATTCCCTTGTCAGGGAAAGAAGGCGTTCCCTGTCAAATTGCAGGGAAAAAGCAGTACATCTTCTTGCCCCCGGTATATCAAACAGCCAGATAACGCCATAGGCAATACCCGCCATCACCAGTGTGGTCAGAACCAGATTCCCCGCCAGCTTTTCCACCACCACAAACGCGGCAAGGGTAAACAGGCCACGCAGCAGAAAAGACTGTCCCGCCAGATCCAGACGCCATGCTTTCTGGTCAATTCCATGGAACACATCCACCACCGGTTCATGCAGCCGGTATACCATAAACAACAGCAGAAAGGCCGTTACATACAATGAGTAACCGTTGGCCAGCACAAACAGGGTATACAGGGTAAATGCCACAAACGCCGCCACAACCCTGTGCGTCACATACAGATCCGCACTGTATTTCCCCGCCCCGTCGGATACCTGATAATTTCGGATACAGAAATACGCAATATTGGTAAACAAATTGGTCAGCGACAGCCCCAGGGACAGATACCCGGCCTCTGTGTAGTCGGCCAGATGGACAATCAAAATGGTCATCATCCACTGCGCCCCGATAAACCCCACCGAACCGGCCACATTCCACAGCATATTTTTCTGTATCGCCTGAGGCGAAATATTGTGCAACTGTTCCTGTCCCATCTCTCTCATCCCGTCTTCCACATGCACACCCTTCCTTACTCCTGCCCTGCCTCTATATACACCGCTTCCAGGGTAAACGGAACGCCATCATAGACCTCCGTAAAATCATAGGGCTTTTTCGTATCCTTCCGTACCCAGTGATCAAACACATACCCTTCCAGCCTGGGCTTCCTGGGGGCAGTCAGTGTCCGGCCCTCCACCGCATCCACATAGGTTACATACATCTCACCCTCTCCCGGATCAAACAAAATCCTGTCATAGATCCGGCCCTCCAGCCAAATATCACTTAAAAATTCCATCCGCAGTTCCAGAAACATTCTGATATTGTCAATTTCAGCCTGAAATTCCGTCTCAAATTCCAGCGCTTCACCGTTCTTGAAATCCTCAAAGGTATCCCAGCGTATATAATCCATATACGCACTGTCCCATATCTCATCCCGATAGATGTCGATGTTTTCATCCAGCATCCGCTCCACGGCCGGAATCCCTTTCTCCCTGTATACCCGGATCATCTCTTCCTGAAATGCGGGAATCTGATACAGATCATACCACCAGGAAGCATCCTCCTGCAAAGCGGCGGCATAGATGCCCCTGGGTTCCTGAAAATCCACGGGCCTGGTATGCTCGATCACAGGATTCCCCAGCGTTTTATCATAGTCCCATACCGGCCCCGCATACAGTACCGGGACATTGTCCGGACCTGCCGCATCCTGATAAAAATACTGGCTGGTATACATGGCATCCAGATTCTTTCCGATTTCCTCGATGAGATATTTTCCCGCAAAACTGGTCAGGTCAATTCTCGTTTCATCAATCCGTCCCGCCCGGATTCCGTCCTCTGCATCCTGAAAGACATCTCTGATATAGTCCATCTGGGCAGGGGTCGGATTGCCCGGCCGTTTAATTTCCACATTCTGTCCATTCTCTGTGGTAAAATAATGTTCCGCCTCTGCCAGCCGGTCCTCATAGGAATACTCCAGCGTAACCAGAAACCCTGTCTCCGTCTGTTTCGTATCGGTATCAATATCAATTCTTCCATGCCCTGTCTCAACCTTTTCAGAAAGCTGATAAGAGCCTCTGTATTCCTCATTGATATACAAGTCCACAAAACGGCTTGCAGGAGAATATGCAAGGCCCATATCCGCCGCCAGATCATAGATAATCCGATTCCGCAGAAGTGACTGATCCATCCGATTTGCCAGCAGAATATACCGGTCCTGTTTCCCCGTCCCCAACAGATCCGCGCTGTCCTCCAGTGTCATCTGATAGGGTTTCTTATCCTCCAGAAAAGTAGAATTCCCTCTGGATTTCAGATTACGGATTGTACCTGCGCCTATGACAGTTCCATCTGCATCCACCATCTCATACAGTCCCGGTTCCTGATTTCCTTTTTCCTCCTCAATATGGGAAAGGCTGCCTGACGCAGTTGTCACAAACAATGCAGGGACCCGGGCAGAGCGCATAACCACTACCGTAAAGGCTGTATTGCCGATCTCCAGACAGTGTTCCCCCTCCGACAGCACAACCTCGTTCTCCCGCCTTCCCTGACGCTCTCCGTCCCAGCCCATTTTCCAAAAGCCGTCCGCACAGATCGAAGCGGCTTCCCCGGATCCGCAGAAAGACGGCAAAAACAAATATTCCTTATTGTCATAATAATTGTGCCACAGCTTCAGGTTTCTTATATTTCCGCCGTCCTCCATGACAAACGTAATGTCCTCCAAAGTTGCCGGCTGTCTCACATCCCACCAGATCCGAACCCCCATATAACCGCAAAACAGCAGGACTGCCCCCATCAGCCCGACTATTTTTCTTCTCGTTCTCATCGTTTCCCGTCCATCCTTTATCTGCTCCCATGCCGCTCCAGCACACCTCTGTAAAACCGGGCCAGCTTCCTGGCATTTTCCGCTGCATCATAGCCCCTTTGCCTGATCATACCGGCAAATTCTGACCGGTTTCGCACCTGTCGGGCCATTTCCAGCCCCCGCCTGGCCCACTGCGCCGGCGGCGCCGCAAGCGGCAATGTCTCCACCAGGCCGGTCAACACCACTTCACGGGTAATGGTATCTGACATCAATACAGGCAAACCGGCTGCCTGTGCCTCCACAAGCGTTACCGGCAGACCCTCAAACAGAGAGGGAAATATCATACCATCCGCCGCCTGCAATAGCGCAGCCATATCGGTTCGGACACCCAGGAAACGTACCGGCAGACCCGACGCCCGGACTACGTCCTCCAACCGTCCCTGCAACGGGCCGCTGCCACACAGCCAGAGACAGGCATCCGGACACAGCTTCATCACTTCTTCCATCACCTGTATGAGAAAATCATGGTTTTTCTGGGGTTCCATGCGCCCTGCATGAACAAAAACCGGCATATCCGACGCCCCACTCCCCAGCAATTCCTGACGGATCTTTTGACGTCTCCCGGCATCAAACTGAAAAGCTGCCGTTTCTACCCCATTGGGGAGGACATGAAACCGATGACTCTGACAGGCCCGTCTGCCATACAGCCAGATACCTGCCTGCACGGAACAGGCAAACAGATAATCCGCCTGAAACCGCAGGGGAAACTGCAATATATTTTTCACCACTGCCGAAAGCCCGCTGCCCGAAGATGTATTGTGACTGTGGGCAATGGCAACCCGCCCTGCCCGTCTGGCTTCGGCCAGGTAGAGGGAAGCGGTGCTGCGCATATGTCCATGGATAATGGAATATTCCGGATGTACCCGGAGGAATTTCCGCCACTGCCTTCTGTAACCTGCCGCTGTATTCCACCGAAAAGGTCTCATGGAATAGATTCTGCCGCCCATCCTCTGTATTTCTTCCGTATAATCACATACATCCTCTGTATGGATGACAAAATCAAACTGTATCCGTTCTCTGTCCATATGCCGGTACAGATTCATCACCATGGTTTCCGCACCGCCCCGGTCCAGCCGCCCCAGCACATGCAGGATCCGCACCGTTTTTTCTGTCACTTTTCCCATTCTCCTACTCCTGCGGCCGAATACTGTAAGCCGGGTTATATGCGTCAAATCCCGCCACATCCACCAGTTCCTGCCATACATTGTCATATACCAGTATGGTTATCCCATGGTCCACAGGCTGATACATTTCCCAGTTATACGTAATGCTGTATCCGGTCAGCATCAGCGTGTCAAACCCTTCTTCCCAGTACCATGGCTCCTGGGAAGCGCCGATGAATCCACTGATGCACTGCCCGTCTCTCACCGCGAATGTCCCGCCTTCCAGCAGGCTGCCTTCGTCCAGGCCAAAAGCAGCGGCAAGGCCTCTGAGAAATTCTTCCATGCCGCCCGTATCCCCCGTCACCGAGAACACAATGGTATGCCCCCCATAAGGCAGCACCGACATATAATCCGGCAATCCCTCCGCCCGGCAGACCTGCTCGTTGGCTCTGTCATGGGCACGGTTTTCCAGCGCCAGATCCCAGGAATTCTCCCTGTCCGTTGCCCGCCAGTCTGTCAGTGTATAGTGCTCACGCAGATAGGCACCCAGATACAGGGAAGCCTTCCGGGAACCATACCGGTTAAAGTGGCTGTTGTCCCGAAAGTCCCTTGCGGGATCTACTCCCAGTTCATCCATCAGAGAAAAAAAGTCTATAAACGGCAGGCCATATTCCTCCGCCAGCGCGGCTACCGCCTTTGTCTGGCTGATCTTCCAGCCGATATTGGGTGCTTTAAACAACAACAGTTGAATGTCATTTTCTTCGCACAGACGAACCATCCGGTCAAAAATCACACGGTTCCGTTCCGGAATGGCAAACGGCTCTTCTTCATAATAGGACGAGAAATCCAGCGGCGACGGTGCAATAAGATCCGGCGTATACGCGCCTTTTGTATAATTTTTCCCGTCTGCTCTGTGCACAAAATCTTCCTTTGTCAGTTCCTGCCATCGATCCTTGTACTGCAGCATGGGAATCAGATACGAAATCCCCGCCCCCTTGTCATTTCGAAACATATCATACAGTCCCGCCGCCTTCTCTTTCGAAAACGGCATATCCGTCAATCCATAATTTAAGTTATCCGCCTTGTTGGTATCCAGCTCATTGCCAATGCTCAATACTTCCAGCGCAATCACTTTTGGCTTCTGGGTTTTCAGGGCTTCCTGCATATACAGAAGACTCAGTTCAAAGGGCTGGGCAGAACTGCCGAAATCATAGGAGGCAATGCCGTATTCTTCATACAAAACAAGGGGGTCTGCCGTGCAGAACATCGTACTGGACCCAATGAAAAGTACTTCCACGGAGTTCTCCTCTTCCGCATAAAATCCGTTTACATTATCCGTCCCCCGATGTCCCATATCCAGCTTTAAAATCTGTTCCGCCTTTAAAAACAGGCCAAACAGAAGCAGCAGAAACAGCGCCGTTTTCCCCAGGCTTTTCCCCAGACTCCAGACTTTGCCAAATCTCATGTTTACCTCCGCTTATCAATTGAACTGGAAATAAATAAAGTTCGCTGCATCATAGTCAGGCCCATATGCGCCCAGAATGATGACCGCCAGAATACATCCCAGCATCACAGACCAGCGAAACCAGATACACTGCTTTGACAGCCACAGATCCAGTTCCATTCCCTTTTTATATTTCAGCCGGTCCACCAGAAGAAGCAGCGCCACCGCCAGAAACAACATGGATACATATTTCCGGGAAATGCCAAGCGTGTACAGGCTGCCGTCAAACAATACCCAGGGATTCCACTTCGTAGCCATGCGCTTCAAATAGCGAAACCCGTCCAACGCCGTGGGCGTCTTGAAAAAAATGTACGCGAAACATACAAGCAGCCAGCATTTTACCGTCTGAAACAAACGATAGCTGAACGATTCCGTGCGGGTATGCAATCGCCTGTTCAGCCTGTCCACCCAGGGCTTTGACACACACTCAGCCACCTCGTAAACGCCATGCAGCACACCCCAGAACACATAATTCCAGGCTGCTCCATGCCAGAAACCACTGACCAGAAATGTAACCATCAGATTCAGCAGGCGGCGCAGCTCCCCCTTCCGGTTGCCCCCCAGCGGGATATAAATATAGTCCCGCAGCCAGGAACTCAGGGAAATATGCCATCTGCCCCAATATTCACGGATACTCCTGGCAAAGAACGGCGCACGGAAATTTTCTGCCAGCGTAAATCCCATGATCTTCGCCGTCCCTCTGGCTATATTGGTATATCCGTCAAAGTCCGCATAAAGCTGCAAATAAAAAGCCGCCGCCCCCACAAACAGTTCCACAGATCCATAGCTTTGATAATGCCCGAACACCTCTCCTGTCAGTATGGCAAGTCGGTCCGCAATGACCAGCTTCTGAAAATACCCCCACATCATCAGCACCAGGCCGTCCCGCACCCGTCTGCCGTCCCACAGATTCCACTGCCGGCATTCCCGGATCTGCACCAGGAATCCTTCCGCCCGTTCTATGGGGCCGGAAATGATTTTCGGGAAAAAAGTAATATACAAAGCGTACCGCAAAATATGCTTCTCTGCCTGTATCTTTCCCTGACGCACATCCGCAAGATAGCTGATCACCTGAAAGGTATAGTAGGAAATCCCCACTGGCACCACCAGGGAAAAGGGCAATGCCACAGTTTCCGTTCCCGGCAGTATACCGTTGATATTTTCCAGAATAAAATCCGTATATTTAAAAACCACAAATACAAAGAGTATGAACAACAAACTCATTCTCCATATGGTTCTGCTCTTTTGCCCAAAACCTTCCTCAGCCTGCCCTGATGCCCCCTCAGCTTTCATCACGGAGGCTTTTTCCAGACAAATCCCTGCATACCAGGATACACCTGTCACCAGCGCCAGGATTACCGGCGCGCCGGGATGAAAGTTCATATAAAACAGACAACTGACCACCAGCAGCCAACTGACCCGCCAGCTTGCCGGTATCACAAAATACAGCGCCAAAACAACCGGCAGAAACAGCAGAAACTGATATGATGTAAATACCATCCCTATTCTCCCTTTGTAATCATAATCGGCTCACAGCCCAGCTCATCATACCAGTACCGGTCGCCGTTTTTCAGTTGCAGCGCAACGCAGGTCTCTCCCTTCCAGTCAAACTGCAAAGGCATGTCAAAATAGTCTCCAGGCGCCAGATTCCCCCACAGATTTGTCCCAATGTCATCCCGTTCCC
>ERZ778511.2335-NODE-2335-length-10643-cov-3.567624_pt1 | contig 10643 bp, 5 predicted proteins | sample MGYA00510347_ERZ778511 | MGnify/ENA primary metagenome ERZ778511 (study PRJEB29527, sample SAMN07138967) | mouse gut metagenome | material: feces | host: mouse | place: China:Nanjing | collected 2016-01-25 ...
ATTCCTCCCCATCTTCGGCGGGGAGAAGATCGAGACCCCCTTCGGCCCCGCCGCGGGGCCCAATACCCAGCTGGCGCAGAATATCATCGCCTCCTATTTTGCGGGAGCCCGCTTCTTTGAGCTGAAAACCGTCCAGAAGATGGACGGCGCCGAGCTCTCCGCCTGCGTCAACAGGCCCTGCATCCTCGCCGAGGACGAATGCTATAACTGCGAGTGGTCCACGGAATTGTATGTGCCCCAGGCCTATGAGGAATATGTAAAAGCCTGGTTCGCCTGCAAGATCCTGGCAAAGGTCTACGGCCTGGGTGACCCGGACGGATTCATCTTCAATATGTCCGTGGGCTACGACCTGGAGGGCATCAAGGGGCCTAAGGTGGATAAGTACCTTAATGAGATGAAGGACGCCTCCGATACCCCGATTTTCCAGGAGTGCAAGCGGGTCCTCCGGGAGATGTTCCCCGGGGAGAAGCCGTTCATCGATGCTATCGGACCTCAAATTTCCGACAGCGTCACCGTCTCCACCCTCCACGGCTGTCCGCCCGACGAGATCGAGCGGATCGCGTCCTATCTTATCAGTGAAAAGCATTTCCACACCTTTGTCAAGTGCAATCCCACCATCCTGGGCTATGAGAGCGCCCGCTCCATCCTGGACGGCATGGGCTATGACTACATTGCCTTCGATGAGCACCACTTCAAGGAGGACTTGCAATACGCCGACGCCATCCCCATGTTCCGCCGCCTGCTGGCCCTGGCCGGGAAGAACGGCGTGGAGTTCGGCCTGAAGCTCAGCAACACCTTCCCCGTGGACGTGAAGCAAAACGAGCTTCCCTCGGAGGAGATGTACATGGCGGGCAAGAGCCTCTTCCCCCTGACCATCGAGATGGCGCGGCGCGTCAGCAAGGAGTTTGACGGCAGATTGCGGCTGAGTTACTCCGGCGGCGCGGATTTCTTCAATATCGACAAGCTCTTCCAGTGCGGCATCTGGCCCATCACCATGGCGACCACCGAGCTCAAACCCGGCGGATACCAGCGCTTCAAGCAGATTGGCGAGAAGCTGGAAATGCTGAAATTCGAGCCCTTTACGGTGGTGGACGTGGAAAAGGTGGAGGCATTGGCCCTGGCCGTCCGCAGCGATAAGTACCACGTCAAGGCGGTCAAGCCGCTGCCCCGCCGGAAGCTGTACCAGAAGGTGCCCCTCATCGACTGCTTCACCGCCCCCTGCAAGGGCGGCTGCCCCATCGGGCAGGACATCCCCGAGTACATCGAACTCTGCCGCAAGGGCAAGTACGCCAAGGCCCTGGAGGTCATTCTGGAGAAGAACCCCCTGCCCTTTATGACCGGCACCATCTGCGCGCATCACTGCATGGACAAGTGTACCCGGAATTTCTATGACCGCTCTGTCCAGATCCGCGCGACCAAGCTGGTGGCGGCAGAGCGGGGCTATGACCGGGTGCTGCCCACGCTCAAGCCCGCCGCGCCCGTCACGGATGGCCGGAAGGTGGCCATCGTTGGCGGTGGTCCCACCGGTATGGCGGCCGCCTACTTCTGCGGCCGGGCCGGGATCCCTGTGACCCTCTTCGAGAAGGAGGCCGCCCTGGGCGGCGTGGTGCGCCATGTGATCCCCTCCTTCCGCATTTCCGACGAGGCCATCGAGAAGGATGCGGCCATCATGCGGAAGATGGGGGCGGAGGTCCGGCTGAACACGCCCGCTCCCTCTGTGGAGGAGCTGAAGGCCCAGGGCTACACCCACATCCTGTTTGCCATCGGCGCGTGGAAGGCCGGTTCTCTGCGCATCTCCGGAAATGTGAAGCCCGTCATCGCCTGGATGCAGGACGTGAAGGCCGGGAAGGCCGAGAAGCTGGGCCACGTGGCCGTGGTGGGCGGAGGAAATACCGCCATGGACGCTGCCCGTCTGGCCCTCCGGGCCGGGGCGGAGAGCAGCACCCTGGTCTACCGCCGGACCAAGAAGTATATGCCCGCCGACGCCGAGGAGCTGGAGCTGGCCATCGCCGACGGCGTGCAGTTCCTGGAGCTGGTGTCCCCGGTGGAGCAGAAGGACGGGAAGCTGATCTGCAAGAAGATGGTCCTGGGAGCGCCTGACGCCTCCGGACGCCGCTCCCCGGTGGAGACGGACGAGAGGGTGGAGATTCCCTGCGACACCGTGATCTCCGCCGTGGGCGAGAAGGTGGATGCGGAATTTTTGGCCTCCTGCGGCATCGAGACGGACGAGAAGGGGCGGCCCGACTTCCGGACCAACCTGGAGAACGTCTACGCCGCCGGAGACGCCATGCGCGGTCCCGCCACAGTGGTGGAGGGCATCGCCGACGCCGCGGCCTTCGCCGAGGCGGTCATCGGAGCCAAGCACGAGGTGAAGATCCCCTGCCGTGCCCGCGCCAGCAGGGAGGAGGCCATCGCCAAGAAGGGCATCCTCTGCGAGTCCGCCAAATGTGAGGGGGACCGCTGCCTGAGCTGTAACGTGGTGTGCCAGACCTGCGCCGACGTGTGTCCCAACCGGTCCAACGTGGTGGTGAAGCTGCCCGACGGCCGGGCGCAGATTCTGCATGTGGACCGGATGTGCAACGAGTGCGGCAACTGCATGGTGTTCTGTCCCTACGACAGCGCGCCCTACAAGGATAAGTTCACCCTGTTCTATGACCGCGCGGGCTTCGACGAGAGCGTGAACAACCAGGGCTTCCTGCCCCTGGGCGGCGGCAAGGTGCTGGTGCGCCTGGACGGCCGGGTGCGGGAGGTCGATCTGGACGAGACCAACGACCTGCCCGCCGACATTGAGATTCTGATCTACACCGTGCTGACGCGGTATCGGCATCTGATCGGGTAAGCCGGAAAATGATAGAATCCCGCCGTTCTCTTTCGGGAACGGCGGGATTTTGTCGCAGAAATGGTTTACAGACGTCCGGGAATGTGGTACACTAACAGGGAAATTTTCTCTGGAGGCTGAACCGTGACCTTTTTCAAACGGATCTGGCAGTCCGTACAGGACATCGTGCGGAAGGCGGATATGAAGCTGCTGGGGCTGTGCATGGTGTGCACGGTCTTCGGGCTCGTCCTGATTGCCAGCGCAACCAACTACCTGGGGCCCGAGACCCAGTTCAAGCGGGTGCTGATCCAGGCCGCCGGGGCGGTCATCGGGATCGGGGCTTACTTCATTTTTTCCAACATCGACGTGGACTACTTCTCGGAGAAGTGGTGGCTGTTCCTGGTTTTCAACATCGGGTTCATCGCCCTGCTGCGCACGCCGCTGGGGGTGGAGCGCTATGGGAACCGCTCCTGGCTGGAGATACCCCATTTCCCGGTGAACATCCAGCCTGCGGAGATTGTGCGCCTGACCTTCACGGTGCTCCTGGCCCGGCAGATCGGGTGGTTTCGGGACAACCGGCGGATGAAGGGCCTGGGGTCCCTGCTCCTCCCGGCGGCCCACGCGGGGTTCATGTTCGTGTGGATTTACGTGGTCTCCAAGGACGCGGGCAGCGGGCTGATGTACCTGGTGATCTACGCGGGGATGGCCCTGGCGGCGGGGCTGGCGTGGTACTGGTTTGCCATCGGTTTCACCGGCCTGGGGCTGGGCATCGGCCTGCTGGCGTTGTTTGAGAAGCTGCCCGATTACTGGGTGGGGCGGTTCCGTGTGCTCTTTGACCACAGCTACGACTCCCTGGGGCGGGGCTATCAGCAGAGCCGGGGGATGCTGGCTCTGGGCAGCGGGGGCCTCTTTGGCCAGGGCCTGTTCCAGGGCATCCAGACCCAGGGCGTCATTGACGGCAGTCTCCCCGCCCGGCAGACGGACTTCATCTTCTGCGTCTGCGGAGAGGAGCTGGGGTTTGTGGGGTGCCTGGTGATCATCGCGCTGGAATTTTTCGTGGTCTACCGGTGCTTCCAGACGGCGCGGCTGGCCAGGAGCAGCATGGACGCGCTCATCTGCGTGGGCTTCGGGGCCATGATGATCTTCCAGGTGCTGGAAAATATCGGCATGTGCCTGTTTGTCATGCCGGTGATTGGCCTGACGCTGCCCTTTTTCAGCTACGGGGGCAGCTCCATCGTGGCGCTTTACGCCGCCATGGGCATGGTCTCCGGCGTGCGGGGCCGGACGCTGCCGGACTGGCTGCGGAAGACATAGAGAGATTGCGGTCCCCGCTTTCCGGGAGGCGGCGCCGACACGGGAAGGGCCCGGATTCCCCAGTCGGGAATCCGGGCCCTGTCTGGCGCCGCCTATTCCTGTTCCGGAGGCATCGGCCACTCGTGACCGTCCTCCATCAGCTTTATGTATCCCTTATAGATGTTCTGATACAGCTCGTTCCCCTCATAATCCGTAATTTCAAAGGCGAAGCTGCTGTTATATGGCTGCTGATATGGTTTTGTCTCAATCTGGATGCGGCCCGGTATCTGCCCGTCCGTCTCGCAGTCGATCATGATGGCGCTGCCGAAGGGCAGCGCATCATGAACACGGATGGAGAACCGCTTTTGATCCTTGGCGGACAGGGTGGCTTTTAACTCGGTCAGACTGTTGAGGCTCTGCTTGATGCGGGCTGGCAGGTCCCCGTCCTTCATATTGGGAAACAGGGGGGTTGTCGCTTTCATCAGCGCTTCATTTTCCGGATTCAAGAGGGATATTGTTATCTTCACCTTTCTGCTGAGCAGCTTTTCGATCGCGCGCGACATATGCTCGAAGCCCACTCCCTTTTCCAGAGTGATACTGACCATCATCAGGTTTTTTTTCGCGGTCCTTATGTAAGATTCAATATTTCCTCCGTCCTTATGAAACGTCTGGTAATCATCTCTTGTCGGAATAAAGGTGGACAGCCCGGCTTTCTTCATTCCCTGGAACGCCAGCTTGGTTGGTTTGATTCCCGCCTGCTCCTCCTGCCATCCGCGGTCGAGAAAGTCCTTTAGCTCATCCTGGCGGTCGTTAAATTCCGCATCCGCCTTTGGCAGGAGAACGGCTTTTGCCCGCTCATAGTTGTCCATCGGCAGCTTCTCCCCCAGCGCAGGATTGATGACAAAGAGGGACGGCTTGTCCAATATTTGCCTGCTCATGGCTTCGCTGAACTGCTCCTGGGCGTTGAAAAGTACATCCAGTACCGTTGTGATCGTGCCGGGATGAAACATCCACCTGCCGTTATACACTGCCAACGTCTGATCCCAGAGCGGTTTGCCGGTTCCGACGCAGAGCATCTGTATATCTTCAAACTCGTGTCGCAGGTCCTTGTTCGCAAAGGAAATCGCCGCCAGGGCGGGTGCGTTCGCCCACATTCCCCCGTCTATGAAGGCCCTCGTCTGGGATTCCGGCTGATGGGCCGGGAAGTACGAGGGAGCTGCTGTGGAGGCCAGGACGGCGTCTACGACCCGGATGTCCCCGGACGCATGTTCGCCCAGGTTTGTAAAGTAGATCCCCTCATAGTTGTCCAGACTGGTCGCGGTAATAAACAGACCTTTTCCGACATTGCCGATGCGATGACTTCCCAAGACGCCCTGTAGCTTCTCCTTCAGAACATCTCCCTTGTACTGTCCGCCACGTCTGAATGGAGCGAGAGCCTCTTTATGAAAAATGATGTCCAGATTTTGATCATACAGCTCCACGATTTTTTCCGGCTCCATCTCCATCGCCAGGGCTGCCGCAACGATCGCCCCGGTCGAAGTACCGGCGAACAGGTCAAAAAAGTCCCACAATTTTTTATGATAGGTCTGCTCCATATATTGATTCAGCTTTTTCAGGAACTGCGCCTGAAACACCCCTCTTGCACCGCCGCCTGACAGGGCAAGGATCTTGAACTTTCTGCTCATGGATTTCCCCTCCGTTCTATTTCTGAAATGATTGTCTCTTGCGATAGGCTGCGCTGATTTCCCAACGTCTCTGCGGTGGGAGAGGGTTCCGCTGCCGCTTGTACCCGGCTTTTCCGAATAGGGCCTTTTGTTAAGGGAAAAATCTGATTTGCCCGCCTCTCCCATTATAGCAGAGGCTTCCATAAAAAACCAGCCCTAATCCATAAACAAGCTGGAAATCGTCGAGCGGCTCTGCTATAATAGAGCGCATACTATATCCCATCCTGCTCCTTTTTGGAAAGGAGTGATGATCCGCCTGAACGGAGGAAAGCCCAATGGATACTTTTACAAGCACACCTGAAAAGATTGCCCGGATGCAGGAGCTGATTTCTGTCATGAAGCGGGAATCGGACGCGTATTACGGGAAAGACCGCCCGATCGTGAGCGACCGCACGTATGATAAGCAGTTTGATGAGCTGGCGGAACTGGAGAGGGAGACCGGCGTCATTTTCCCCCATTCCCCCACGCAGGTGGTGTCGGGAGCGGTCCTGGACAGCCTCAATAAGGTCCGGCACATCCGTCCCATGCTGTCGGCCAACAAGACAAAATCCATTCCCGAGCTCTGCGAATTTGCAGAAAAGGCACTGCCTCTGGAAAACAGCGACGTCATGGTCAGCTGGAAGGAGGACGGACTGACGCTGGTCCTGCGCTATCTGAACGGAGCTTTGACCCAGGCCATCACGCGGGGGACGGACGGCGAGGTGGGGGAGGACGTGACGCACACGGTCAGGACCTTTCAAAATGTTCCCGTGCATATCCCCTATCCGGACGAGGTGGAGATCCGGGGGGAGGGCGTGATCTCCTGGAAAACCTTCTCGGAAATCAACGAATCTCTCCTGGAGCCCTACAGCCACCCCCGCAATCTGGCGGCGGGGAGCGTCCGGCAGCTGGACTCCAACGTGGCAAGGGACCGGAAGCTGGAGTTCATCGCCTTTGAGCTGCTTCTGCCGCAGACGCCAACAAAGCACGAACAATTTCAGATGCTGTCCGCCTTTGGCTTTCACGTGGTGGAGCACCGCCTCTGCTCCCCCCGTGATTTGCCGGGCGTGGTGGAGACGTTTGTCCCGGAGGACTATGCGTATCCCGTTGACGGCCTCATTGTCGAATACGACGACAGTGTCTTTGGCCGCTCCCTGGGGGCGACGGGGCATCACGAAAATCTGCGCATGGCGCTGAAGTGGGCGGACGACACCGTGGAGACGACATTCCGCGGCGTGGAGCTCCAGACCACCCGCACGGGACGGATCAGTCTGGTGGCGCTCTTTGACACCGTTGTCCTCGACCACACCAAGGTCAGCCGCGCGACCCTCCACAATTACTCCTACTTCCAGGCGCTTCACCTGGGACTTGGGGATACCATCGCCGTCTACAAGGCCAATAAGATTATTCCCGCCATTGATGACAACCTGACCCGCAGCGGAACCTATCAATTGCCGGATGTTTGTCCCTGCTGCGGCGTACCGGCCAAACTGGTCTCACCCAATGAATCCCTGTTCCTCTACTGCCAGAATGCGGACTGTCCTGCCAAGCGGATCAAGCAATTTGTGCACTTTGTGTCCCAGGACGGGGCAAACATTGTGGGCCTGAGCACCTCCACCTTGGAGAAGCTTGTGGATACGGGGTATGTAAAGCACTTTGCCGACATCTACCACACGAAGGAGTACACCGAATATCTGGAAAAGCTGGATGGCCTGGGGGCGAAATCCATCCAGAAGCTGCTTGCTGCAATAGAGAACAGCCGCGCCCTGCCGCTCTCCAACCTTTTGATCAGTATGGGTATTCCGCTGCTCGGGAAAGCCTCCTGCCGCACCATCGAGAAGTATTTTGGCGGCAGCCTGGAGGACTTCTGCGCCGCGCTGGACGCCAGGTTTGATTTTACCGCCCTGCCGGACTTTGGGGAGACGACATCCGCCAGTATTTATGGTTTCTTCTCCGATCCGGCCAATGTGCTGGAGTGGGACCTGCTTCTGAAGGAGATCACGGTCATTCCCCCTGTCATTGAATATGAGGATTCCCCCCGGTCTGTCTTCAAAGATAAGCGGGTCGTGGTAACCGGTACGCTCAAGAACTACAGCCGGGAGAGCATCAACATCCGCCTGCTGGAGCTTGGCGCCACCCCGTCGGGGTCCGTCAGCAAGAAGACCGACTATGTGGTCATCGGCGAAAAACCCGGAAGCAAGGCGGACAAGGCCCGGCAGCTGGGGGTCCCGGTCCTGACGGAGGAGGAATTTGAAAAGCTGGCATCGCAGTCCCAGGAATACTCCGATTGAAACTTTTGATGCGTCCCGGAGGTGTTTTCATGCCCATTGCCAAAAAATTTTCAGACCGGGAGAGACGGCGGACCGAGGCGGAGCCAGTCTGTCTCTCCCCGGTGCGCCGGGTGGACCGGGTGGCGGCGGAGGAGCGGGTCTGCGCCATCACCTTCGATGATGGTCCCTGCGGTCTGCCGGCCCTGCCGGACCGTTTCCGGGGGAAGCCCCTGACCTTGGTGCTGGCGGAGATCCTGGAGCACTTTGGGGCCCGCGGGACCTTCTGCGTGGTGGGTGACACCGCGGGGAACTATCCGGACCGCCCTGGAAAGCCCGGGTCCCCCAGCTGGAACGGTCTGGCCTTCGACCACCTCCCCGATTTCGGCCAGGACGTCCGGGGCGGCGTAGTCCACTGCCCGGAGTTGATCTCCCGGCTGCTTGCGGGCGGACACGAGATCGCGGGGCACAGCTACACCCACGTGCCCTTTGGCCGGACCTCCCTGCTCCGCAGCGGGCGGCGAAGTCAGCCGGACCTGGAGGCGGTGCTGGCGGACCTGCGGCGTCTGCACAGGGCGATGGAGACGGGGTGGGGGTATCCTCTGCGGCTGAGTCGTCCTCCCCGGCGGGTGGACGCCATCAAGGGCGGGTTTACCAGCTACGATGCCTTTGCCCTCATGGGGTATCACTACCTGGCCTCCAGCTTCGACGGGGCGGGGCGGCTGCCCCTGACCGGCTACGCATCGGAGGTGGAGGCCGCCTGGCGGCCCATGGAGCGGCTGCTGCTGGAGGACCCGGATGCCCTCCGGGGGCAGATCATCTCCCTGCCGGACGGCTACAACATGGCCCGCCGGACCCCGGTGACCGACAGCCTGGAGAAGCAGCTTCGGCTGCTCAGCGACCTGGGGTACAAGGTGCTCCCCGTCTCGGAGCTCCTGGAGCGCGCCCCCTTCCGGGACGTGGCGGCCGACAGTCCGGCGGGCCGGGGAGCTCGGCGGCTGCTGGGACTGGGCTGGTGCGCCGTCTACCGGGACAACACCGTCCGGCCCGACGCGGTCCTCACCCGAGGGGAGCTGGCGATGATGGCCTTTGGCGGCGAAACCGTCCGCCGCAGGATAGAGCTGGTGCGATCCGGCCGTGCCCCCTTCCGGGACATGGGGCCCCGGGACTCCTACGCGGCGGCCGCCGCCCAGGCGGTGGAGGCGGGGGCCATCTCCGCCGTGAACGGGAGGTTCCGCCCGGAGGATGCGGTATCCCCGGTGGACCTGGCGCAGTTTTGCGCCACCCGTTTGGGCCGCACGCCGCCCCTGGAGCGCTGGGAACGGATCACCCACGGGGAGTTTTTTGCGCTGGTCACGGCGCTGCTGGAGAAATAATGGGATCCACAACAAAAACCGCGTCGTCCTCCCTGGACTGTCTCTCCGTCCAAGGGGGCAACGCGGTCTTTGTTATCTCTTCAAAATGACCTCGACGATTTCTGCCGTAGCATTGTCGGGGTAGTATTTGATCTGCCAGGGGCAGGGGGGATAGACAACGGGTTCCGGTTCCTCTGCCGGATTGTCCGCTGGGGGCTCTTCGTCGTCCGGGAGGTCCTCCTCCGAAGTGTTTTCCTCAGGCTCTCCGGAGGGCTCCTCCGCTTGTGCGTTTGGTTCCCCCTCGGGGGAGTCCGCCTCCGATTTTGCTTCCGGTTCCGCCTCCTGTCCGTCCTCCTCCGCTTTTAGGTCTGCCTCTAATGTGGCCTGCTGTTCCATTTCGGCCTGACACATCTCCTGCCAGAGTCCCTCCACGGCGGCCAGGACGTCCTCGCGGGGGGTGTCATAGGAAAACCGGGCCGTCTGCTTCTCCAGCTCCTCGCGGACGGCCAGCCGCAGCAGGTCCACCAGGGATTGGCTGTCGGAGATCGTAATCAGGGAGGAGACGTCCTCCGCGTCCTCCCGGTAGGACATCGTGCAGGTGATGGTGCTGTAGTTGGTGCCGCTCTCATAGTCGAAGAGGAGGTCTTTCAAGAGGTAGGAGCCCAGGGTGGTTTCCCTGCGGACTTCCTCCCGCGCGGCGCGGGCCTGCTGGTAGGTCCAGGACTCCCCATAGCAGCGGATGACGCCCCCCTCCGCATGTTCCTCCACGAGGAGGAGGAGGGAGTTGACCAGATCCTGGTAGTTGTCCACGCGGAGGGTGTCCTCCGCGCCGGAGTCCCAGTAGCGGTCGGCGTAGGGTTCTACAACGCTGTAGGAGCGCTCCAACAGGGCGGTGCAGCCGGACAGCAGGCAGACCGCCAGCAGCAGGCTGACGGCCTGCCTGGCCGCCCGGGGGGGATTTTTTTTCATCTTTTCACCTTCTTTGCTTTTTATTATAGCATGGGAGGGGGTGTTTGTCAGCAGAAAAAATTGACAATTCACCGTTGAATGGATATAATATGCAAGGGCGAAGCCCCTGCGGACCCTTTTCTGCTTCTGTAGGGCTGATGGGCAGTATATAGCGGCGCTGTGCGCCGCGACCGCTTTTTTCTGGAATCGGCCCGGGACCTACGCGGCCCCGGACTCCGCGCCTACTTTTGCCGCGCGG
>ERZ778511.2343-NODE-2343-length-10611-cov-4.606290_pt1 | contig 10611 bp, 11 predicted proteins | sample MGYA00510347_ERZ778511 | MGnify/ENA primary metagenome ERZ778511 (study PRJEB29527, sample SAMN07138967) | mouse gut metagenome | material: feces | host: mouse | place: China:Nanjing | collected 2016-01-25 ...
GAAAAAGCTGGGCGAAGCGCTGGGCGGTGTGGTGGAAGACTGTGTGAACCGGGTGGGCGTGGATTTGAATACCGCATCGGCGCCGCTGCTTTCCTATATTTCCGGCATTACAAAAACCATTGCGAAAAATATCGTGGATTACCGGGAGGCAAACGGCCGGTTTACCAACCGCAGGCAGCTTTTGAAAGTGGCCAAGCTGGGGCCGAAAGCCTTTGAACAGTGTGCGGGCTTTATGCGTATCCAGGACGGCGATAACCCATTGGATGCCACAAGCGTGCATCCTGAATCCTATGAGGCGGCGCAGAAACTGCTGATTCATCTGGGTATGACCATGGAAGATGTAAAAGAGGCCCAGAAGAAGGCAGCGGCAGAGAAAGGCAAAGCCAGACAGGAGACAAAAGCCCCGGAGAAGAAGCAGAAAAAGAATCAGTTTGTAATCCGCAATACCAATACGGCCATGGGGAAAGCCCTTGCCGCAGCCATGGGCGGCATGACCATGGAAGCCACTGGCGAGACGGACAAAAAAGCCGGCAGAACGCGTCAGGAAAAAAGCAATATTGCCGGAAGCCTGGAACGGCGGGCAGGGGATAAGAAAAAGCTGGCGGCGGAATTGGGCATTGGCGAACTGACACTGACGGATATTCTGAAAGAACTGGAGAAACCTGCCAGAGATCCCAGAGACGATATGCCCAGACCTATCCTGCGCAGCGACGTGCTGGATATGAAAGACTTAAAACCCGGTATGATCCTCAAGGGGACTGTCCGCAATGTAATTGATTTCGGTGTCTTTGTAGACATTGGCGTCCACCAGGACGGACTGGTACATATCTCTCAGATCACTGACCGCTTTATCAAACACCCCCTCGAAGCAGTGAGCGTGGGAGATATTGTGGAAGTACAGGTTCTTTCCGTAGACGTACCGAAAAAACGCATTTCCCTGACCATGAAAATCAAGGCAGGTTTGGGGTAATGCGTCACACAGAATACAAGGAATGATTTACATAGAATGCACAACCAAAGGAGACATATCATGGAAAAAACACTCATGCAGTCCATTGCGGAAAATGCGGTTTTTCTTGCACAGTTTATTGCCATTGTAGCCGCTTTGGTGCTTGTTTCCTATCTGATGGAAAAGGCAGCCATAAAAAGAAGCGGCGTGAGAGAGCGGGTTTTAAGCACGAAAAAAGTGGCTGTCTGTGGTATGTTTGCCGCCATAGCCGCGGTGCTGATGATACTGGAGATGCCCGTTCCCTTCGCACCGCCTTTTTACGGCCTGGATCTCAGTGAATTGCCGGTACTGGTAGGTACATTTGCCTTCGGTCCGGTGGCCGGTGTGTTGATTGAATTCTGTAAAGTGGCATTAAAGGTTTTGTTTAAGCCCAGCAGCACGGCATTTGTAGGAGAACTTGCCAATTTTGTCATAGGATGCAGCTATCTTTTGCCGGCATCGGCCGTCTATCTGCTGCATAAGACGCGGAAACATGCGATAATTGCCGTGATCACAGGCACACTTTGCATGACCGTGTTTGGCACTGCGTTTAACGCTGTCTACCTGCTGCCCAAATTTGCCCAGATGTTCGGGATGCCCATGGAAGCCATTATTGCCATGGGGACGGAAATCAATCCCTCCATCCGGAGTGTGACAAGCCTTGCGGTACTGGCGGTAGCGCCTCTGAATCTGCTGAAAGGCGGCCTTATTTCGCTGATTACGATGCTGATCTATAAGAAAATCAGTCCGATTCTGAAAGAAGAGATGAAGCGGACAGGAAAACAATAAACGGTACGCTTTGCAGGTTTTGGATTGTCATGATCCAACGATAAAAGGGTGGCAGCAGTCAGCGCCTGCGGCCTGCGTCTGCTGTGGATTTTTGCGTTTTTCAGGCTGGAAGAATTTCATATGACCACATCTCTGTACATAACATATCCGGTCATCTGGATTGTGACGTTTACAGCGCATAGGATCTGTTTTGCCGTGGTCAGAAAGGAGCTGGCAAAGGTGTGGGGGGGGGCGTTGGCGGGACAACTGGGAGTAAAGTAAAGCCGCCGCCGGTCCGGCCGGATGCAGAGAGAACAGGGCAATGTATGAATGGGGTCATAGCAGAAACATACAGAGTAGAAATTTGGAGGTATCAAAATGGAAAAAGTCACACTTGGAATGACGGGTATTACGGTAAATAAAAATGGGTTCGGCGCATTGCCCATGCAGCGTATTTCCCGGGCGGAAGCGGTGAATCTGGTACGCCGGGCCCGGGAGGGCGGCATTGATTTTTTTGACACGGCCCGGTATTATACGGACAGTGAAGAGAAGCTGGGGGAAGCGCTTTACGGCATACGGGAGCAGGTATATATTGCGACCAAAACGGGCGCGCAGGATGCAGAAGGTTTCTGGGCGGATTTACATACATCACTGGGGAATCTGCGGACGGAATATGTGGATCTGTATCAGTTTCACAACCCTTCTTTCTGCCCTGTACCCGGAGATGGAACCGGACTGTACGAGGCTATGCTGGAAGCAAAGGAGCGGGGGATGATCAGGCATATCGGCATTACCAATCACCGCCTGTCTGTGGCGCAGGAGGCAATTGACAGCGGTCTGTATGAGACACTGCAGTTTCCTTTTTGTTATCTGAGCGGGGAGAAGGAGCTGGCTCTGGTAGAGGCCTGCAGGGATAAGCAGATGGGATTTATCGCCATGAAAGCGCTGTCCGGCGGGCTGATTACAGATTCTGCGGCTGCGTACGCTTACCTGGCTCAGTTTGACAATGTATTGCCTATATGGGGCATACAGCGGGAGAGCGAACTGGAAGAGTTTCTTTCCTATATCAGTGCGCCGCCGGTTATGACAGAGGAAATCCAGGCGTTGATCCACAGGGACAGAGAAGAGCTTTCGGGAGAATTTTGCCGGGGATGCGGGTATTGTATGCCCTGCCCTGCCGGTATAGAAATTCATAATTGCGCCAGAATGTCTTTGCTTTTGCGCCGTTCTCCTTCTGCACTTCAGCTTACGGAAGAAGTACAGGAGAAGATGAAAAAGATCGAAACCTGTCTTCACTGTAATCAGTGCCGGAGCAAATGTCCTTATGAACTGGATACCCCGGCGCTTCTGGAAAAGAACTATGAGGACTATCAACGGGTTCTGGCGGGGGAGATCCGTGTGTAGGGATATGAATTTGACGGCCGGGACGGAACCGGGAATGGGAGGAGCGCATATATGTTTGATTATGAACGTTTTGAAACGGATCTTGTTCAACAGATGACAACAGCGACCGGTTTACGAATCCGGAAACCGGTGAGTATTCGGATAGATTTCATGAACATTGTGATACAATCATTGCCCATTGTAGACGTGCGCTTATCCGTTTCAGGCAGGTTATAGATAAAAACAAGCCGGATCTATTGTTGACATTTCATATCAGAGAATATTTGGGGCGTGATGAAAGCATCGAAATTTTCCAGGCGCTCAACAGTGAAAATGCCAGCAAAGAATATGCTGAACACATTGAAGAATTTGCATGATATTCGCTGTCGGCAGAGTCGAAGCGTATAGTATACTGAGGGAAGGTCTATGAAAGAAAAAGGGAGAGATATTTTTTATCCAATCATCAATGCTGTTATAATATCGGGCGTTATTATATGGTTTATCGGTTTGTATTATCTGATGATTAAAGCAGGCATCCCTTATCAGGACCCACCGTTAGATTTGTGGATACAATATGAAATCAATGCAGGCATTGGGGATATTCTGATGGGGATTGGGTTTAAAATCACAGTGTCAGGTTGTATACTTCGACTTGTTTTGTATTTGATCCGGAAAAATGGCAGAAGAAATAACAGATGTTTGTAGTATATTTTCGTCTTGGCAAAGGAGGGAACACAATGAAAAACAATACAGGGATTGGCTTGTTTCTGCTGGCCGGTGCTGCGCTTTTAGGATATTTTGGTCTTCGGGTTCATGCATGGAGGTATAAAGCCGGTGCCATAACCATCATCAATAAAAGTGACGGACCTACATCTGTTTTTCTGGCAGGAAAAATGCCCTCTTCCCATCATCTGGGATTCGTGGCCGGCGGGTTGGTTTTGCTGTTATTTCTGATGGTCCTGTTTATAAGAGTAATTCGTAAGAAAAATAGGAAGGAGTAACTGGCTGTGGAATATAAGGAGCTGTTACGGGCAATGTTTGTGCATGACCAGGGGGATGCAAAACGGATTCAGCATATGCTGAAAGTACATGAATTTGCCAGATTGATCGGCCTGGAGGAAGGGCTGGAAGAGCAGGTACAGCATATACTGGAAACGGCGGCGATTGTCCATGATATTGGAATCCGTCCGGCAGAGGAAAAATACGGGAACTGCAACGGGAAACTGCAGGAGCAGGAAGGGCCACCGGTGGCGGAAAAATTGCTGGCAGAACTGGGATATGACGAATACGTCATAAAAAGAGTTTCCTGGCTGGTAGGGCACCATCATACATATACGGATGTGCATTGTATGGAGCATCAGATTTTACTGGAAGCAGATTTTCTTGTCAATCTGTTTGAGGATGGATGTGATATGGAAACCATACGCCATACATATGATTCGATGTTCCGCACCACGGCCGGAAAGGAAATATGCAAAACTATGTTTGGCGTGTGATTTAACAAGAATAAAGAAATACAGGGGTACACATACTGTGATTTACCTGTATTATATCATTGGGCAGGAAACCGCAGAAGGTTTCCTGCTTTTTTCATGACAAGAGAAAGATTGCAAAGCGTGCTTTCTCTTGTTAACAGAAATCAGGTGGATGCGGGCATTGCCAAAACATCGTCGTATCGTTTGTGATAGACGAAAGCCATATGATCAGGGAGATACTACTTAAAATACTCCTCAAGATGTATGGCAATTCCTGCATATGGATGATACTATAACAGCAGCAAACAACAAACAGGCAGCGAAGCGTTACGGCGGGCAGAAGGAGAAGGGACACAGGCAGAGTCCGGGGATACTTCTCAGAAAGCCCACCCAAAAGGGAAGCTGCAGAGTTGGAAGAGGAGGTCACAGTATGTATTTTCTTTCTTTTTTAGGGGTAATTCTTATCTCGGCACTTATGATGATGCTCAGTACAGGAGGCAACGGGCTGGTCTATTTTCTGGATTTTCCCAGTGCACTGGTCATACTGCTGTTTGGCAGCACCATACTGCTCAGTGCAGGGCTCTTGAAAGATTTTAACAATGCCTTTCGTCTTGTAGTCGGAATCAGACGGGAAAAAGAGAACAAGGTATCGGAGATAGAACTGAGGCGTGCTGTTGAAGCAGTGCGGCTTGCAATCAAAACGATGTTGACAGGCGGTGTGTTTTCTTTTTTATTTACCTGCGTTCTGATTATGATGCAACTGAATGAGCCTTCTAAACTGGGCCCTATGCTGGCGGTGGGGATGTTGGTGCTGTTGTACGGACTGGCGGTGGTACTGGTTCTGCTGCCACTGGAAGCAAGGCTGCGGGTGAGGTTGCATGATATGACAAAGGAGTAAGGGGAGGCCATATATGAAAAAAAGATGGCAGTCAGTAGTGTATCTGCTTCTGTATCTGCTGCTCCTCTCCTTTGTGACAGAATTTGAAATCGGCCGGCTTTTTGATGCCAGAAGTTTTCTGGCAATGCTGGCCGGATCATTTCTGCTGACACTGCCTTTTTGCCGGAAAGGAATGCGAGCGGAAGAATTTTTCACGGTTTTCGGAAGCCGGTCCATTGATGCGGGGCTGATACAAGTATTTTTGCTGGTGTTCATCCGCCTGTCTGATGAACGGGCATATGAGGGGCTTTTACCGGATCTTGCCATGTGTTTCCGTCCTATGCTCTATGCCTTTTGTTTCAGGATGATACTGGATCGGGAGGATGGAAAGAAGGACGACCAAAGTTCCGGCGGGCATACCGGGGAATTGACTATGGCGGCATGTCTCGCTGCGGGATTGACAAACCGGGAAGCAGAGATCGCCCTGCTTGTATGCCGGGGCCGCTCTAACCGTGAAATCGGGCAGGAACTGTTTATTTCCGAGACAACGGTCAAAAAACATCTGTCCAATATGTTTGAGAAAACCGGAATCAAAAAGAGGGAGGAACTGAGAGAGGCAATACAAAAAGCCCCGCATATTTCCTGATAGAGTACCGGAGGAATCTATGTGGGGCCTGTGTCTGTGAAGCACTCGCTGACAGTATCTCTTACAGATTATCAAATGCTTTCGTTTCCTGCTTCAGGCGGTTGACGATTTCCTGGTTGGTATCCATACGTCCGGTGATATCTTCCATATCCGATACCAGACTCTGGGTACTTCGGGCTACGCCTGCAATGCCGGAGGCACTGTCGCCGATGGAGCTGGTGATCATACTGATGGCATCTACGATTTCCGTCATGGAACCTCTCAGGTGGTCGGTCCTGCTGTTAAATTCATCCATGGCCTGTTCGATATACATTGCATCTTCACGATATTGTCTGCCGGAATCCACAAAGGTCTGAAATTCGGTCAGAATGGACTCATTCAGATAATCAATCAGATTCTGTGCATTTTCTGCAAGATGGGTAACGGCTTCGGTGATTACTTTGTTGATTTCCTGAATCCGGCCGGCGGTTTCCCTGCTGGAATCTGCCAACTGACGCACTTCTCTTGCCACCATTGCAAAGCCCTTGCCTGCCTCGCCGGCTCTTGCCGCTTCCAGGGAGGCGTTCAGAGCGATCAGGGTCGTCTGGGAGGAAATTCCCAGTATGTCATCCGTGAGGCTGCTGATCTGATTTACACTTTTACTCTGGTAGATGGCTTCTTCCAGTACGGTGAGAATGTCTGTCGTTTTCTGTCCGGTGACTTCCATGCTGAGCCGGGCGGAAGATTCCATCGCATCGGCCCGTGCGCGCATGGCGGTGGAGTAAGAAGTAATGGTGCTGCATTCTTCTGCAATATCGTTTACATCTCCCCGGATGTCTGCCGCGCTGTCGTTGATGTGGGCGGCGTTGTCTGATATACCCTGCATGGAGGCGGTCAGTTCCTGTGCCAGCGCGGACAGATCGGTGGCGCTTTCACTGGAAGTCCGGGTTCGTTTCAAAACTTCGCCTACAAGCCCGTCGATGCGCCCGGAACTTTTACTGATGGCGTCCAGTATGCTTTTTAAGGGTTTTAATACATGCCTGAGTATGATGGAGATGGCGGCAAAGACCAGTATGATACAGAGCAGCGTGGAAAAGCTGTTGGTGACCATGGAACTTATGTAGACAGAGGATAACTGTTTTCTCGCATTGTCTGTCTGCTCATTAATGGAAGTATTCAGGCTGTTGATTCCGTTTTCCATGGCATTGCCGAAAGTGGCCACATCGCCGTTGGCACAGGTATAGGCATCCTGTGTCTTGCTGTTTGCGCTGGCACACACCAACTCTACCAGGGCATGTTTAAAGGCTTCATAATCCGTCAGCAGCGTTTCGTAGACCATTTGGTCGTCGGGTGTGACATAATCCTCATAATCTGCCAGCATTACGTCCAGAGCGGCTTCTTCTTCCTTGATCTGTCCCACAAGGGTAATCATGGTGTGATAATCGGTGGCTACAATATGAGAGAGAGCCATTTTATGGATATTCATGGTGGACTGGCGGATTTCTGCCAGCCGTGTCTTGCCGGTCATATAATTGTCTGCGATATTGGACGCGCCGGTGTTGACATTTCTGATGTTGGTGACTGCCAGTATGTTGGAAATCAGGGCTACGATTCCCAACAGGACAATGGGTAGTATAAGACTGTATTTCAGACCAAGTTTATTTGTCATGTTGTTTCTCCTTATGATTTCCGTTAAGGCGCTGTGATGCCTTCTGCCATTTCATCCAACAGTTCCTGCAGATTTTTTCCGCCAGGGTTTCCGCTCGCCATTGTCGTTGCAAAACTTGTTACCGGGTCCCAGTAATTTCCGCCAATTCTCTGGAGGCATGCGTACTCAGACTGGGCCAGCAGTGCAGCAATGGCCGGGGAATCTTGTACGGCGGCTGACTGGGAGGCAATGCGGTTGGAAGGCCCCTGTCCGCGCAGTTGGAAGCGCAGCTGCTGATTGGCTTCGCTGGTGATCCACTGTGCCAGAAGGCTGGCCCATGCGTGGTGGTCAGAGTAAGCGTTGACGCCGATCATTTTATAACCGGAAAAAGAGGCCATCTGTATCTGCCCTCCGGCACAGGAATAGAGGGGCAATTTGCCTGCCGCATAGCCATTTCCCCAGGCTTCTTCCACTGCAACAGCGTTCCATACACCGCTTACCCCGGCGATCACGGAGCCGTCTTTGACACCTTCCAGAAAACCGGTGTCATCGGTATTTAAAAATCCCGGGCTGGAGGCAATGTCCAGCATGGCCTGTGCCACATCGGTGCCGCTTACTGCCGTGCCTTTCTGATTCCAGGTACAGTAATTTGTAATCCCGTCTTCATTCAATCCCACTTCCATACCGGTGTTACCGAAAAAGGAATAGACATACCAACCGGAAGACCAGTCCATGGCAAATTTCTTATTCTGCGCAGCGGCAATTTCCAGTATCCGATCCAGTGATGTGGCGTCTTCCTTACTTATGTAACGGCTGTTATAATAGAGAAAATAGCCATTGTCTGCGGTCAGTGGCCAGGCATACAGTGTATCGTTGATGGAAGCTGCCTCCACTGCGCCTTCCAGATTATCGGCACGGATCTGTTCCTGATTTTCAATGGGTTCCAGCGCCCCGGCAGCTACCAGTGTGCTCAACTGATCGTCTGCAAAAGCAAACAGATCGGCGCCCTCCTCCAGACCTTCCATCAGCGCATCTTTGCAGGCAGATTCGCTCTGTATTTCGCAGGTAATATGAAATTCTGCCTGCCCCTTATATGCTTCCTGGAATTCTGCTACAATCTGCTGCAACATTTCCTGGTCCTCTTCGGCGCCCCATACAACCAGATCCACTTCTCCGGAATCTGCTGCAAGCTGTTCTTCAAATGACAGCGTTTTTGTTTTTGGTTCTTCCGTGTCATCGGATGCCTCGGTATATCCTGGTGCTGTACAGCCGGACAGCAGAACGGATATAAGGAACATGGAGAATCCTGTCTGTATTCTTTTTCTCATGTTATCTTTCTCCCCCTGTTAATGCGTATTTCTGCGGATGTAAAAACAGTTTTTCATAGAAAAACTATCTGTTTTTATCTTTAGTATCTTATCATTTTGCGGAGAATTTTTCAATCATTGGCAAGGGTTTTGCCTGTATAAATAACACTGTACTGCGAATGGTGAAAGCGGGAATATATGGAATAGAAGAAATTGTAAATATTTCCGGACTTTCCCTTGCTGAAGGAAAGGAATTGAAAGAGAGAGAACGGTGTAACAGAAATATAAGCCAGGAACCTAACAACAGATTCCTGGCTTATGTTTAGTAAATTTTTTGCACTGCAATGTAAACTTTTCGTAATCTTGTTGGTTGCAGAATATGGTTAAGGACAATCAGTAGGTCATTGCCGGTTCTTCACCGTTCATAACGCGGAGAGCACCCTGTGCCAGAGCCAGAAGTTCGTCTTCACCGGGGTATACGGTGATGGGAGCGATCCAGCCGGCTTTTTCTTTCAGGCCTTCCACTACATACTGATCATACGCGATACCGCCGGTAATGATGATCTGATCCACTGCGCCTCCCAGTACACAGGCCATAGATCCCATGTCTTTGGCCACCTGGAGGATAAATGCGTCGCGGATCACTTTGGCTTTTTCGTCGCCGCCGTCAGCCAGCTTATCTACATCACGCATATCGTTGGTGCCCAGGTATGCGTTGAACCCGCCGCCGCCTACGACTTTCTTGTAAACTTCTGCCTGTGAATACTGGCCGGAGAAGCACATTTTGATCAGAGAACCGCTGGGTACACCGCCTGCACGCTCCGGGGAGAACGCGCCGTCGCCGTCCAGTGCATTGAAGACATCCACAACCTGTCCGGATTTGTGAGCGCCTACGGAAACGCCGCCGCCCATGTGTACAACAACCAGATTGAGAGAGTCATAGGCTTTACCGGTTTCTTTGGCGTAACGCTTTGCCACTGCTTTCTGATTGAGCGCGTGGAAGATGCTTACCCTGGGCAGTTCCGGTACACCGGAATATCTGGCTTCGGGCATCAGCTCGTCCACGACGACCGGATCTACAATATAGGAAGGGACGCCGATGGAATCTGCGATTTCCCGTGCAAGGATGCCGCCCAGATTGGAAGCGTGCTGGCCCTGTACGCCGACTTTCAGATCGGCCAGCAGAGCGTCCGTTACAGGATAGGTGCCGCCGGAGATGGGCTTTAACATACCGCCCCGTCCTACGATGACGTTTAAGGAATGGATATCAAACTCTTTTTCTTTTAACAGGTTGACAATAATGTCTTTTCGGAAATCCTTCTGTTCCACGATGGAAGCATAGCGTGCGATTTCTTCCGTGGAGTGGCGGAGAGTTTCTTCAAATAAGAGGGTTTCGTCCTCGAAAACACCGATCTTGGTGGAGGTGGAACCCGGATTGATGATCAGACTTTTGATGGACATAGTATTTACCTCGTTTCTGCGCTGCCTGCGCGTTCTGTGGATTGGCTTACCGGTTGTTTTTCATATATTCTGCCACAAC
>ERZ778511.2353-NODE-2353-length-10570-cov-4.025012_pt1 | contig 10570 bp, 8 predicted proteins | sample MGYA00510347_ERZ778511 | MGnify/ENA primary metagenome ERZ778511 (study PRJEB29527, sample SAMN07138967) | mouse gut metagenome | material: feces | host: mouse | place: China:Nanjing | collected 2016-01-25 ...
AGGCATAAAATCTGGTCGATAACCGTAAGAGGTGATTATATGCCTAGTAATGAAGCGCATTCTGAAAAAAAACGGGCAGTTAGAAAATCACCGGCAATTCCTTCCGGTAATCGTTGAAGAGGACGGGACTGCTGCCCGGACAGTCCCGCCTTTTTCCCTTCCTATTTGATTTTCTCACACAGTCTGTCGCATTTGCCCGGCCCGTTCCATTCCCGCAGGCGCTCCAAAAGCTCCTTCTGCTTCTCGCTGACAAACTCCTGCGTATAGGCGCGCATGTTACGTATCTGGCGTTTTGGATACTTTTCCATCTCCTCCTCGCTGTCAAGTATTTTCCCATAGCACTCAAGATGTTTCTGCATCCCTTTTTTCAGCTCATCAAAATGTCTGGCCGCCTGCTCCAGATCATCCATGCGCAGATCCGCATGGAGCATCGCCCGGTAAATATCCCGGTAGAAGCCGCGGCAGTAGGGCAGTAATTCCTCATTTTCCGAGATGACGTGCATTACACGTATTCCCCACTCGCCCAATTCCACAGCTTCTTTCGGCTTATCTGACCATGACAAACTCTCGGTCGCATAAAGGACCTCCTTATTCCACGCACGCGTGAAATTCTGCAGGTTACGCCTTAGTACGTTTTTCATCTCCTCCGTACCAGATTCCATCGACGCCACCTGCGCGAGTATGCTCTCCTGCAAACGATTGGAGGCTGCACTCGGGAGTGTCGCAATGTGTTCCCTGGCGCTCGTAAAATCTTTTTCGTGGATGTAGATCCAGGCAAGCGCAAAATGCGTCCGTTCCACCCACTCTTTCTTTCTGCAGAAACGGATCACCTGCGTTCCGCACTGGATCGCCTTATTCCGGTATCCGTCCCACACTTCTTTGTCGTACCCTGCAAAATTAACATATCTGCTCAATTCCGCTGTCCGTTCTACCAAACAGGTATTGTACACGTAACTTGCCGGATCTGACTCTAGCTTCTCCAACAGGTAATCGCACTGTTTTTTTGCTGTCTCCGCCGGAGAAGAACTTGCACCCGCAATCTCTTCATAGGCATATTTGACCTCCATGTACATCACGTCGTCCTGCCTGGTCTCTTCCAATCCGAACAGCGTATCCGTCGATACCGACAAGATCTGCGCCAACGGAACGATCAGGGAAATATCCGGAAGTCCCGCCGACGATTCCCAGCGGCTGACCGCCTGCGGCGTCACGCCGATCTGTGATGCCAGTTCCTCCTGCGTCAGTCCCATCTTCTTCCGTGCCGTCCTGATATTACTTCCTAATGTCATCATGCTGCATCTCTCCTTTGATTTAAAATATCCGGTACCGTTACAGACAGTATAGCATGACGGGGCGGCGGGCACAATCAATGTAACATTACACAAAACTCAAGCACTGTTTAAAAAAGCTTTCCTATAAGATAAAAAAGGTGCGGCCCAAAAAGCGCGCACCTCTTAGATTTATTTTCCTGAAAGCAGTTCCATGATCTCATTGCTCCTCTGGATAAATTCTGTCATCTCCTCTGGAGCAAGCGGCTTATTGCTTATCATCGCAAGGTCATACAGCTGTTTGCAGAACAATTCCGCGTGTTCACCGTCCTGATGTTTTGTCAGGTATTTTACAAGGCTGTTATTCGCGTTAAGGACAAGTGTCTCTCCGCCGAAATCACCCATTCCGCCCATACCGTTCATGGCGTACATTTTCATCATATCCTGCATCCGCCTCGTCTCCTCGGATACGGTGATCATTGATGAGATCTTTTCATTTTTCAGCTTTTCAACCTTTACTTCGAGCTTCTCTTTCCCTAACGCCTTTTGGAACAGCTTCGTAAGAACATCGGTCTGCTCTTTCAACTCTTCCCCATCGATTTCTTCTTTAAAATCATCCGTCACCTCGGCGTCGATCCGCTGGAACTTCACATTGTCATCCCCGGCCTCCAGCGAAGAGATAAACGGCTGGTCGATGCTGTGCGTCAGGACAAACGCGTTCATCTCCTGCTCGCGGAACAGATTGATGTACTGGCTCTGCTGTTGGACATCTGTCACATAATAGATCGTCGTCTTCGGCGGCTCCTGCGGTTCTTCTCCTTCGGTTTCCTCGCCAGGCTCTACCACTTCCGCTTCCGGCGTATCCACAGTTTCGAGATATTCCTTCATCGTCATAAATTTGTCATCCAAATCTTTGAACAGGATAAAATCTTTCATCTTTTCCTGGAATTTCTGATCTTTCAGGCATCCATACTTGATAAACGGACTGATATCATCCCAATATTTCTCATAATTCTCACGGTCGGTCTTACACATACCGCTCAGTTTGTCGGCCACCTTCTTCGTGATATATTCCGAGATCTTTGTCACGAAACCGTCGTTTTGGAGCGCGCTTCGCGACACATTTAACGGGAGGTCCGGACAGTCAATGACTCCTTTCAGAAGAAGGAGGAACTCCGGTATCACTTCCTTTATATTGTCCGCGATAAAGACCTGATTGTTATACAGTTTTATCATACCCTCGGCGTTCTCGTATTCTAAGTTTACCTTCGGGAAATACAAAATTCCTTTCAGGTTAAACGGATAATCCATATTCAGATGGATCCAGAACAGCGGCTCCCGGTAATCCTGAAATACTTTGCGGTAAAACGACTTATAATCATCCTCGGAGCACTCATTTGGATGTTTTGCCCAAAGCGGTGCCGTATCGCTGATCGATACCGGGCGCTTCACGATCTTTGTCTTTTTGACCGGCTCTTTCTTCTCTTCGCCCTCATCCTCTTCGGTGCCATCACCGTCCGTTTTCGGCTCTTCCACGATCTCCTCGATCACCGTGTCCTCTTCGGTCACTTCCTCGCTCGGGATCGTCTCATATTCAGTCTCCGCATTTTCGTTCGTCAGAAAAATCTCAACCGGCATAAACGAACAGTATTTATTTAATACTTCGCGCACCCGGTACTCATTCGCGAATTCATAACAGTCCTCGTTCAGGTGGAGGATGATCTGCGTCCCCATCTGATCCCATTCACCGTCACCCATCTCAAAATCCGTTCCGCTGTCAGATTCCCAGTGAACGGCAGGTTCTCCATCCCGGTAAGATTTCGTATTGATCTCCACGCGGTCAGCCACCATAAAAGAAGAGTAGAAGCCGAGCCCGAAATGTCCGATGATCTGGTCTTCACTTGACTTATCCTTATATTTTTCAAGAAAATCGGCAGCGCCGGAAAACGCGATGCGGTTAATGTATTCCTTCACCTCGTCCGCTGTCATGCCGAGTCCATTATCGACAAACGTGATCGTTTTTTCCTCGGCATTGACTAACACCTCGATCTTCTGCTTGTAATCATCGGGAAGCGTCGTCTCTCCCATCATGTCCAGCTTTTTCAGCTTCGTAATCGCATCGCAGCCGTTACTCACAAGCTCGCGGATAAAAATGTCGTGGTCAGAATAGAGCCATTTTTTAATGATCGGAAATATATTCTCCGAATCGATTGCCAAACTACCTTGTTCTTTGTTCATCTTTTCCCTCTTTTCTGCGCTGCTATCGTATATCAGTCTCCGGCCGGTCTGTGGCAGGCAGCACACCGACACAAACTCTCGCCAAACACCATCTATCACATATCTTAGTACAGAAAAGAATCGTTGTCAAGAACTTTTTAGCACTCACCTCGATCGAGTGCTGAAAGCGAAAATTTTTGTTTGTACTGCTTAATACATTTTTCTATAATAGTAACTGCCTCCAACGGACCGCCGATCTCGTCCACCTCTGTCGTTTTGCCCTCCAAGTGTTTGTATACGGTAAAAAAATGCTGCAGCTCAGCGAAAATGTGTGTCGGAAGCTGTTTCACATCGGTATATCCTATATATGTAGGATCGCCGTAGGGAATTGCAATGATCTTTTCATCGTCCATGCCGCAGTCTTTCATCCGAATGACGCCGATGGGATACGCCCTGACGAGCGTCATCGGTTCAATCGCCTCCGAGCACAGCACCAAAACATCGAGCGGATCCTTATCATCCCCGTACGTCCGCGGAATAAAACCATAATTCATCGGATAATGCGTTGCCGTAAAAAGGATCCTGTCTAACAGGAGCATCCCCGTCTCCTTATCCAGTTCGTATTTCTTATTGCTGCCCTTCGAAATTTCAATCACAGCGATAAAATCCGTGGGATAAATCCTTTTCTCGTCGATATCGTGCCAGATATTCAATCGTTCCACCTCCTAGGCCGAAATTGGCCGGGCCTGCAAGCCACTCCCTTTGCAAACCCGGCCTGCCCGCTATGACAGACCATTCTGCCTTACTCCGTCTCTACCGCAAACAAAGGCTCTCCTGCCTCAATGTCCCCTTCCGCCAGCAGACGGATCCTCTGATCATCTGCCAGCTCGGTACACAGGATCGGTGATGCGAGGGATGGCGCGTGGCTTTGCAAATATGCAAGATCCAAACGAAGCATCGGCTCCCCTTTTTTTACCTTCTGTCCATTCTCCACCAGCACCTCAAAGCCCTTTCCTTCCAGTTTCACCGTATCAATGCCGATATGAAGCAGCAGGCTGATCCCGGTATGCGTCATAAAACCAATGGCGTGTTTTGTGTCAAATACAAACACCACTTCCCCATCTTCCGGCGCGCGTATGACTGGGTCTTTTGGCGTCACAACGGCTCCGTCCCCCATCATCTTTCCCGCGAACGCCTCATCAGGCGCCGTTGTGAGATCGGCTGCCACGCCAGTGGCTGGACTGGAGATCACGACGGAAACCGGTCCCGTTTTACCCTCACTTTGGCCGCCGCTTTTCTCGTTCCCGCCAGATGGATGCGCGGCCGTCACGGCTTCGATTTCCTCTTCGTCCGGCGCCGTTTCCAAATATTCCTCTAAATTAGACTTGATCACAGTCACTTTAGGGCCATAGATGATCTGCACGCCCTCTCCTTTATGCACAACCCCGGAAGCGCCTGATGAGCGAAGCAGTCCGTCCTTTACGAGTCCCGGATCCAGAACCGTACAGCGCAGCCTTGTCGCGCAGCAGTCCACATCACTGATATTGCGTTTTCCGCCCAGCCCTGCCGTGATCATCCGGCTCGTCTCGTCCACAGACTGGCCTGCTGCCCCGGCCGCTTCTTTTCTGGCGTTTACATCCGCTCTCCGATAGAGTTTTGTCTCCTCGCTCTCCTCTTCCCGCCCCGGCGTCTTAAAATTAAATTTCTTGATCATAAAAGAGAAAATGAAATAGTAAAGCAGGAAATATATGATTCCCACCGGAATCACGAGCAGCCAGCTTGTCTTTGCGTTCCCCTGCAGGATCCCAAACAGGAAAAAGTCAAGAAAACCGCCTGAAAAGGTCAGTCCTACAGCAATATTCAGCATATGTGCTACCATATACGCGCTGCCGGCTAAAATCACCTGAACGACAAATAACGCCGGCGCTACAAATAGGAACGAAAATTCCAGCGGCTCCGTGATACCCGTCATCATGCAGGCGAGCGAAGCTGACAAAAGCAGGCCGCCGGCCGCCTTTTTCCGTTCCGGCTTCGCCTGGCGGTACATTGCCAGCGCCGCTCCCGGCAGACCAAAGATCATAAAAATAAATTCCCCGGAAAAGTATCGCGTGGCATCAGAACTAAAATGCGCAATATCCGCTGAATTGGCCAGCTGGGCAAAAAAGATATTCTGCCCGCCCTGAATAGCATTTCCCGCGACATCCATCGTACCGCCCACTGCTGTCTGCCAGAATGGCATATAGAAAACATGGTGGAGTCCGAACGGGATCAGCGCCCGCTTGATCAGCCCAAAAATGAGCGTGCCCACATATCCGCTTCCGGTTACGAGTCCCCCCAGTGCATGGATCCCGTTCTGCACGACCGGCCACACAAAATACATGGCAATCCCTACAAACATATATACGACGGTCGAGATGATCGGCACAAACCGCGTCCCGCCAAAAAAAGACAGTGCGTTCGGCAGTTCTATTTTGAAAAACCGATTGTGAAGCGATGCCACTCCAAGCCCGACGATGATGCCGCCAAACACGCCCATCTGCAGCGTCTGTATCCCACAGGAAGATGCGATCGTTCCCTCCAGCACGTCACTTGCGATGCTGCCATCCGGCAGGATTTCACCATTTACCTGCAGCATGGCATTGATCGCTGTATTCATGACCAGATATGCGATCAAGGCGGAAAGGGCAGATACCTCTTTCTCCTTTTTTGCCATACCGATGGCTACTCCGATCGCGAAGATCAAAGGCAGGTTATCAAATACGGCGCTTCCCACCCGGTTCATTATGACCAGCAGGGCATGAAGCAGGGTTCCTTCCCCTAATATTTTCTGCAGCCCATATGTGGCGATCGTCGTTTCATTTGTAAAAGAACTACCAATTCCCAATAACAATCCGGCTACCGGCAGGATCGCGATGGGAAGCATAAAACTTCTTCCTACGCGCTGTAACACGCTAAAAATTTTTTCTTTCATAATTCCCTCCAGTCCCTATCATTCCCAAATGTTTCCGAATCTATTCCTTCTCCTCTCCTTTCTTCTCCTTGCTTTTTCCGCTCCTCTGGAGGTGCGAAAACCTCTTCTTTTTCGCGCAGCGCTTCCTGAAACCCTTTTAAGGCATCGAACGGCATAAATTGTTTTGCGCGGTTCATCCGGCTCATCTTTGGACGCGTCTCATTCCCCACTTCTGTGCCCCCCGATCTGCCGGTTGCGCTGCGTCGCCGTCCCCGCTTCCTGAAGATCCATCCCCCGCACAATGGCATTCCTGCCATACCGCTTCTTTATCTCGATCACTGTTTTCTGAAGTTTTCTGTCTCGTTCTGCCTCCGCCGGGTCGGAAAACAATTCAAGTTGTTCGTATGCCTCCCGCACCACATCATGGCAGGACAGCGTAAGCTTTCGGATCGGCTTATCCTTCCGCACGATACGGTCATATAGCCTTAAAACTCCCGGCAGGATCGTGCGGTAACGATGGGAAGCTGATGTCAGGGAAACCGTGCCGGATGCGCCTTTCATCTCCGTTTCTTTTGAATATTCCACCAAGACAGATATCGACTTAGCCGCCAATCCCTTCTCCGCCATCTCAAGACAGAGCTCGTCGATCACTTCCTTCACAACAAGCCTGCACTCCTCAAACGAATAATCTCTTAAAAACACCTGGCCGCGCGAAAAGGATCTGCTCTTTGGACGATACGTCTTGATATCCTCCATTGTTGTACTCTCCTTTCCCCACGCATGGTCGATCAAAAGTTCCGCGTCTACGCCAAACATACGGTACAGCGCTTCTTCGTCCGCGTGGGCTACATCGCCCATCGTAAATATTCCGAGCCGGCGGAGTCGTTTCACCGTCCCCTCACCCACCCGCCAAAAGTCCGTGAGCGGCCTGTGGTTCCACAAGTTTTTCCGGTATCGCTCCTCATCCAGAAAAGCGATATTGTCATTCTCGTGCTTTGCCATGATATCGAGCGCCACTTTGGCCAGATACAGATTTGTCCCAATGCCTGCTGCCGCCGTAATGCCAGTCGTCCTTTTTATATCCTCCATGATGCGTAGCGCAAGTTCCTTTGCCGTTAGCCGGTACAGGGAGAGATAGGGCGTCACGTCTAAAAACGCTTCATCGATGGAATATACATGGATATCTTCTTTTGCCACATACTTCAGGTATACGGCATAAATATCGGCGGAATATTGAATATACAGTTTCATGCGGGGCACAGCTTTGATATATTCGATATAGGATGGGATCTCGTAAACCCGGCACCGGTTTTTTATGCCAAGCGCTTTCATGGAAGGGGAAATGGCCAGACAGATCGTTCCGATCCCCCGGTCAGGATCCGCTACTGCCAGATTCGTACGAAGCGGGTCCAGTCCGCGCTCCACACACTCGACAGAAGCATAAAAAGATTTTAGATCGATACAAAGATATACTCTCTTCTCCATACAAAAGTCTCCAATCCTGCTTTTAACACTAGTATCTGTTTTAACAGGATAATTATTACTTTTGTTTTGGATTTGCTTATTTAGATTATCATTCCGTACTCAAAATGTTATTCTTTTTCAGAAAATGAGAACAGTTCTCATCCCACAATAATTCCGCTCTTTTATCCAATGTAAATTCCGCGGCCGTATAAGAACTCATACAGGTCAGTTCCCTGTTTTCGAACTGCACGCGCAGTCCGCCGCAGTCTCCGTTTTCCATATAATGTACGAACTGGATCCGAAGCATCGTCGGCGTCTGCTTCCCCCTGATGAGGGAAAACGCAGTCGGACGAAACAGCTTCCACGGCACATACTCTAAGTTTCCATAAAATTCTTTCGCTTCCTCATCCAGCCAGTCCGGAAACATGTTTCCTTTCACCGAAAAGGATACAAGAGTCTTCAATTCCATACTACTCATACAAAATTTATCAAAAATATCCTTTAAAAAAAGCAGTTCCATAAACTCTTTCACATCTTCAATTCGATAACATTTCATGTAACGAATACCTCATTTATCCAGAATATTTCACTCACATTTGCGGACAATATACCGTAAGACATTTCTGATGTCTTAAATCATTCCGTTTGAAAGGAGAATAACGATGAGAGCAAGTGAATCCACGTATAAAAACGTAGCGAAAAACTGTAGCGCATACAGCCCGAAAGATTGTTGTACCTGCACGAACAAAGCCGGGGATGTTGATGTGTCCTGTACGACATGTAAACACTTCGCTTCCGACAAACACTGCAAACTCGACCTGTTTGACCCGATCGCAGCAGACCACAACTTCTAAATCAGCAGGCAGTTTTTGAAAAATAGGAGATTCCACCGTTCAGAAATATTTCCTCCCGCGAGGGGAATGTTCTGAAAAAGCGGGATCCCCTATTTTTCACTTTCAAAAACAACGACCGACCGTGGCGACACGACATACTGCTTGATCCCGCTCTTTTTTTCCGCATCCGTATCCTGCCCCGTATCAAACAACACATTCCACTTCTTCGTACTGTTTACGACTGGCAGATAAAATTCATGCGCATCCCAGTGAAAATTAAATATCATATAAATCGATGCTCCGCCGTAATATGTTCCATAAAAGAGAATTCCGATTTCCCGGCTGTAATACGATACGTTCACTTCCCACGGCTCGATACCGTGCCCGGAAACCCCAGGTGCCCCGACTCCTCTCGTATCCATGCCGGTCAATGCTTCCTCTCTGTCGTAAAGCGGGCACTGTGTCCGAAACCGGATCAGCATCTTAGCAAACTCATAAACTTCCCGGTTTTTCTCCAGCAGATTCCAGTCCACCCACGTAGACGCGTTATCATGGCAATAGGCATTGTTATTTCCTTTCTGCGTTCGGCAGAACTCATCGCCGGCCAGAAGCATTGGCGAAGCCAGTCCTAACAAAAGCATACACAGCGCGTTTTTCGTCTGCCTGAGCCGCATGGCATTGACCACTTTTTTTCGGCTGGGCCCCTCCTGTCCGCAGTTCCAGCTATAGTTAAACTCCGTTCCGTCGTTATTGCGTTCCCCATTTGCCTCATTGTGCTTGACATCGTATGAAACAAGGTCTCGCAGGGTAAACCCGTTCTTCTGCGTGATATAATGTATCCTCCCAGTCTCTCTCTCATCTGCTTTAAACAGGCGGAAAAAATCGGCAACCTGCCCTTCATCGCTCTTCAAAAAACGTCTCGCCACCGTTGAAAACTCATCGTTAAACACACCTAATTTCTTCTGTCCGTTCACCAGCGAACCCCAGTCCCATCGGCTTCCGAGAAATTTGCACTGGCGCAGAACCGGATCTTCGTCAATCCAGGCTTTGGACACAACATCCGTATTTACAAGAAATCCGTCTACGTGATACATGATCACATAGTATTTCAGACATCTCACGATGAATTCCGGGGAGCGGTTCACAAAGTGGATATCCATCAGGATGTTCATGCCACTTTGATGGATCTTTTTTATCATCTGCTTCATTTCTTCCGCCGCCCGGCTCCCGTCTGCGGCATAAGAAGCTTTTGGAGCAAAATAGCAGGCATCTCCGGTATACCCCCAAAAGTTCACCTTTTTCTCTCCCACATCCATCCACTCATTAAAATCATAAATCGGCTGGAACAAGATCGTATTGACACCCAGATCCCGGATATAACTGATTTTTTCTGCAAAGCCGGAAAAAGTTCCCGGGTGTTCCACCCCTGAACTCCGATGTTTCGTAAAACCGCGCAAATGGCACTGATACAGGATCATGTTCTCATACGGAATACAGACCCGCTTTTCCCCCGACCAGTCAAAGCGCTGAAAAGAAAAGCGTCCACGCAGTTTCGCCTTCCTGCCAAACGTTTCACGTCCCGCCGTCGCGCGCATATACGGATCATTGATCAACCGCCCGCCAGCTTCAAATATATATTCGCACTGCTCCAAAAAGGCCGTAAGTCCCTCTCCTTCCAGCCGCAGGCTGAACAGATCCGGCGCCCCCAACTCGATCATTGAAAACATCGGAACCTTATACAAAAGTTTTTTTCCGCGATAAAGGCACAGCCGGCAGTCCGAGGCGTCCCTGCACCACACCGTGATCTCAGCTTTATCACCGCTCTCCGATGCAAACAC
>ERZ778511.2362-NODE-2362-length-10550-cov-4.585422_pt1 | contig 10550 bp, 7 predicted proteins | sample MGYA00510347_ERZ778511 | MGnify/ENA primary metagenome ERZ778511 (study PRJEB29527, sample SAMN07138967) | mouse gut metagenome | material: feces | host: mouse | place: China:Nanjing | collected 2016-01-25 ...
GTGACTGGTTTCTTTTTCAGTGCCATCTCATACCTCCATATTTACAGGCAGAAACTTCTGTTTCCGCCGGATCATCTCATCAACGCGCTCGATATACTGTTCTACATTTTTCACGTTTTTACAGGCAGAAACTTCTGTTTCCGCCGGATCATCTCATCTATGCGCTCGATATACTGTTCTACATTTTTTACATTTTCCACCCGCTCCAGCCGGTTCTCCCCGTGGAACACGATCTTGGTAGAACCGCCGCTTCCGAGCGCCAGAACTGTTTCGAGTTCCTCCATAATCACGATATTGTACAGGCATTCTTTTCCCGGTTTCGCGTAGGCCACGTTTTCCTGGTTCGTATTCCGCGTCGTCAGTGCCTTGTTTTTCTGACGGTACATATAATACGGCCCGTAACCGTGCTCCCGCAAAAACGCCCCCGCCTCATCCTGCATCGCCTCGATGTAATGGTTTTCTTCCCGCATCGTCTCGGCGCAGCGCTCTTCCTCTTGCCCCGTCTCCGTGCGTCGGCCCTTCGCGCGCCAACCCTCCGTGCCCCGGCCCTCTTTCCTCCGGCCGCTCTGCTCCATCTGGTCCCGGCGCATCTGCGACGCCCGCTTGATCACGAGCGTGTGGACGGTAACACTGTCCGGTTCCATGCGGACGATCTCCTCAAGTGTCCGCTTAAAATCCGCCGGCGTCTCTTCGGGCAGGCCCACGATCAGATCCATATTGATATTATCAAAGCCGAGTTCCCTCGCCCTCGCGTAGACGCGTTTCACATCCTCGACCGAATGCTTCCTCCCGAGCAGATCGAGCGTGTGCTGTTTCATGCTCTGCGGATTGATGGAAATGCGGGAAACCCGGTGCGCTTTCATACCCTGGAGTTTTTCCTCCGATATACTGTCCGGCCGCCCGGCCTCGACCGTATACTCCGCCACGTCCTCCATCGGCAGATAGCGGTCAACCATGTCAAGCAGCCTGGCAAACGCCAGATCTCGCAGCGCGGTCGGCGTACCGCCGCCGATATAGACCGCCTGCAGCTTCTTTCCGGCAAACGTCTTCGCCACATAAGATAGTTCCTGCTCGAGCGCGTCCAGATACGCATCCATCCATTTCTCATATTTCCCCGCCGGATACGAAGAAAAGGAACAATACGCGCAAATGCTCGGGCAGAACGGGATGCCGATGTAGAGACAGAAACTGTTTTCATGATCGATCCCGCTTGTGATGGCGTATTCACGCTTCGCCACGTCTAGCACGAGCGCCGATTTCTCCCGGCTGCACCGGTATTCCTCCCGCAAAACGCGGTCGATCTCTTCCTCCGGCATACCCTCCGTCAGCATGCGCAGTGGGATCTTCGCCGGACGGACGCCGGTCAGTGTCCCCCAGGGCAGCTCTTTTTCTAAATAACGGCTCAGAAGATCATACACCTTCCGCTTGACGGTGTTTCTCGTATAGGGCGACGGCTCAAAATGCTCAAATACCCTCTCGCCGTCGATCTCCCAGCACACCGTATAGCCGTCCCGGCCGCGCCACGCCTCTTCCTCCCGGACGACACATTTCTTCTCCGGGAAAAAAGCCTGGGCAAGCGCTGTCAAATCATAGGAAAATTCCTGGTCTTTTATCGTAATCTGAATCATGTTTACCTTCATTTCTGCACGAAACTTCAGTTTCGTGACATTCAAACAGCCTCACACGTCCGTGACGTACGGGTTATTTTCCTTCTCGTATCCGATCTGCGTAACCGGCCCGTGGCCGGTATACACTTTCACGTCATCCGGAAGGACAAGTACTTTCTCCCGCAGTGACGCGATCAGTTCACGGCCGTTTCCTGTCGGCAGATCCGTGCGCCCGACCGATTCAAAAAACAGGGTATCTCCGCAGAACAACGCTTTTTCCTGCTCCAGATAATAACAGCAGCTTCCCTTTGTATGCCCCGGCGTATGGATTACCTGAAATTTCATACCCGCCGTCTCATATATCTGTCCATCCTTTAAAAGCACATCGGCCCGCAGGCTTACCGGCCGGCCCGCCATGCCCGACACGTTCAGGCCGGCATCTCCGAGCAGTGTCTTTTCCCCCTCATAAATACAGACCCGGCCTCCCGCCCCTGACACCAGATCCGACACACCTAAAATATGATCAAAATGTCCGTGGGTCAGTAAAATATCTTCCAAAACCAGCTGATTACCCTTGATAAACCGGCTGATCTTCGCCCCGCCTTCCCCCGGATCTATGACAACACACCGATTACTGTCTGCCCGGTGCACGATATAACAATTTGTCCCCACGCTCCCTACTACTGTAGAATCAACGATGATCTCACTCTGCTCCATATTTTCCCTCGTTTCTGCGCTCCATTGCACTGTTTCGTTTTATGATCTATCCGTTGCTGCGCCTCTCGATATCAATGATACTCTCCACATTTCGCAGCTTTTTCACCAGCTTGTTCAACTGCTCCACGCCCTTTGTCTCAAATCCGACGACGATCGTGGCCCGGTTCTGCTTTGACGTGCGGACGTTCATTGATTTCACATCGATCCCGTTTTCCGTGAAAATACCCGATACATCGTAGAGCACGCCGCTCCGGTTATACGAATAGATGACGATCTCCACCGGATAATATTCCTCATTTTTCTTCGCCTCCGGGCTCCATTCCGCCTCGATCAGCCGGTTTCTCTCCTCGGTCGGGAGATTGATCATATTTACGCAGTCGGTGCGGTGAATGGAAAGCCCCCGCCCGCGGGTCACAAATCCAACGATCTCATCGCCCGGCACCGGATTACAGCACCGCGAAAAACGCACGGCAAGATCATCCAGCCCCTCTACGATGATACCACCCTTGCTCTTCGTATAAGAACCGGCGCTGCCCGCCTCCTTCGCTACCTTTGCCTCTTTGACGCTTCCGATCACCTCGAGGACCTGCTCGTCTGAGACGATCCTCTTATTCTTTTTATCGTACTCGTACTGTAATTTATTGATCACCTGGCCTTCCTTCAGCCCGCCATGCCCGATGGCGGCGCAGACGGAATCCCAGTCCTTAAATCCATATTTCCGTTTGCAGGCCTCGGTATACTCCGGTTTCACCAATTTATACAGGTCAATATTCTTCGTCTTGGCATACATCGCCAGAAGTTCTTTTCCCCGCACGATATTATCTTCTTTAAACTCGGAGCGGAACCACTGGTTGATCTTATTTTTCGCCTGCGTGCTCTGCGCGATCGCAAGCCAGTCCCTGCTAGGCCCTTTGCTGTTTTGGGACGTCGTGATCTCGATCTGGTCGCCGTTTTGGATCTGATAATCAAGCGTCACGATATTTCCATTCACCCTGGCCCCCACCATCTTGTTGCCGACTGCCGTGTGGACGGCGTACGCGAAATCAATCGGCGTCGAGCCGGCCGGCAGCGTCTTCACATCCCCGTTCGGCGTAAAACAGTAAACGCTGTCAGAAAACAGGTTCAGATCGCTTTTGATCAGGTTCAGGAACTCTTTATTGTCCGCCATATCCCGCTGCCACTCGAGGATCTGCCGCAGCCACGCCATCTTCGCCTCATCATTGCCTACACTCTGCTCGCTACCCTTGGTCTCCTTATATTTCCAATGCGCCGCGATACCGTACTCGGCCGTCTGGTGCATCTCATACGTCCGGATCTGTATCTCAAACGGCTGTCCGTCGGGACTGATCAGTGTCGTGTGCAGCGATTGGTAGTGATTGGCCTTCGGCATCGCTATGTAGTCCTTAAAACGTCCCGGGATCGGTTTATACATCTCATGGATGATACCGAGCGCCGCATAGCACTGCTGTTCCGTATCCACAATGATACGGACGGCAAACAGATCGTAGATCTGCTCGAGCGTCTTGCTCTGGTTCACCATTTTCCGGTAAATACTAAAAAGATGCTTGACACGCCCGTCGATCGTCGACTTGATCCCTGCCTCCTCCAGATGTTCGCGTACTTCCAGCATGATATCCTTGACAAACGTCTCTTTTTCCACACGCATATGGTTAAATTTCTCGGTCAGTTCCGTATAGGCGTCCGGCTCCAAATACTGGAACGAAAGGTCATCCAGCTCGACCTTCACTTTGGAAATACCGAGACGGTGGGCGATCGGCGCATAGATATCCATCGTCTCCCTCGCCTTTTCCTTCTGCTTTTCCGGTTTCATGAACTGCAGCGTCCGCATATTGTGGAGCCGGTCGGCCAGTTTGATAATGACGACGCGGATATCCTTGGCCATTGCCAAAAACATCTTCCGCAGATTCTCCGCCTGGACATCGAGCTTGTCCGCCGAATAGTTCAACTGGGTCAGCTTCGTGACGCCGTCCACGAGCCGCGCGATCTCCTCGCCAAACATCTGCGCGATCTCCTCGACCGTATACTTCGTATCCTCCACCACGTCATGCAGCAGCCCGCCGACGATCGTCTCCTTGTCCATATCGATCTGTGCCAGGATGATCGCGACACAAACCGGATGGATCAAATACGGTTCGCCGGACTTTCGCTTCTGGTCCTTATGCGCTTCCTTCGCCAGTTCATAGGCCCGCGTTATAAAATCGAAATCTTCTCCCGGATGATCCGATAAGATGATCTTCTTCAGCACCCGGAACAAAACGTCAGGATCGGTAAAGTTCGGGGGGATGATGTCCTGCGACAGTTCTCCTGTATCAAATTCTTCGATCAAACCACTAAGCCGGTCCTCTGCCATACAAACCAATCCTTTCTATCTCGCATCTACATTTCGTTTGTTAATCGTATTCATCATTATAAAGGAAAAAGACGGAAATTGCAAGAATCCAACGTAAAAAAACAGCCGCCACTCCTACAAGTGACGGCTTACTGCCAACATACTCTCTTTTCTAACCTCTCATTTTCTGTTCCAGTCGTATCTTATCGGCGATCAGTGCCACGAATTCCGAATTCGTCGGCTTTCCTTTGCCGTTGTTTACCGTGTATCCAAACAATTCGTCGATCGTATCTACTTTTCCTCTCGTCCACGCGACTTCGATAGCGTGGCGGATCGCCCGCTCCACTCTGCTCGGAGTCGTTTTATGCTGTTTCGCAATGGATGGATAAAGAATCTTTGTTATTGAATTAAGCATCTCACTGTCATCTACTGACATCATAATGGCGTCTCGAAGATATTGATATCCTTTTATATGTGCTGGTACTCCAATCTCGTGGATGATATTTGTGACATCCATCTCCAAATTGTATTCCGGCCTGTCGTCCCGTTTGGCGTACTGTTCCCGGCTGTTCACCAGAAGCGCCTTATTGTCCGGCTTCAACTGTTGTATTTTGGCGAGAATGGTTTCCTTCTCAAATGGTTTCAGTACATAGTAGGATGCTCCATACTGAAAGGCAGTCTGCATCACATTCTCCTGTGTCACTGCGGTGACAACGATAAAATCCGGCCTGTTCTCAATCCCCGGAAGCCCTTTGCTCACTTTCTCTAAAACGACAAGACCATCCATTTTCGGCATGATCAAATCTAGGAAAACGACATCGGGTGACGTTTCTCGGATCATTTCGATCGCGACCACGCCGTCTTCGGCATGTCCGACAATTTCCACGTCCTCATCATCCCTCAGGCTATCCTGGATCATGGCAGCCGCTCTTGCGCTGTCGTCCACAACTAAGACCTTTAGCTTATTCAATATTGATTCCTCCCATACATCTGAACTTGACATGACCTGTATCCGATCAATGTCATCTTTTGCATTATAATTGTTTTTTCCGTATATTGCAAGACAATTTTGTATTCTTATACCGGTTAAAGTGCCGAATTTTCGCATATTATCCATAATTTCGACAAAATATCCGGTTATTCTACGAAATCTATCAATTTACACCAATTTCTTCTTATGATAATGGGTGTTCATAGATATGTATTTATGGGCGTGCGACCGGATATCCTCCGCCGCCATATCCTTCCGAACGCGCCGCCCACAATTCACTGAGCACGGGCTTTCCGGAACTGTCAAAACCAGTCAGCGTATATCCGACAAACATCTCGACATGATAAATCCCTTTATAGCGTCCGTTCTTCTGACCGGTTTTAAAGATCAAATCGCCCGGACGCAGTTTCATCTTCTGTACGTGATTCCATGTGTAGGATTTCGTGATCATCTTTTTACGGCCGGCACACCACTTCGCTACATTCGCGGCAACCGGGGCATAATGCGGATCACCGAACGTCTTTCCTATTTTTTTATAACATTTCCAAACGAGGGAACTACAATCGTAGTAACCAGTCTGCATCCGCTTCGCCTGGCTGTATTTCCAGTTGGCGCCGATCTTTTTCGCCATATTTACAACTCTCAAAAGCTTTGTGGGGATCACACTGACCGCGCAGCCTACTTTTACTTCGCCGATCTGTGCCGTAATGACAGCATTTCCGGTTTTCCGGCAGCGGATCGTTCCATCACCTGACACCTTTACTACTCTTGTATTACTGGATGTCCATTTCGCCTTTTCACCCGTTCCCCTGATTCTTAATTTCGTCTTTTTTCCCCTGGAAGCTACAAGACCGGTTTTCGACATTTCCAGTCGAATGACTTTGAAAGAAATAAGAAATTCTTTTCCGTTTATGACCACGGTCAGCTTTGCGCTGCCTTCTCCATACGCCGAAATCGAAAGCTCATTGTTGATCATCTCACAACTCACCGACATCGCCGGCTCATCGGATTGGTAGGTCATGACAGAATTGTCTTCATTCAGCAGCACCGAACTGTTTATCCTGATCTTCCCGGTATAGGAACCATATCCGGTCACATATCCGGTCAGCTGATCTGTTTCCAGTGTGGCATTCGTCATATCCACACAGACCATCACATGGCAGGATCCTCGAAAAACAAGGACACCGAGTTCCGTATACCCATACACACAGATCGTCGTTTTTCCATAGGAAAGCGCCTCATAATATCCGTTGGGATCGACGCGGACGATCTCTTCCTGATAGCTGTCATACTCCCAGCGCGCCACCGTTACCGGCAGGCCGCCGGCATCTGTCATGAGTGTATCGGCAACCGGCTGGATATGCCCGGTATCACCGATCGTCACCGTGAGTTCTGAAGTATTTCCGTTTATCACCTGCACATCTTTCACGGCTGCCCGGCCGCCCCTGCCGCTCCAAAGGAAACTTCCCAGGATACATGCTGCCAAAACAAGCATGAACCTGATTCCTCTAACTGGTTTCTTCATCGGCTCATCCCTTCCTCGTTTCTTCCTTTTTTCCCTCTTCTTGTGTTTCACATGATCAAATTATACTATATTTTGTTTTATATGTCAAAGGCATCCCCGCTCCATTTTTGGATGTTGGGATGCCTTTTCTTCCTTATACTATTGTCGAATTTCTATTCTTCGCTTGTAGTGGCCACAGGAAGACAATTGCTGTACGACGTTCCGTTCTCCATTTTCATTCCACGTACTAAGAACAATTCCGATACCGACACGACCTGCCAGTCTTTTTCTTTAAAATAGTCGAGCAATGTATCGATCGCTTCCGCCGTGTTCGCTTCTGTTTCGTGCATCAGCACGACGTCGCCGTCTTTTGCTTTCTTCACATTTGCGATAATCTGCTCCGTCGTCGCCTTATTCCAATCCTGACTATCTACTCCGCACATGATAAACGGTGCTTCGATCGTATCCCGCATCGTCTGGCTGACTGCCAGATTCGGTGGACGGAACAGGAAGTTACGGTATCCCGTTACTTCTGTCAAAAGTTTATCCGTCGTCTCGATCGAAAGCCGGATCTTCTCTTCGGTATACGTTTTCGTGCTTAAAGAATCCCAGCCGTTGGAATGGTTTCCCACTTCAAAACCGGATGCCACTGCCTGACGGATCTCATCCGCCGGTCCTTCGTTCAGCTTGATCTCCCCATCATCCTGAATGCTCCCGAGCCGGCTGCCGATATAGAAAAAGGTAGCATGTGCGTTATGCTCACGCAGTGATTTCTGGATCTTCATACTCGTATCCGTATCCTTATTTCCGATCGGGCCGTCGTCAAACGTAAACGCTACCATCGGTTTACTCGGATCGATCCAGCTAATATCCGTTCCTTCATATTCATCCGGTCCCGGTGTCGCCACTGACGGCCCGGCAGGTGTTTCGGACGGAACTTCAGTCGGAACATCCGTAGGTGCCTGCGTTAATGCTGGCTGTGACGCTGCCGGCGGCGCCTGTGTCACGACAGGAGGGGTTGGCGGTACCGGCGTTGGCTGAACCGAAACTGACGGCTTTACATCCACTTTCTTTACGTTCACTTTACAGGTAAGCTTCTTTCCCGCGACAGAAGCGGTGATCACGGCCGATCCGGCTTTCACTCCTCTAAATTTCAAACTCGTCTTTGCCTTTTTCACCAGCTTGATATTTTTCTTCCCGGATTTGACCGACCATTTCACCTTCTTCTTCGTATTTTTAACTTTGATGGTCTTAGTCTTACCTACGCTTACAGTTACCTTTGAGCTGCTTAACTTCGGCTTTTTTGCTGCTCCGGCATTTGTGGCAGGCACTGCTGCCGCGCCGAGAACCATTGACAAGAGAAGCGCCGAGCTAACTGCTTTTTTCAGCTGTTTTCTCATCGTAAACCTCCATTCATTCTATTCCACTTTCCTGTTACTCATGTACTGCTATCATTCTTATTGTAGCACAGAATGAAAAGAGTGTAAATGCTCACCTGAGAATTTCAGACCAAACCTCCAAAAGGCGTGCCAGCTGAAACGAAGCATTGGCAGGACTCGTTGACGGAAGCTTTTCGATCCCAATCCCCGTACGTTCCCTGAGATAACGGTCGTACAGTTCACATGCCTTGGCGCCGTTTCCATAAATACGGCAAATGCCGGAACGTTCGAGCAGGGACGGAATATCATTGACGACCACATCCCGGATAGAACCATCACTGGAACCATTGATGCGGCAGCTTTCGATCACATCCCAGACAGCGATCTGGTGATCCAAGAGCAGCGCCTTCTTCTCCTCAACCGTCTCGGGTTCAGCGCTTTGTGTGATCCCGGCGATCACTTTCCAGAATCGGTTTCTGGGATGCCCGTAATAAAAATGGTTTTCACGCGATTTCACCGAGGGAAATGTTCCGAGGATCAGTATCCGGGAATTCTCATCCCAAACTGGCTCAAACGTATGGTGTACGCGCGGCGCCGGCTCCCACTGGAACTGCTCCATGATCACATGTCCGTCCTCAAACTGGACGCCTTCCGCCTGCAAAAGCTCCACCTGCCGGTTCGCACCGCCAAACGCGAATGCCTTTGATACGTTCCCGTCTTTTGTGACGACACGGTGGCAGGGGATATGCTGCGGGTCCGGGTTGACATGCAGCGCGTACCCGACCACTCTCGCCCATCTATAGTTGCCCGCTAACGCGGCCACCTGGCCGTACGAAGCGACCGACCCTTTCGGGATCTGCTGCACAACCTCATAAATCTTTTCATACGAATTTTTTTCTGACCCGCTTTTATCACACATTTCCTGATCCTTCCTCTCAACGTCCTCTACATATAGATCACATCCTCGCAGTCAAACCGGATTTCCACACAGAATACATCACCGGAAATATCCACTGACAAAATGCCGCCGCAAAGCTCGGTAAATTCTTTGGCGATCGCTAAGCCCAGTCCGCTGCCCTCAGTACTTCTGGCTTTATCACCGCGAAAAAACCTTCCCATCACATCTTCCGCCGTAAAATCCATCTCATAATCCGCTACATTTTTCACACGAAGAAGTGCTTTGCGCTTTTCCACCGTTAGTATCACAAAGATCCGCGTATCCCGCATCGAGTATTTGAGCGCGTTCTGCAAAATATTCTGAAACACCCGGTATAACTTATTCCCGTCACTTTTCAGTACCGCAACCGCTTCTGGAAGCTGCGTGACGACTTTTACCGGGGCATTCTCGATCTCACGCTCCATATCGGCAAGCGTCTGGACCAACAGCCGGTCCAGTTCTACCCGCTCCAGATTTACCTCCAGGTTCCCGCTCGACGCTTTCGCAAGATCGAACACATCCTCAACCATTTTTCGAAGCTGCCCGGATTTCCTCTCGAGTACTTTGACATAGTCGGATGCCACAGGCGGCAGATCTTCCTTCGATAATAGATCGATGTAACTGATCAGAGATGTGAGCGGCGTTTTCAGGTCGTGGGATACATTCGTGATCAGATCCATTTTCATCTTTTCCGCCTGCACCTGTTTTTCGATGTTTATCTGCATCTGGCATCCGAGCGTCAATAATTTTTGATATTCCTCCTGGAACAGGGAAAACTCTGACCGTGTTTGCTGCGTCCCGTAACTTCCCTCGCAGATCTGATCGATCTGCTTTATGAACTGCGCATATTCTGTACGGATCTTGATCGTCCCGATATGATACACATACCATATCCCTCCGAGAAGGATTGCCTCTATGCCGAAAACAAAAAACTCACTCTGCCACCCGCCCATCATGACTGTACAGAAAAAAGCAGTAAACCAGCCGGCTAAAATCAATATTCCAGATAAGAGCAGCGTAAAACGCAGCCTTTTCCTATTACATTCCACTACCCCTTCCTTTACA
>ERZ778511.2371-NODE-2371-length-10509-cov-9.488904_pt1 | contig 10509 bp, 10 predicted proteins | sample MGYA00510347_ERZ778511 | MGnify/ENA primary metagenome ERZ778511 (study PRJEB29527, sample SAMN07138967) | mouse gut metagenome | material: feces | host: mouse | place: China:Nanjing | collected 2016-01-25 ...
GCAGGTTTGCGTACTGGTTTGCCCCCGGCACACATCCGAAAGTCCTGCCTGACAGGGCATGGGCAAGGTCACCTTTCAGCGGTCCCTCTGTTACAAATACCGTCTTTTCTCCCGGATTTCCCGCCAGGTGGACGGGGCTTCCGGAGGATGTACCCCTGTGGTAGTTGGTGCTGGAAAGCCAGATATACTTCCTGCCGTCATAAGGATGGTCAAGGCGTATCTGCGCACCCACGATCAGTCCATCCATGTTGCGGACAGGCACCAGAAAACCGGAGGATCTGTTGGAGAAATGGATGGTCCATTCCCCGTCCCTGTCCTGATAGAATCCCGGAACGCCCTCCACGGTGCAGCCTGCCGCCAGCAGCTTTTTTGTAAGGTTCTTATAGCCGAAGACCGGCGTGCTCTTATAGCCGTTTTCCTCAATCTGCTGCTCCGTAAACCCGCGCTTTAATAATTTGTCTCTGTGGGTGTCCGCAAGCACCAGCATGGAAAAGAACATACTGTATGTCTTATGCCTCACCGCATCCGGCGCAGGCGGGGCGTTCTCTATCTCCGGCTCTTTTGGAGCAATCTCCCTTTTCCTTACCTGATAGGCAGACGCTTGTTCGTTCCTTCCGAGTGTGTCCTTGATCTCCTTGCAGGCGGTCTGGTTGTCCACCCCGTATATCTTTCCATACAGGGAGAGCATGCCGCCGCTTTCCCCGCACCTGTTGCACTTGAACACGTTCTTCTTCAGGTTCAGGTTGAGCTTGCCTTTCGTCTCCCCACAGAAAGGGCAGTCCGCATCCAGGCTCACTGCATTCTTATGCCGGATACGGAGGTTCAGGAGATATGCCACTTCCCTGATGGTAAAAGGAAAATCCTGGTACAAGACTCTCCTCCTTTCTGCAGCCTGAAGCCAGGCTGTCTTTTCTATAAGGGCAGCGCATAACCTGCACTGCCCATCATCTCATATTCCTAACTTGCCTGCCCCAATGCCGCATCGATCAGGAACTTTGCCGCCGCGCGCAGGAGGTTGTCGGGGCCGCCGTAGGAGTCCACATACCATTGCAGGTTCGCGGGTTTCTCCACGGCCACCTGTCCCAGTGTCTTTCCCTTGTTAAATCCCATCGGGATAACGACGGCTGCCGCACTGTCACGGTTTAACATGGAATAAATCTGTTCCACCGGCATATCCTTCCTGATATTGGAAGCTCCCTGGGAAGCTGTCCCAGCAAGTACATTGTTTGCTGCAGATGCCTGTGCCGGTTTGGACTGCTGGTTTCCCTGTGCAGGTTTTGGTGCCTCCTGCCTGTTCTGCATGGCGGGTGTCATTCCCTGCATGGGCTGCTGCGCCTGTGCGGATTGCTGTGGCTGCGCTGTCTGCCGTGCTGCCGTGGGAGCCATTCCCTGCGCCGTCTGTCCTGTGGCTGTCGGTGCTGCCCCTGCCTGCTGCATGGCGGGCGTCATTCCCATCGCCTGCCCTACTTCTTCCGGCATGGGGATATATTCCTCGATCCCGTATTGTCCGGGGATATTTTCATCCGGAAGGGCAGTTCCAGCCGCCATGTCTTCCCCGGAAAGCATTTCACCCAAAACCTCGCCGTCAATGCCATTTCCTGACAGCATCTGCGGATCAAAGGGTGCCTCCGTCACTTCCGGATCAATATCTTCCTCCTTGTCCGCAAACTGCAGCCCGAAGCCTGCATCGGAGAGCGCACGGCCGACAGCGGCTGTTTCCGCCAGCTCCACAAATTTATTGCCGAACTGCCCATCCTCCGTCCTGTATTTCTGTGCCAGCGCATTAGAGATAAAATTTTCCTCCGCATCGTTCCTGTTAAGGTAAACCCTTGCTTCCACGATGGCGACCTGATCCGTCAGCTTCAGGATCTTCTTCACGATCTTGCCCTCCGGATACTTTAAGCGGAACCAGAGCTTACGAAACGCCACATCAAGATAATACTTTCCCGCCTGTCCTTCCTGCTGGATCACCCTCATATATTTTCTGGGATCAAACCCCTCCACTTTATTTAGATTGCGGATTTCCTCCACTTGGTCATACATATATGCTGTATTCGCTGTTAATTCTCCCATCTGTTTTCTCCTTTCCCGTCGGGGAAGGGGTACATATAATAAGTACCCGCCTCCCCCGCATTTCCTTGAATTTTTATTTAGTTTTTAGAATTTCTCATACAAGATATTTGCACATGAAATTGTCAAAGCTGTCAAAATCTCTCCAGTCCGCCGTCTCAGACTCGTCTTCCGCCGTGGCGTTCCACAGTTCAGCCAGGTCATTGTCATACCCTGACGTATCCGCATCAAGCCTGTGGTGCAGGCAGTATGCCGTCCACAGGCAGCGGAACTGGTCCCGGAGGATTTCTACATCGAAACAGCCCTGTCTGGCAAACTCCTTCAGGTATTCCATTTCAGCCTCCCGGCTGACCATACCCTGTATGGACTCGATGATCCTTGCGGCGGCATGATAACCGTCCCGCCGCAATATGCCTAACTGAAACTGGATGTCTGCTTCCTTTTCCATCTATTGACTCCTTTCGTCTGTTCCTCTTTTTGGCTGTTATGATGCCTGTTCCATACTCAGCATGAGCTGCCCGTCTGCTCCTTCCACCAGCCTGATGTTTTGTGGCGGATGCACCAGAGGGACTGCGGCAATTCCGTTTGCTTCCATATCCCCGCTGTCTTCCTGTTCCTTCCCTGCCCCGCCGGTCGCAAAACGCCACTAGTTCAGGTAATAGAACAGGGTACACCACACCTCGTTATCCGGGTGCGGGAACGGTTTTGCAAGACTGTCACCGATAACCACGATAGCGGGACACCCCAACAGGGACATCTGTATGTAGCACATCATGGCTGCCGTACGGTCAATATCCTGCGCCACGAACAGCACCTGCTTCTGGTAATTGATGCCATGCTTTCTTGCCACATTTGCAAAGGCGATCAGCATGGCACCCGCGCCACAGGCAGGGTCATTCACACTGATGTAACCTTTTTCTTCCAACTTTTCCGCTTTTTCATCTCCTGCAAACTGCAGCTCAGACATAAATTCGCAGATGTGATAGGGCGTGAAAAACTGCCCTTTCTGTTCCAGCTGAAGATTCAGGTAATGGTACAGGCTGCCCAGAAAATCCTGCTCCGGATTATCACTCAATGCCAGCACTACAAGGTTCAGCATTTGTGGAAAAATCTCTTTTTCTTCCTCCCGATAACCGGATAAGATGGCATGGTATGTTTTCTCCCGTTCCTCCTTTTCCGCCGTGGGTACTACATTCGCCAGGGAGATCGCAGACAGGCCCAGGAAATCATTCCAGACCTGCCACCTGGAGTAACGGAAGGCAAACTTATCCATCAGGGTACAGAACTCTTTTTTGTAATCCCTTTTCTCCATACTGCAGCCCCCTATCCGACAAGCTGGCTTACACGGATCTCAAAATCCTTATCCGTGCTGCCCTCCTTTACGATGATGTTGTCTTCCCCGCCACCTATGATCTTCAGCCCGGTAATCGCAACGGCGTCCTCGATATTGGAAAGGAGTCTTTCCCTTTCCATCATTTCATCCTGACAGCTACAGCTTTTGCAGCCGCACTCGGAAAGTGTGCAGCGGTACCGCCGGCCGTTCTCTGATGTGGCAACATACGGATTGCATACCGTGTGGCCGTATTCCTGTAAGGTGGACACGCTGCTGTCAAATACTTTCCTGAGAATTTCAATATTCCACGGAAATCTTTCTTCCGCCTCGTCCTCATCCAGTTCCAACAGTTCCGCAAGATACCGGTAGGTTGCATTGTCTATGTCATCTGCCCTCTCCACCATCTTTGCGTTCATTTCCAGTTCCTCTGTTTCCTCCATCCCTGACTTTTCCATTCTTTTCTCCATACTTTCCAAAATCTTGTTCCTCCTGTTGTTTTTATAAATTGATTACTTCCTGACGGTATCCGCTACTTTCAGGCTGCTTTCCTTTTTCCTCCAGCACCCGGCTATATTCCCTGATGACGCGCTCCCCAAGCCGGGTATTGCGCCTGTCACACTCCGTATTGTGGATTGCGGTGCAGACAGCCCGTTTACTTCCGATGATGGCAACCTGTACGCCTGCCCTCGTTATCGCGGTGTAGAAGATATTGCGCCGCAGCATCTTGTAAAACATGGGTAGCCACGGCAGGATCACCATCGGGTACTCGCTTCCCTGGCTCTTATGGACCGTAGTGGCATAAGCGTGTTCCACCATTTCCAGTTCCTCGCTCCCATATTTCACGAAACGTCCTTCCGAAAATTCCAGCTCTGCAAGCTCCGTTCCATCTTCATCCACATAAATATCCCTGATGTACCCGATGTCACCGTTGCTGATCTGGTTCTTGTTTTTGTTATGGATGATCCGGTCTCCCAGACGGAAGGTACGTTTCCCGGAACGTATCTCCGGCTTTCCCTCCTCCTTGGGATTTACCATCTCCCATAACCTTTCATTCAGTGCATTTACGCTGGCCTCCCCCGTCTTGCGGTAGGGTGTCAGCACCTGCACCTTATCCAGACCGAACGCATCCACGCTGGCACGGTACAGCTCCTGCACTTTGTCGGCAGCCTCCTGTGCGCTCCCGGCAGGGATAAAGGCAAAACCTGCGCCGTAATCAAGGGCTGCGTCATTTTCCTGCATCCGCTTCGCATTGGCAATGATACGGCTGCCCTCCGCCTGACGGAAGATCATGTCAAGCACCGTCACCGGGATGACGCCGCACTGCACAAGCTCACGGAATACATTTCCAGGGCCTACACTGGGAAGCTGGTCCACATCCCCCACCAGTACCAGACGGCTTCCCGTCCGGATATGGGAAAAAAAGATATGCGACAGCCTCATGTCGGACATGGTAAACTCGTCCGCTATGATAAAATCCGCCTCCAGCATGCCTTCCATTTCCTCACTGTCCTCGTCACTGGTAAGCCCCAGGGCGCTGTGCATGGTCATGGCATCCTGCCATCCCGTGCTTTCCGCCATCCTGCGGCTTGCCCTTCCCGTGGGCGCTGTCAGCAGCACGCTGCCGCCGCCCAGTTTCTCATTGACATAGAGCAGCACTTTCTGCACTGTGGTCTTTCCTGTCCCCGGACCGCCGGTAATGATACTGACCGGGTGGCGGAACGCCTTCCTGACGCCCTCCTCCTGTTTCGGGGAAAGGCTGATGCCCAGCTCTTTCTGCGCTTCCGCCAGCAGGAAAGTAATATCCTGTTCCTCCTGGTCTGCCAGAAGCAGGGACACCAGTTTTTTTGCCGCGCCGCACTCATACCCGTACATATTTGCCGGATACAGGGCGCCGCTTTCATAGTACATGCGCCTGTCCTTTACCAGTTGGTAAAGCACCTTATAGACCGCCATCTCCGCGACGGCCTCCCCCTGATAGCCCTTATTCAGTTGTTCATATACTTTTCTCTGAAACTGCTGTTTATCCTGGTACAGATGTCCTTCCTGCATATCCTGTTCCATGCAGTACCAGATGCAGCCCTCGATCCGCTGGGGATCGTCAGGCTTTCCCTTGTTTGCCTTTGCAATCTCGTCCACGGTCAGGAAACCGAATCCACTGATCTTACAAAGTGCGAAGGGCTGGTTCTTTACGGTATCCAGCGCGGCATTTCCAAATTCCTCATAAATCTTCTGGATCTTTTTTGGCGTTACCTTAAAGGGCGTCAGATATGCCGCAAGGTCACGCAGTGCATGGCTGCCCTGGTAAGATAAGAGGATGCCATCCAGCTTTTTACGGGTAATGCCTTTAATTTCCAGCAGGCTGTCTGGGTAATGGTCCAGCACGTCAAATGTCCTTGTGCCGAATTTTTCCACAATCAGCTCCGCCATCTTCGGACCGATACCCTTTATCATGCCGGAGGACAGGTATCCCTTGATCCCCTCCTTTGTCTGGGGCAGGATTTCCTCATAGCTTTCCACTTGTAACTGCAGCCCGTACTTACTCTTTACCCAGTTTCCCGCAAGCTCTGTTTCCGTTGCCTCCGTATCCGGCAGGCCGATTCCTGTTGCCGTAAACTGGACGCCTTTTCCTTTATAGCGGGTATCCTTTGCCGATTCCGGCACGCTTTCATCCTCCGTTTGATACACGAAGATACAGAACCCGTTTTCCTTGTTATGGAATATTTCTTTTACAAATCTGCACCTCATCCGTTCTCTCCTCCCATGTTATTTCTGCCAGTGCAATCACGCCTTCGTATTCGATCAGGGCATAGGCGGGGATGTTAAGCTCCCCTGCCATTTTGATCTCGCCCCGCATCCCGCTGCTGATCCGGCTGCCGCACACAATGATTGCTTTGCTCAGTCTCAGCACGGAAAGTCCGAAAGCAAGCCCTGCTTCCCGCTCCTCCGGGATGTTATCATCCAGATATTCCGGAAGGAAGCTGTGGGGTGCGATTGCCCTGCATCCGGTAACACCGGACACAAGACCTGCATAATACGCTGCTTTCTCCATGTTCTTCTGTATCCCCTCTTTTGTTGGTGCCGACAGCGGGGAACAGATATATACAAGATCATTCTTATTCATTTATGCCGCTCCTTTCACTTTGACGGAAAACCTCCGGCTCTCCGTGGTATTCACATAGTCATCGTAGACATCCGGGTGCTGCACCTTTAAGCGCTCCAGCCCCTTTTTGTCAATGCCCGTGCGGTAGGTGGGACCATAGGAAAGCACATACTGATTGCCGCCGTCCGTAAGGACCGCCGTACAGCTTGTTCCCATTTTCTCCACAATCTCCGCATAGGTTTCTTTCATTTTTTCATCCAGCTTTTTCGCCTCGCCTTCATGCTGTGCTTTCTGTTCCTTCAGCTCCAGATACTGCTTGATGCCGGCAAGATATTTCCGGTCAAGCTTTACCGTGTCTGCGTCCTTGTCAGCCGGACCGCAGTGTTTCCGTATGCTTTCCAGCACAAGGTCGGGTTTCTCGGTATAAGGCGGCTCTACGCCCTTTTCCACATTCTCTTTCCAGAAAAATTCCTCCTCCGCGATCAGGTCTTCCTCAATGTCAAGGTCGCGCTCCATGTAACGGATGATGAACTCATTCTCGTTGTTTCCATACAGGCACGCGAAGTACATCCTGTTGACATTCATCACCGCCATGTAGTGCCGTCCCTGGTACTCATAGTTGACCGGTGTGGAATCGTTTGCCCACTTACTCTGGCAGTTATAATTGGTTGTCTTGCACTCAAGGATGCCTGTGCTGCCGTCCGGAAATTCTATGAAGAAATCCACATCCGCCAGCATGAACGGATAGAGCGGGTGGCGGAACATCTTACGGATGGGATACACCTTCAGACCTGTCTTCCGGGAAAAAATCTCCGCTACAAGGTCCTCCAGCCGGTGTCCCACTTCCTTTGCCACCCAGTTGTCTTCCTCCTCATCCATGACTGCCTGTATGCCGCACTTGTCATAGTACAGGTCACGTTTCGTACAAAACGGCGACATTCCCATGATAGCTGCGGCGTCGCTCCCGCCAATCCCTTTGCGGCGGTAGGAAAGCCAGTCCTCCCTGCTTAAGTTTTCTGTGTCTACGAATACCTCTGCCTCATAATTCATATCAAGTCCCATAAATATCCCCACTTTCTGCCGCCTGCTGCGGCTGTATCCAGGACAGAAAAAGAGAAGGTCTTATCCCTTCTCTCCCTGTCCTTTTCGTTATTCTGTTTTTTTGCTTTCTGTGGCAGGCTGCTGTTCTGTCTTCTGCTGCTCTCCTGCCCTGCGTCTGGCGGAAAGGACAAGGGCATCCTCACCGATCCCGGCGTCCGCCCTCGGTTTTCTGCCTGCCCTGCGTCTGCACTTCTCAACGGCTGCCTCCCGGTCATAGCCCGTTTTTTCCTGAAGACTTCCCGTGATCTTCCGGCACCTGTCGCGCATACGCTCATACTGCATTACCGTACAGAATCCAAGCCGTTCCCGCTCTTTTTCATCTTTCAGGAACTCATCCAGAAGGTCTGCATAGTCTGCAAGCACGTTACATATCACGATCAGGTCACCCTCGCAGCTTGTGATGGTTTCCTCTCTGCCATGCGTCATGCTGTAATAACGGATGGGCAATCGGTAACGCTCATCTTCAATGACATCATCTAATAGATACACGCTGTCATTTACCATCTGTATACCCCCGGTACATCATACTCCGTCCAGTTGACGAACAATGCCCTGGCAATGGTTTCCTCCATCCGGGTAATCCGGCTCCCCTCCTCACTTTCGCAGGCAAGCATATAGAGGATCTCCGAAATACCGAAATAGATTTCATGCGCGGTACAGGGGTCTTCCCCATACTGTGACACGAACAGATCCACTGCTTCAGCTTCATATTTCCGCGGTATGCCCAGTTTATCCATGACGCCCTTCATGCAGTTGACCGGATTAACAATCTCAATCCCCAACAGCCTTGCAAGGTTCCCGATGGCGAGCTGGTACTTCCCGTACAGCAGCTTCAGGTGTGCGTCAAATTCCGCAATCCGTGTGCCGTTACGGTGTCCGAGCCGTAGAGGACTGCCCAAATTGATGGTGATGTTCTCGCTCCCCGATACCAGCATGGGATAGATATTGGCTCCGCCGGAACCGGTATCCGAAGTAGTAATCCTTACCACGGGTTTCATCTCATCCGCTGTCTTCCCATGCAGAGCCAGTTCCTTCTTATAAGCATCCAGCAGTCCATCTTCCCCGGAAAGTTCCCAGAGGGCGGATGCCATGTCATGCTCATAAAAACCGGCAAGGTAACTGCAGCCTTTGAAATTTTTTGTCAGGTAGTCTACGGAATGCAGGAATACCTGCTCCATGTCAAGCACCGCATAATCGTGGCAGTCACCTCCCAATACAGCGGAGACCTTGCCTTCCGAAATACGCAGGAGCGCCTCTCCCTTCGCTACCTTCAGGCAGTCGTTCAGGATTCGCGCATATACACCTTTTTCTACCCTGCGCAGTCCCGCACCGGAAATACCCGCGCGGTCAAGGATGCTCTTGATGGCACAGTCCCTGACAGGGTAATACTGGTTCTTTACTTTCAAGAGGAGTCCCGTATTGATGATGGTATCCGTGATGATGTCTTCATCCAGCCCCTCATCCGCATACTTCTCCTTCAGTTCCTCCTCCACCCTGCTCCCGCTGGTGATTGCCACAAGGCGCAGGTTTTTGGAAGTCTTTCTTTCCCAGAATGAATTTCCCCCGATGCTTTTCAGGCACTCAAGAAAATCCTCCTGATTCTGGAATACGCCGCGATAACCGTCGGCAAATACTCTCGTTTCACTCATTCTTTTTTCCACCTTTCTTTTTCTCTCCTTTTCAGGAGGCATATTTATCCAGCCGCTTATGCGGGCAAGCCCTTATGGGCATTTCTGGCACGCTCACAGCAAAGCTGCTCGCTGATACGGCAGTCGCCAATTATGGATGCAGGCATCCCTGATTGGCTCGTTGCTGCGCACAAAAAAAGGAATGGTCCTCTAAGGTTCCATTCCCTACTGCGTGTGGTGATCCACAAATCTGTTCTTGTCCCCGACAGTTTTACACATCCTGCGGAAACAAAAAAAGTGCCAAAAGACTGCCACGCTTATACATGGTATCCTCTGACACTACTTACAATCATAAACAGCGTATGCCCCGGTTCTCCAAAAAGGAGCCGGAACCTGCAGCTTGAGGAAAATACGGATGTTCCGGATATTTTCATACCGGATTAGCCATATTATTCCAGTTCTTTACTGACAGGCATCGCATAAAAATCAATTACGGGATAATCTTAGCACAACATCTTGTATCCTGTCAACTTAATAATACTATATCTTCTATTTTCAATTCCTATTTTTTACCTCATAAAATTTATTTTACTTTTTTTCATATTTTTTCAAGTATTTGCTCCCCTGTCAGGTACTTCTTTTTTAGATTGACCTGCTACAACAGTTCATCTGTATCAGGCATCCGTTCTTTGATAACTGAAGAACGTACACCCTCATGTATATGGGTTCTGGTGAATGGCTCACTCCTAAAAGTCTGCCATCCGTCCGGATTTAATTGCACACAGTGCAGCCAGTCAACGCGGCCGGGAAGGGCGCAGGAAACGGTGGGGGAAGGTATGTGCATACTTTTTATTGATACTACTTATAAACATTTTATTACATTTTTTATATTGTGCAGCACCATTTTCTACTGTATAATTGCCTTTAACAGAGAGCTATTTGCTGGATTCTTGGCAGACTGCACAAGGAAAGGAGTCCCTATGGCAGTCGGTGAGCACAAAATCCCTGAAGCGGGAAACTGTTACAGCCAGGAAATCAAAGATAAGAAAACCTACTCCGTTCTTGAGATTGCAGATATTCTGCAGATCAGTAAGAGCAAGGCATATGAGCTTTGCAAGCAGCCGGATTTCAAAGTTGTACGGCTCGGACGGACGATCAGGATCTCCAAGGCATCTTTTGACGACTGGCTTAACAACCTGTTGTAAGGGTAGAAGGAGATACAAATGGCATCTATTATCAAGAGGAAAAGCAAATACTCGGTAGTTTACTATTATACG
>ERZ778511.2381-NODE-2381-length-10455-cov-6.008750_pt1 | contig 10455 bp, 8 predicted proteins | sample MGYA00510347_ERZ778511 | MGnify/ENA primary metagenome ERZ778511 (study PRJEB29527, sample SAMN07138967) | mouse gut metagenome | material: feces | host: mouse | place: China:Nanjing | collected 2016-01-25 ...
CAGAGCAGCTGATTTGTAATCAGCTGGTCGGGGGTTCGAATCCCTCCATCGGCTCCGAAAGCCGATGCGAGAGACGCGGGCCGGGAACGAAGAGCCTGGCGATGCGACGGAACGAAGACGGAGCGGGGTTGGAAATCCCCGGAATTTTTCGGAATGTCGGACTCGGCGGAACAACGACCTCCCCTTTGCGGAGGAAAATACGGGAAGTTACCAGAGCGGTCAAATGGGGCAGACTGTAAATCTGCTGGCTTACGCCTACGGTGGTTCGAATCCATCACTTCCCACTTGAGAAACCGGTTGGAGTTGCGAAGTCCCCCGGGGCGGCCGAAAGGCTGCCGGGAGGGAGGAGGCGGACTCCGATACGGTATATTTTTGCGGAAGTAGCTCAGTTGATAGAGCATCAGCCTTCCAAGCTGAGGGTCGCGAGTTTGAGCCTCGTCTTCCGCTCTGAACGCGACGGTGCGCGATGCCGGCGACCTCCGGAAACTGAGGCGGCGGTGTTGCCGCTTCTGTTGCAAAAACGAAACCAGGAATAATTTTTACAATACTTCAAATACTTAATACTATGGCAAAAGAAAAATTCGACCGTTCGAAACCGCATGTGAACATCGGTACCATCGGTCACGTCGACCACGGTAAGACGACCCTTACCGCCGCTATCACGACCGTTCTGGCTAAGAAAGGTCTGTCGGAGCTCCGTTCGTTCGACTCGATCGACAACGCACCCGAGGAGAAGGAGCGCGGTATCACGATCAACACCTCGCACGTCGAGTACCAGACGGCTAACCGCCACTACGCTCACGTAGACTGCCCGGGCCACGCCGACTATGTGAAGAACATGGTAACGGGTGCCGCTCAGATGGACGGTGCCATCCTGGTAGTTGCCGCTACGGACGGCCCGATGCCCCAGACCAACGAGCACGTGCTGCTCGCCCGTCAGGTGAACGTGCCGCGTATCGTTGTTTTCCTGAACAAGTGCGACATGGTGGACGACCCCGAGATGCTCGACCTGGTCGAGATGGAGGTCCGCGACCTGCTTTCGAAGTACGAGTACGACGGCGACAACGCCCCCATCATCCGCGGTTCGGCCCTCGGCGGTCTGAACGGCGAGGCTCAGTGGGAGGATAAGATCATGGAGCTCATGAACGCTGTCGACGAGTATATCCCCATTCCGCAGCGTGAGAACGAGAAGCCTTTCCTGATGCCTGTCGAGGACGTGTTCTCGATCACCGGCCGCGGTACCGTCGTAACGGGCCGTATCGAAACCGGTGTCATCCACGTGGGCGATCCCGTCGAGATCATCGGTCTGGAGGAGAAGACGCTGACGTCGACCTGCACCGGTGTCGAGATGTTCCGCAAGCTGCTCGACGAGGGCGAGGCCGGCGACAACGTAGGTCTGCTGCTCCGCGGTATCGACAAGAAGGAGGTTAAGCGCGGTATGGTTGTGGCCAAGCCGGGTTCGATCACTCCGCACACCGAGTTCGAGGCCGAGGTCTACATCCTGAAGAAGGAGGAGGGCGGCCGTCACACGCCGTTCCACAACAACTATCGTCCCCAGTTCTACCTGCGTACGATGGACGTAACGGGTGAGGTTCACCTGCCCGCCGGTGTCGACATGGTAATGCCCGGCGACCACGTGACCATCAACGTGAAGCTGATCTACCCGGTAGCATTGAACGAGGGTCTGCGTTTCGCAATCCGCGAGGGCGGCCGTACGGTAGGTGCCGGTCAGATTCTGAAGATCGTGAAGTAATTCGCGTCATAAACCGGGGCGGCGCTCGCCGCCGCCCCATCTTAGGAGCATAGTTCAAGGGTAGAATAGCGGTCTCCAAAACCGTTGATGGGAGTTCGAATCTCTCTGCTCCTGCCAAAGAATAAAGAGAAAAGTTATGTTCAACTATTTCAAGGAATCCTACAACGAGCTTGTAAACAAGGTGACGTGGCCCACGTTCCAGCAGCTCCAGAGTTCCACGGTGGTCGTGATGGTGGCGTCGGTCATCTTCGCGCTCGTCGTATTGGCCATGGACCTCTCGTTCGAAAACATCATGGGCGCCCTCTACAAGACGCTGGGCAATCTCGGCCGCTAAAACTCCGGTTGCAAGATGAGCGAGATTCAGAAGCAGTGGTACGTTGTACGTGCGATCGGCGGTAAGGAGAACAAGGTCAAGGAGTATCTCGAGGCCGAAATCCGCCACAACCACCTGGAGGATTACATCTCCCAGGTGCTGATTCCCACCGAGAAGGTCTACACGATCCGCAACGGCAAGAAAGTCTCCAAGGAGAAAGTTTCCTATCCGGGCTATGTCCTGGTGGAGGCCGCATTCGTAGGCCAGATCCCTATTTTGATTCGTAATACTCCCAATGTGCTGGGATTCCTCGGCGACACGAAGGAAGACAGCCGCTCGATGCACGCAACGCCTCTCCGTCCACAGGAGGTGGCCCGCATCCTGGGCCGTGTCGACGAGATGAACGCCATGGAGGAGGAAAACGAAATACCGTTCTTCGCCGGCGAGACCGTCAAGGTCACCGATGGCCCTTTCTCAAGCTTCCAGGGCACCATCGAGGCCGTCGACAACGAGCGCAAGAAACTCACGGTATCGGTGAAGATATTCGGGCGCAAAACTCCTATGGAGTTGAGTTTCACTCAAGTAGTTAAAGAATAACAAACCTAAGGAAAACTATGGCAAAAGAGGTTGCTGCATTTATCAAATTGCAGATCAAAGGTGGTGCCGCCAATCCTTCGCCCCCGGTAGGTCCCGCATTGGGTTCTAAGGGAGTCAATATCATGGACTTCTGCAAGCAATTCAATGCCCGTACGCAGGACAAGGCAGGCAAGGTACTTCCGGTTATCATCACCGTTTATGCCGACAAGTCGTTCGACTTCGTCGTAAAACAACCGCCCGTAGCGATCCAGCTCAAGGAAGCAGCGAAAGTGCAGAAAGGTTCCGCTCAGCCTAACCGCGACAAGGTCGGTCAGGTATCGTGGGATCAGATTCGCGAGATTGCTCAGGACAAGATGTCCGACATGAACTGCTTCACGCTGGAGTCGGCGATGCGTATGGTTGCCGGTACCGCTCGCAGTATGGGTATCAACGTTGTCGGTGAATTTCCTAATCAGTAATCGAAGAAGATGAGTAAGTTGACAAAAAATCAAAAAAACGCCTACGCTAAGGTGGAAGCCGGTAAGGCTTACAAACTCCCGGAGGCTGCCGCTCTTCTGAAGGAGATTACATTTACGAAATTCGACGCTTCGGTCGATATCGACGTGCGTTTGGGCGTAGATCCCCGCAAGGCCAATCAGATGGTGCGCGGCGTGGTGACTCTTCCTCATGGAACGGGTAAGATGGTTCGTGTGCTCGTACTCTGCACTCCCGAAAAGGAGGCGGAAGCTACGGCTGCAGGTGCTGATTACGTCGGTCTGGATGAATATGTCGACAAAATCAAGGCCGGTTGGACGGATGTGGATGTTATCATCTGCACGCCTAACGTGATGGGTAAAGTGGGTGCGCTCGGTCGTGTCCTCGGTCCCCGCGGCTTGATGCCTAACCCCAAGACGGGTACGGTGACGATGGATGTCGCCAAAGCTGTCAAGGATGTGAAGTCGGGTAAAATCGACTTCAAGGTCGACAAGTTCGGTATCGTTCACACTTCGGTAGGTAAGGTTTCGTTCTCGGCCGAGCAGATCGCTGATAACGCAAACGAAGTGCTGAACATGATTTTCAAGTTGAAACCGGCTGCTGCCAAAGGTGCTTATGTGAAGAGTATCTATCTCTCGACCACGATGAGTCCGGGCTTGCAGGTTGATTCCAAATCGGTAGAAACCAAATAAGAAGGAGGAAAAAAGAGATGACAAAGGAAGAAAAAATGGCTGTCATTGACAGCCTTGCCCAGCAGCTCCAAGACTATCCTCACTTCTACGTAACCGACATCGAGGCACTCAACGCCGAGCAGACCGCTGCTCTGCGTCGCAAGTGTTTTGAAAACGGCGTCAAGTTGGTGGTCGTGAAAAACACGCTGCTGAACAAGGCGTTGGAGAAGGTGGAAAAGGCAGATGCCGAGCTGGTAACCGTATTGGAGGGTCCGACCTCCGTTATGTTCGCCGAGGTTGCGAAAGCTCCCGCGAAACTTATCAAGGAGTTCCGCAAGGAGTCTGATAAACCGGTTCTGAAGGCAGCTTATGCCGAGGGTTGCGTTTATGTAGGCGACGACAAGTTGGATGCTCTTTGCAACATCAAGTCGAAGGAGGAACTCATCGGCGATATCATTGCGCTGCTGCAGTCCCCTGCGAAGAATGTTATTTCCGCATTGCAAGCTAATGCCGGACAGAAGATTGCGGGCATCGTGAAGACGCTCGAATCGAGAAACAACTAATCACAACAAGAAATTAAAAACAAAATTAAAGATCTACAACTATGGCAGACGTAAAGAAACTTGCTGAAGAACTGGTTAACTTGAAAGTTACCGAGGTAAACGAACTCGCTCAGATCCTCAAGGAGGAATATGGCATCGAGCCGGCTGCTGCCGCTGTTGCTGTCGCAGCCCCCGCTGCCGGCGCCGGTGAAGCCGCTGCCGCTGAGAAATCGTCGTTCGATGTGATTCTGAAGAGCGCCGGTCAGGCCAAACTTCAGGTTATCAAGGTTGTGAAGGATCTCGCAGGTCTTTCGCTGGGCGACGCCAAGGCACTCGTAGACGGTGCTCCGAAGGCGATCAAAGAAGGTGTTTCCAAAGAGGAGGCTGAGCAGATCAAAGGTCAACTCGAGGAGGCAGGTGCTGAAGTCGAGCTCAAGTAGCCTTGGCTACTGGCCTTCACAGGCGAACAGGTGTAGGGCTAACCGTGTGTTAGCTCTATGCCTTTTCTTGGTCTAAAAGATCAGGAAGTGCGGGCGGAGTCGGAGCTCAGCCCGTTTCGGAAGCGTAACTACACACTTCAACCTAATTCGGATTTTACGATGTCCACAGCCAAAACACAACAAAGAATAAGCTTTTCGACAGTAAAGAATCGGGTCGCCTACCCGGATTTGCTGGAGGTACAGCTCAAATCGTTCCGGGACTTTTTCCAGATGGACACGACAGCCGAGAATCGTAAGAATGAGGGGCTGTACAAGGTTTTTCAGGAGAATTTCCCGATTACCGACACTCGGAACAATTTCGTTCTTGAGTTCATCGACTACTATATCGACCCGCCGCGCTATTCCATCGAGGAGTGTTTGGAACGCGGTCTGACCTACAGCGTGCCGCTGAAAGCCAAACTCAAACTTTCCTGCACCGATCCCGAACACGAGGATTTCGACGTCGTGATTCAGGATGTCTATTTCGGGACGATTCCCTATATGACCGAACGGGGTACGTTCGTCATTAACGGTGCCGAACGTGTCGTCGTTTCGCAGTTGCACCGTTCGCCGGGTGTGTTTTTCGGACAGAGCATGCACACCAACGGCACCAAACTCTATTCTGCGCGCATCATCCCGTTCAAGGGTTCGTGGATCGAGTTCGCTACGGACATCAACAACGTGATGTATGCCTACATCGACCGTAAGAAGAAATTGCCCGTTACGACGTTGTTGCGCGCCATCGGTTACGAGGCCGACCAGCAGATCCTGGAGATTTTTGATCTTGCCGACGAGGTGAAGGTGACGAAAGCCAATCTGAAAAAGGCTGTAGGCCGTAAGTTGGCTGCCCGTGTACTCTCGACTTGGGTCGAAGATTTCGTGGACGAGGATACGGGCGAAGTGGTTTCCATTGAGCGTAATAACATCATTGTAGACCGTGAGACGGTGCTCGAAGAGGAGCATATCGACCAGATTATCGAGAGCGGTGCCAAGACGATTCTGCTGCACAAGGAGAATCAGTCGGGTATCGACTTTTCCATTATATATAATACGTTGCAGAAAGACCCCTGCAACTCCGAGAAAGAGGCGGTGGTTTACATCTACCGCCAGTTGCGTGCTTCGGAGCCGCCCGACGAGGCGACTGCGCGCGACGTTATCGAGAAGCTTTTCTTCTCGGACAAACGCTATGATTTGGGTGACGTGGGCCGTTACCGCATCAACAAGAAGCTGGATTTGGACATCGATCCGGCTATCCGTACGTTGACGCGCGAGGATATCATCGCCATCATCAAATACTTGATTCAGCTCATCAACTCGAAAGCCGAGGTCGATGACATCGACCACTTGTCGAACCGTCGTGTGCGTACGGTGGGCGAGCAGCTTTCGAACCAGTTTTCGGTCGGCTTCGTCCGCATGGCTCGCACCATTCGCGAGCGGATGAATGTCCGCGACAACGAGGTCTTCACGCCGGTCGACCTGATCAACGCCAAGACGTTGTCGTCGGTCATCAATTCGTTCTTCGGCACGTCGCAGTTGTCGCAGTTCATGGACCAAATCAACCCGTTGGCCGAGATTACGCACAAACGCCGTTTGTCGGCTCTCGGTCCGGGCGGTCTGTCGCGTGACCGTGCAGGTTTCGAGGTGCGAGACGTGCACTATACCCACTACGGCCGTTTGTGTCCCATCGAGTCGCCGGAAGGCCCGAACATCGGTCTGATTTCGTCGTTGTGCGTCTATGCCAAGATTTCGCCGATGGGCTTCATCGAGACTCCTTACCGCAAGGTGACGGACGGTCAGATCGATATGAATAACAGTCATATCCGGTATTATACGGCCGAAGAGGAAGAGGGGCAGATCGTTGCACAATCGAATATGCCGATCGACGACGAGGGCCATTTCTTGCACCCCGAGCGTATCAAGGCGCGCGAAGGTGCCGACTTCCCCGTTGTCACGGCTAACGAGGTGACGTTGATGGACGTTGCGCCGAATCAGATTGCGTCGATTGCTGCCAGTCTGATTCCGTTCTTGGAGCACGATGATGCCAACCGTGCCTTGATGGGTGCGAACATGATGCGTCAGGCTGTGCCGTTGGTGACGACCGAAGCACCTATCGTGGGAACCGGTTTGGAGAAGGACATGATTATCGACAGTCGTATTCAGATCGTTGCCGAGGGTGACGGCGAGGTGACGTTTGCCGATGCCACGAAGATTCAGATCAAATACGATAAGACGCCCGACGAGGTGCTTGTGTCGTTCGAGCCCGAGGTGACGACCTACGAATTGCCGCGTTACCGCCGGACGAACCAGAATACTTCCGTTACGTTGAAGCCGACTGTGCTGACCGGCGATCGTGTGTCGAAAGGCCAGATTCTGACCGAGGGGTATTCGACGCAGAACGGCGAGTTGGCGTTGGGCCGTAACCTCAAGGTGGCTTACATGCCGTGGAAAGGTTACAACTTCGAGGACGCCATTGTGATTTCGGAGCGTATCCAGCGTGAGGACATCTATACGTCGGTGCACGTTGACGAGTATATCATGGAGGTGCGCGACACCAAGCGTGGTGTCGAAGAGTTGACTTCCGACATTCCGAACGTCTCGGAAGACGCAACGAAGGATCTCGATACGAACGGTATCATTCGTATCGGCGCCAATGTCGAGCCGGGCGATATTCTTATCGGTAAGATTACCCCGAAAGGCGAGAGCGATCCGTCGCCCGAGGAGAAACTCCTGCGCGCTATCTTCGGCGATAAGGCGGGTGATGTGAAAGATGCTTCGTTGAAAGCGCAGCCATCGCTGCATGGCGTCGTCATCGACACCAAACTTTACAGCCGAGCCAACAAGGAGAACAAGAAAGGCAAGAACGCCGAAAAGGTGCAGTTGGAGAAAGTCGATGAAAAGTTCGTTGTCGAGATCGCCGACCTGACGAAACGTCTCGTCGCCAAACTTTGGTCGTTGCTTCAAGGCAAGACCACGATTGGCATTGCTGATTATTACGGCGTCGAGTTGTATCCTGCCGGTACGAAGTTCACGCAGAAGATGTTGGATGAGATTTCGCGCAAGACGATCGATGAAAAGACAGGCGCGGCGATGGGTTATCTCAACCTCGGCACCTGCAACTGGATGGGCGATGCTCATATCGATGAACTGATCGAAACGACGGTCAACAACTACACGATCGAGTGGAAAAAGGCCGATGCTGCCACGAAGCGCGAGAAATACAACCTCACGAACGGCGATGAACTGCCGCAGACGGGTGTCATTCAGATGGCGAAGGTCTACATCGCCAAGAAGCGCAAACTGAAAGTGGGCGACAAGATGGCCGGTCGTCACGGTAACAAGGGTATCGTGGCCAAGGTCGTGCGCGACGAGGACATGCCGTTCTTGGAGGATGGTACGATCGTCGACATCGTGCTGAACCCGCTGGGTGTGCCGTCGCGTATGAACTTGGGCCAGATTTACGAGGCTGTGCTCGGTTGGGCCGGTCGCGAGTTGGGCGTGAAGTTCGCAACGCCGATTTTCGACGGTGCTTCGCTCGAACAGATCAACGAATATGTCGCCAAGGCGGGCCTCCCGCGCAGCGGCCGAACCTATTTGTACAACGGCGAAACGGGCGAGCGCTTCGACCAGCCGGCAACGGTCGGCGTGACCTACTTCCTCAAGCTGGGCCACATGATCGACGACAAGATGCACGCACGTTCCATCGGTCCGTACTCGCTCATTACCCAGCAGCCGTTGGGCGGTAAGGCGCAGTTCGGCGGTCAGCGTTTCGGTGAGATGGAGGTTTGGGCACTCGAGGGCTTCGGTGCCGCCAACATTCTGCAGGAGATTCTGACGGTCAAGTCCGACGACGTGACGGGTCGTGCGAAAGCATACGAAGCAATCGTCAAGGGCGACAACCTGCCAAAGCCGGGCATTCCCGAGGCGATGAACGTCTTGCTGCACGAGTTGCGCGGTTTGGCGTTGTCCATCAAACTGGAGTAGTTGATTATCAGAGGATAAGAAAAACAGTAAATATATGTCAATTTCGAAAGAAAATAAGACGAACAACGGTTACAGCCGTATTTCGATTGGTCTGGCCTCTCCCGAAGAGATTCTGGCCCAGTCGAGCGGCGAGGTGCTCAAACCGGAGACGATCAACTATCGCACCTACAAACCCGAACGCGACGGTTTGTTCTGCGAGCGGATTTTCGGACCGGTGAAGGATTATGAGTGCCATTGCGGCAAGTACAAGCGCATCCGTTATAAGGGTATCGTTTGCGACCGTTGCGGTGTGGAGGTGACTGAAAAGAAGGTGCGCCGCGAGCGCATGGGCCACATCTCGTTGGTCGTGCCGGTGGTACACATCTGGTATTTCCGGTCGTTGCCCTCCAAAATCGGTTATCTGCTGGGCATCCCGTCGAAAAAACTCGAAGCCATCATCTATTACGAGCGTTATGTCGTTATCAACGCGGGCGCCGCTTCGGAGCAGGGCATCGAGAAACTGGCCACGCTCTCCGAGAAAGAATATCTCGACGTGTTGGCTGCACTGCCGAAAGGCAACCAGTCGCTCGACGACAGCGATCCCAACAAGTTCATCGCACAGATGGGTGCCGAGGCTATTTACACCCTGTTGAAAGATGTAGATCTCGATTCGATGTCTTATGCGTTGCGTCACAAAGCTTCGACGGAGACGTCGATGCAGCGCAAGTCCGAGGCTCTGAAGTGCTTGAACGTCATCGAATCGTTCCGCGCTTCGAATGGCAAAAACCGTCCTGAGTGGATGGTGTTGAGTGTCATTCCGGTGATTCCGCCCGAGTTGCGTCCGTTGGTGCCGCTCGACGGCGGTCGTTTCGCTACGTCGGATTTGAACGACCTCTACCGTCGTGTCATCATACGTAACAACCGTCTGAAACGACTGATCGAAATCAAGGCTCCGGAGGTCATTCTGCGCAACGAGAAACGTATGTTGCAGGAGGCTGTCGATTCGTTGTTCGACAACTCGCGCAAGAGCAATGCTGTCAAGAACGAATCGAACCGTCCGCTCAAGTCGCTTTCGGATTCGTTGAAGGGTAAGCAAGGCCGTTTCCGTCAGAACCTGCTCGGTAAGCGCGTCGACTATTCGGCCCGTTCGGTCATCGTCGTCGGCCCCGAGCTGAAGATGCACGAAATGGGTATCCCGAAAGATATGGCTGCCGAACTCTACAAGCCGTTCATCATCCGCAAGCTTATCGAGCGCGGCATCGTCAAGACGGTGAAGTCGGCCAAGAAGATCATCGACCGCAAAGACCCCGTTATCTGGGGCATTTTGGAGAATGTCATCAAGGGACACCCCGTGTTGATGAACCGTGCTCCGACGTTGCACCGTCTGGGTATTCAGGCATTCCAGCCCAAACTGATCGAGGGTAAGGCAATGCAGTTGCATCCTTTGGCTTGTACTGCATTCAACGCCGACTTCGACGGTGACCAGATGGCCGTGCACTTGCCGTTGGGCAATGCCGCCATTTTGGAGGCGCAACTGCTGATGCTCGGTTCGCACAACGTCTTGAATCCCGCCAACGGTGCCCCGATTACCGTGCCGTCGCAGGATATGGTGCTTGGTCTCTACTACATCACGAAGCCCCGCAAGGGCATGAAAGGCGAGGGTCTG
>ERZ778511.2387-NODE-2387-length-10428-cov-3.221633_pt1 | contig 10428 bp, 9 predicted proteins | sample MGYA00510347_ERZ778511 | MGnify/ENA primary metagenome ERZ778511 (study PRJEB29527, sample SAMN07138967) | mouse gut metagenome | material: feces | host: mouse | place: China:Nanjing | collected 2016-01-25 ...
AGGATATTATATTGATGAACTGCTGAAGCGTTTTGAAGCCATGGTGCCGGAGGCTGACCGGGACTTCAATCTGTATACGTTCTATGCGCCGGAAACGACTCCCGATACGATTATGGATGCCTGCCGCCGATATCCGATGATGTCAGACCGGCAGGTAGTTCTTGTTAAGGAGGCGCAGGCTGTGCCGGCGGCGCAACTTAATCGACTGCATCTGTATGTGTCGTCAAGCACTGCTTCTACCATACTTGTCATTGCTTGCCGTGGAGAAAAATGCAAGGCCAAAGATCTGCTTAAACAGATTGGGGCTAACGGAGGTGTCATATTTGACTCCGTTCCGCTTAAAGAATCGGCAGTAGCACCCACTATAAGCAAGTATATAAAATCCAAAGGACTTAATATAGAGCAAAAAGGGCTTGCCATGCTTCGTGATTATATAGGTGCCGATTTGTCAAGAATCTATAATGAAGTCGACAAACTTGCGGTAGCGCTTTCTTCCGGAGCTACCATAACTCCTGAGGTGATAGAAAAGCATATCGGAGTCAGCAAGGACTACAATAACTTTGAATTAGTCAATGCGTTGGCGCTGAAAGATGCCAGACGGGCTTTTACTATAGTAAATCATTTTTGCCGTGATCCTAAAAAAAATCCCGTTATGGTCACCATTCCTACAATATGGAATTATTTCTCGAATCTTCTGGTAATGTTATATAGTCCCGATAAGAGCGATGCCGGGTTGTGTGCCGCCATAGGGCGCAAGGGCACTTGGTTGCCGTCGGATTATAAAGAGGGATTACGCAGCTACAATGCATGGAAACTGATTGAAATCATTCATGCTATAAGAGAAGCCGACTGTCGTAGCAAGGGTGTGAAATCACGCATGGACCCTTATGATATTCTGCATGATCTGATTTTTCGGATACTGACCGCTCAAGGCCGTCTGTGACAAGCCGCCTTATTTAAGACGGTAGGAGTATCCGAGGGTGACCATGATAGACATACCCCGTGATGCAGAGAAAGTGTCGCGACGATCGTCGGGGAATATGTTTCCGATACCGAAGTAGTAGCGTGCCTCAAGATTGATCAGGTGACGGCGTTTAAGCGCGAACTCGATACCAGCACCACCCGATATGCCGTAATCAAATTTGTTGGTCGGCTCCATTGTGAGCTGGTCGGTCATGCGGTTGTCGGGAAAGTCGGGCAGAGCGCCTATGTTGTTGACGTCGAAATTGGCGGAGTAGCTTGTGCCTACAAGAAAACCCACCTCCGGACCGAGATTAATGAAGCCTTTCACTTTCTTGTTGCCAAAAAATATAGTGGTAAGCAGCGGTATCTGTATATAGTCCAGCTTGCGTTCGAAAGAGTATGGGGCTTCTTCAAAATCCTCTTTCCATCCGCGTTGTTCGAAGTTTACTTCCGCTATGAGTCCGAATATTTTTTCTTCCCAGTATTTAAAAGTTATACCGGCGGTTTCACCCATGACAAACGACTGCTTTACACTTGGTGTAAACGACATCTGCGATAATGTTATACCGGCTTTTCCGCCAATCGATATCTTGGATGTGTAGTGGGCTTGTGCCGCACATGTTATAATCCCAAGTATAAGAGAAAATGCTATTGCGGTTATGGTTCGTTTCATTGTATGGCCTGTTTTTCTGTTATACCTGACGGACGGTAATTTATGAAGTATAGGGCGTCATTTACTTTTCCTGCCACATTTTCCGGACCGGTAAAGTGGAAGCCGCTCTGTATGCCGTCATAGAAGTAGTTGGGCTCACCGACATTCTCACAGTTTCGGTTTATGGCTTTTATAAGATAGAAGCCGGTGTCGAAGCCAAGCATGCCCTGTACGGGGACAGCTGACATGAGCGGAGTGCCGTAGCGGTTTACGTAAAGTTCGGTAAATTGTTTGCTACGGTAGCTGTCGTTGTCATTAAAGAAGCGCGAGTAGACAGTGGCGTTCATCAGGTGCAGATTGTCGAGTGCGTCACCTCTGAACGTAATCCATTCCGGATAGCCGAACATTCTTACAAGGCTGTAGTCGTCCAATGCTTCACGGTAGTTTTTGAGTGCGCTTATAATATGGCTGAATTCTGATGAGGTAGCCGATTCTGGGATAAATATATATGATGACGAAGTATTGAGTTTCTCAAGGTCTGAAGCCTTTAGATAGCTGTTATAGCTTATATCGACATACTTTTGTTCGTCTTCATCGAGTCGTTTGCGCAGCATCTGGCAAAATTCAGCTTTATCGGTCTTGCCTCCGAGAGCAGACAGAAATACTGGTATATAATCGCCTTTGCGGTTCATGAACTCGTTGATAGCTTGCTCGTACATTGACGAGTGTGGTATATTGGCCTGCAGTATGTTGGGATTTGTAAGATATTGGGTGCCTTTGACGGCAAATATATTAAGCACTTTTGCGTCATGTAAAGTGGCATAATCCGCTATTAGATTTAGTTGCTCGTCATTGTCGGGAGTTATTATTATATCGGCTTTTGTCATTTCAGGACGCGTAAGTATTGCCTTTACGCTGTCGGTATTATTGGACGAGTCATAGGCCCGGATTATTATATGGCGCTTGCTGTCGCGCAGGCTGTCGGCCGCTACAAGCAGACCTTTGTAAAATTCTGTATACAACTGTGCCTGCTTGTCAGGCGAGGTCTGACCGAGCATGAACGGTAAAATAACTACAACTTCCGTTGCCTCTTTTGCTGACACTGTTTCTGTAGAGTCAGAAGCTTCGGGATTGAGCAAAGACAGCAAAGATTCATCATTATCAGCGTCTGTGTTGTCGTCTTCTTCCGGTTTTTGCTGTGATTCAGGTGTGTGGCTGACCGTTGGCGTTTCGGGCTCATCATACGGTTCCGTAGTGTATTCTGTAATGTCGTCATTTGGTACATCCGCCTTTTCTTCAGGCTCTGCATATCTGTCCTCTGTTTCGTCTGTATTATCTGATGATGACGGTATATGTAGAATTGTACCGCGTTTAAGACCGGTTTTGATTTGTGGATTGGCTTCAATAAGTTCATTTTGGGTTATACCGTAATGCTTGCTTATACCGTATACAGTCTCTCCTTTTTCTACGAGATGCACTTTGTCATTTTTTCTGCTTCTTGCCGGCTTGTCAGTGTTATCGGTATCTTCAGGTTGACCTACCGAACCTGTGTTTTTAGATGAATCACCAAGATCGGGCATCTCATCTACCGGGAAATATAATGTCATACCGGCGCGCAGACCGTCGGCAACCGAAGGATTGTATCTTATTATGTCGGCTTTGGTTATGCCAAGTTCTTTCGTTATACCATATATGGTTTCTTTCGACTTTACTTCGCGGTAAAAGTATTCTTTTCCGTTTATGGTTTTGGTGGGTAAGCCAGCTCCAAAAATGTTGATACTGGCTGATAATGAGGCTGAAATCACAACTAAAGTTGCGACGGAGCGGTATAAAAACCGGAGTGGTTTATATTTTAATTCCATATCTGTCTATTACGGATTAACGCTACAAATTTACATAGAATTTGCCGATTTACATCTACTTGCATATAAAAAATGTGTATACTCCGGCTATTGGTTTGTAATTAATAAAAATAACGGACACTGCCAAGTGGCGGTGCCCGTTATTCTGATGGGTTATAATGACATTAATTCAATGTGCCGTTTTCTGCCTCCTGTACCATCTGAGGACTGGCGGTAATGTATATTTCCACACGGCGGTTTTGAGCACGCCCGGCTGCTGTTTCATTTGACGCTACATAATCGGCCATAGGTATGCCTTTGGCGGTAAGGCGGGTAGGGCTTACTCCTGAGTTTACAAGATAGGTTAGCACTGCCGATGCTCGTTCATTGGATAATTTTTCGTTTACCGCATATGAACCTGTGTTGTCTGTGAATCCGTGGATTTGAACATCGGTCAGCGGGTTCTGCTTCAGCGATACTGCAAACTGGCTCAAGTCCTGACGGGCCTGTGTGTTGAGTGTGTACTTGCCGGTGGGAAAGAGAATACCGCCTTCAAATGTTACTTTTATCGCTTGAAGACCGTTTTGATCGGTGGTCTGTTCAACTGTTGCATCAGGCAATGATGCTTCAAGCTGTTGCTGTTGTTTGTCCATCTTTTTACCTATAAGAGCACCTGCTCCTGCACCTACGGCCGCACCGATGGCGCTTCCTATACCTGCGCCCTTGCCGCCTCCGATTAAAGCACCTAAACCGGCGCCTACAGCCGCGCCTCCTCCGCCTCCTATCAAGGCGCCTTTACCGGTATTTGTCATCGAATTACATCCCGATGAAAGGAGCATACATGCCGACAAAAGGGCTGCTCCTGTGATTTTTAGAAGTCTCATAATTACGTGTTAAAATTAAGTTAATATATCCGCGATTGCAAAGATAACAATATTATCAAATACATGCGATATTATTTTCTCTTTACCTTTAAATACAAGATAAATCGGTTAATTGTTTTCGTCTTGTGGGGATTTTTAGCTAAGTTTGCATATTATTTGAATTGCATGGAAAATGAGTTATTTGTCACATATAGGGCGTAGCCGCATGTTCTGGTTTCATTTGGGCGCAATCCTTACGATTGTGGCGTGGGGCATATCGTTTGTATCCACAAAGGTATTGCTTGACAACGGGTTGCAGCCTACTGAAGTATATATATACCGTACGCTGCTTGCTTATATTCTTGTACTTGCTGTTTGTCATAAGCGCATACTCTCCAATTCGTTACGTGATGAACTTCTTTTTGTGGCCTGTGGGCTGTGTGCCGGCTCGCTTTATTTCATTGCTGAAAATACGGCTCTCGAATATACGCTTGTGTCAAATGTATCGCTTATCGTCACTCTTGCCCCTCTTATTACTACATTGTTGGTGGGGGCGGTTTATAAAAGCGAAAAACCTACCAAAGGTATTTTGATAGGTTCTTTTATAGCTCTGACAGGAGTCGGTTTTGTCATATTCAACAGCAGTTTCGTACTTGATGTCAAACCGCTCGGTGACTTGCTTTCGCTTGCAGCAGCGGTGTCGTGGGCTGTATATTCGCTTGTGCTTAGAAAACTTAATGCGTTTTATACAGTGATGTTTATTTCGCGTAAGACATTTTTTTATGGTATGCTTACTGCGTTGCCGTTCTTATGGTTTCAGCCCGAACAGACATCTTTCTCTGTCCTGATGAAGCCGGAGGTATGGCCTAACTTCTTGTTCCTCGGAGTATTCTGTTCGATGCTTGCATTTATTATATGGGCATGGTCAAATAAAGGACTTGGAGCGGTTAAAGCCAATAATTACCTGTATTTTCAGCCGATAGTCACTCTTGTTGCGTCGGCTCTGTTTTTGGGCGAGAAGGTGTCGATAATAGGCTATACCGGTTGTGCCTTGATTTTGGCGGGAGTATGGCTTAGCGACCGTTTCGGTTCACGAAAAGCGAATTCCCGCCATAAATAAATTTATAATTCGTTGCTCAGAAAATCAATTTCTTCAATCAAAGCATGTGATATGTAACGCGTAAGTTCTGCATCGCGGTTGAGCTCGGCTGTGGCGTATGCTTTTATTTCAGCCTTGCCCTCGGGCAGCAGATTGAACATGAGCCGCAATGCCGTGTAGCGGTTCATGTCGGTGTCGCTTACTATTAATTCGTCGGCCAACATCCTTGCAAACGGCAAGTGCTTGAGCAGTTTTATGCAAAGCACGTCGGCAACTTCGGCCGTGGGAACTGCATTAGCCCATTCTCTCGCTGTATTTATGTCCATCTCCTCTCTGGGAAATATCATAGGTGCGAGCAGCATGCTTTCTCTTGTCGATGAATTTGCCCAAAGTTGTCGGGCCAGTTCCTGTGACGGAACTGTTTCCGATGCTATTTCCGACAGATGGGGTAGATTCACACCGAATATTATTTTATACGGAGCACCCATACGGCGCATGTAATCGGCCACCGCTCCGTTGCGCATCGCGTACAAGCGGTGTTTTACTTCCTGCATTTTATTGAATTGTGTCATACTATGTCAAATATTTTATCCCAGTCTTTCCATACGGTTTCATATCCGAGCCTGCGTATACTCTCTGCTACGACATTGGGGCTACGGTCGTCGCTTACTTCAAATTGTTCCAGCGAGTCGGGTGTTACGGCATAACCGCCCGGATCGGTCTTGCTTCCGGCGCTCATGGATGTGACTCCGAGTTGCATCATATTTTCTCGGAAAGCAGGATTTTCACGTGTCGAATAGCTTATATCAACATCATGATCAAAAATCCTGAAAGCAAATGTCAGTTGCGCCAGTTCCTTGTCGCTCATGACGACATTGGGCTGAAAGCCACCTTTGGAAGGCCTCATACGCGGAAAGTTGACCGAAAATTTTGTTTTCCAGTAATTTTTACGCAGATAACGCAGATGACGAGCCATCATGGTAACGTCGGTGCGCCAGTCTTCAAGACCGATCAATACCCCCATGCCTATCTTGTGTACTCCGGCCTGTCCCATACGGTCGTAGCCGTTTAGACGCCAGTCATATATCGACTTCATGCCTACAGGGTGATATTTCTTATAGTTGGCTTCATTGTAAGTTTCCTGAAAGCACACCACTCCGTTGAGTCCCGACTGAGTAAGTCTGTAGTAGTCCTCTGATTTCAGCGGCTGCACCTCGATGCTCAGGTTGCTGAAGTAGGGCCGGCATGTATGGAGTGCCTGTTCAAGATAGTCGATGCCTGCCTTTGCCGGATTTTCTCCGGTCACTATGAGTAGATTTTCAAACGGACCGAGCCGGCGTATGGCCTTGCATTCCTCTTCAATCTGCTCCATTGTCAGTATAGTACGCCTGAATGGATTGTTGCGGTTGAAGCCGCAGTATACACACGCGTTGGCACATGAGTTCGTTATGTACATAGGTATGTACATGCTTATAGTCTTGCCGAAACGCTCTTGCGTGTAACGGCGGCTTAACCGGGCCATTGGCTCGATATAATCCGCGCCGGCAGGCGATATGAGCGCCATGAAGTCGTTGACGTCGGGTTGCTCCTTGTCAAGAGCCGCCTCGACATCGCGTGCTGTCATTGACGCTATGCGGCGTGTGGTGTCGTCCCAGTCATATTTTTTTATCTCGTCGTAAAACATCGCAAAGTATATTATTTTACACAATTGTCGGCAACCGACTGCGATATGCGCATGGCGCAGAAGTTGGGGCCGCACATTGTACAGAAACGGTCATCGCCTTTATGACTCTCTACATAGTATTGTCGTGATCGAGCAGGATCAAGCGACAGGTTAAACTGGTCTTTCCAACGGAAATCATAACGGGCTTTGCTCATGGCATCGTCTCTTACCTGTGCTCCGGGATGGCCTTTTGCCAAGTCGGCCGCATGGGCGGCTATTTTGTATGTTATCACTCCGTTGCGCACATCTTCGAGGTCAGGCAGTGCAAGATGCTCCTTGGGAGTCACGTAACATATCATGGCTGTGCCCATCCATGCTATCTGCGCCGCTCCGATGGCCGAGGTTATGTGGTCATATCCCGGTGCGATGTCTGTGGTGAGCGGACCGAGGGTATAGAACGGGGCTTCGTGGCATGATGATAGCTGGCGGTCCATATTCTCGCGTATCTTGTGCATGGGCACGTGTCCCGGCCCTTCTATAAGTACTTGTACATTATGACGCCATGCTATTTCAGTGAGTTCTCCGAGTACGTCGAGTTCAAGGAACTGTGACTTGTCGTTGGCGTCATGTATGCAGCCCGGACGCATGCCGTCGCCAAGCGATACCGCCACATCGTAGGAGGCAAGAATTTCGCATATATCCTCAAAGTGTGTATAAAGGAAGTTTTCCTCATTGTGAAGTACTGTCCATTGGGTCATTATGGAGCCTCCGCGCGATACTATGCCGGTAAGACGCTCTTGGATTAGATCGGCATGGGCGCGAAGTACTCCGGCATGTATTGTAAAATAATCGACTCCCTGTTCGGCCTGTTCTATAAGGGTATCGCGATATATTTCCCATGTTAACGCATTAACATCGCCGTTCACTTTCTCCAATGCCTGATAGACGGGTACAGTACCTACCGGTACGGGGCAGTTGCGTATTATCCATTCACGGGTTTCGTGTATATTTTCACCTGTTGAGAGGTCCATGAGTGTATCACCTCCCCAATAGCAGCTCCACACGGCTTTGCTTACCTCCTCTTCTATGCCCGATGACAGGGCCGAGTTGCCGATGTTGGTATTCAGTTTTACAAGAAATTTACTCCCTATAATCATGGGCTCGCTTTCGGGATGATTGATATTGGCTGGAATTACGGCACGACCTGCGGCAATCTCTTCGCGGACCAGCTCTGGTGTTATGTGGCTTTTTATTCCGAGCATGTCGTTGTTCATATTTTCACGGATGGCCACATATTCCATTTCAGGTGTTATTATGCCTTTTCGCGCAAGTGCCATCTGCGTTATCGCCGCTCCTTTACGTGCTTTGCGTGGAGCATGGCGGTGGGTGAAGCGTATGCTGTCGAGTGAAGTATCCGCTTCACGTCTGCGTCCGTAGTCTGAAGTTATGCCGTCGAGCTGCTCAAGGTCGTCACGCTCTGCAGTCCATGACTCGCGTGTGCGCGGCAGCCCTTTGTTTATGTCTGTATTTATTGATGAGTCTGTGTATGGGCCGCTTGTGTCGTAAATGTAAACAGGCGCGTTTTCGTAAACCAAGCGCTCACCGTTGATAATTTTTACAGTGGGTGTGAGGCTGACTTTGCGCATAGCTACCTTTATGTTGTGTATTTTGCCGTCAACATATACTTTTTCCGAACCCGGGTATGACTGAAGGTCTATGTCATTGATTTCCATTGCGTGATATTAAATGCGTTATTCTAAAAATGAAGTGAGAGGCGACGTAGCCTGTGCCGATGAATACTGTCGGCCAAGTCCTGCAAGACGAGCCTTGCGTCCGGCCTCTACCGCGAGCCTGAATGCCGAGGCCATTTCCACCGGGTCGTCGGCAACAGCTATGGCAGTATTGACAAGAACGGCATCGGCTCCCATCTCCATGGCATCAGCCGCATGTGACGGAGCCCCGAGACCGGCGTCTATCACTACCGGCACGCGGCTTTCAGCTATGATTATTTCAAGCAGGTCGCGTGTCTTAAGACCTTTATTGGTGCCTATAGGTGCTCCAAGCGGCATCACAGCCGATGTGCCCGCCTCCTCAAGTCGTTTGCAAAGTACCGGATCGGCTTGAATATAAGGTAGTACTTTGAAACCTTCTTTGGCAAGAAGCTCGGTGGCTGCAAGGGTTTCGATAGGGTCGGGCAGTAGATATTTGGGGTCGGGATGTATTTCAAGTTTTATGAAGTCAGTATGAAATATGTCTCGCGACAGTTTGGCCGCGAGCACGGCCTCTTTGGCATTGCGCACTCCCGATGTATTTGGCAGAAACTGTACTTTGTCGCGATTTATATGGCGTAGCATATCATCGCCACGTTCGTTATCCATGTCTATGCGTTTCATCGCCACTGTTATCATTTCAGAACCGGAAGCCAGTATTGCCTCAAGCATCAGTTTGTTGGACGAGAATTTACCTGTGCCCACAAACAGCCTTGAATTGAATTCGCGTCCGCCTATGTTCAAAGAGTCATGCATGTTGATGTGATAATGTTGTTAAAATCTGATTTAACGAGTGTTATTTAACTTGAATTGGTTGTTTGGTGTCAGTCCTGTTTTAGTTTGGAAAGGATTTCACGTGTATATTCTACCGGATCAGGAGCGTTGATTATGGTTCCTGACACGGCTATTCCTTGTACACCGGTCGACATTATGTCGTCTATGTCATCGAGAGTTATACCTCCTATAGCCACAACCGGAAGTTCTGACCCGGCTTTTGTGACTTCTGACATAATATCGCGATAACCTTCAATGCCGAGAGTAGGTGATAGTTTTGTTTTGGTCGTAGTGTGGCGAAAGGGTCCCAGACCCACATAGTCTACGTCAATGCCGCGCATATTTATTATATCGGTCGCAGTATTGGCCGTGACTCCTATTATGGCATGCGGCCCGAGGTACTCGCGGGCCTTGGCAGGCGACATATCTTCTTTTCCGATATGCACGCCGTGTACGCGTAACTCCTTTACAAGTTCGACGTTGTCGTCGATTACAAGTATTACATCGTTTTCTCTACATATCGGTATTATTTCGAGGGCAGTGTCTCGCAGTTCGTCATACGAGGCTTCTTTCATGCGTAGCTGTATCCACTTGCAGCCGCCTTCAATCACCATTTTTACTTCTTCCGCTATGGAGTATTTGTCAGAAGGATGAGTTATGAATTGTAACATTGTATTATATGTATCATTATATTATAGCGCACTTGTCAGTTTATCAAGCCGCTGTGTCAGTTCATCGGTTGTTTGAGCTTCCCAGAGATATCCGAGTACGGCATATCCGATAAACGGATATTGTTTCAGCTCG